>Ga0257106_1000140_pt1 | contig 44571 bp, 39 predicted proteins | sample LP_taG_3_FD_190177 | JGI IMG/M metagenome (GOLD analysis project Ga0257106, IMG submission 190177) | Marine microbial communities from Northeast Subartic Pacific Ocean, Canada - LP_J_2011_P26_10m | ecosystem: Environmental > Aquatic > Marine > Oceanic | place: Canada: Northeast Subartic Pacific...
ATTTTGTTGATTAACTACAAAGTTTACAGATGAAGGTGTTGCGGTTGTATCAACCGAATTATCAAATGCGAATGTTTGAGAATCAGCTACAATTGAAACTGATTTTGCATCAGCTCCAGCTAAACCTGCAGTTCCTTGTTTAGATTTAACCAAACTCATTGTTTTAGTTAAACTAACACTTGCAGAAGTTGCTGTAATATTAACCGAACCAGAATCATGTGATAATGCCGTAATTGTAACTGTGTTTCCACTATCGTTTGCAACAACACCAGGCCCTCTTGATGAGGATATTGTATAATTAGATGTTGAATTAGTAACTCCTTCGAATACTTCCATATCCGTACTACCACCAACGAATGATACTACAGTTCCGTTGTTTAGTGCTGCAAATGTGTGAGCCTCATTGGTTAAGAATGCAGTTACTGCATCTGAACCAGCGGCCCCATCCGAACCAGTATCACCACCAACTACTTTAAATATCTTAGTTGTATCTGAAAGATTGTTTGCGTTATTTGATACTGATACGGTTAATGGTAAATCAGATTTATTTAGAGATGAAAAAGGAACTGTAAATGTTTGCTGTCCAGTTCCACCACTAATCGTACCACTTAAAGATGGTGTACTTAATGTACTACTACCAGCTTTAGTAATTGTAATATCACCTGTATCTATTGTATGAGCTAAATTTTGTTGAGCTACTGTAAATATTATTGAAGATGGAGTTGCTGTTGTATCAACTGAATTATCAAATCCAAATACTTGTGAGTTTGGTGTTATTGTTAATAGTTTAGCAGATGTACCATTTACACCATTAGTTCCATTCGTACCATCTGTACCTGCTTTAGATTTTGTTAATGTTTGAGTTTTATTAAAACTGAATGCCGTTCCGTTTTGTGTCTTACCACTAATCGGATATGTTATAGTTACTGAATCAGTACTATTATCCATAGCAGAATGATTACCAACAACCGCTGTGTTTGTTGAATCAGAAATAGAACCTACTGTTATTTTTCCAGCTGGAGAAATTGTTGGTGTTCCGATTGTCCAATGGCCATTTGATGTTCCACTACCATCATAATCTAATTGAGTAGCCCCTTCATAAACATCTATTGATGTTCCACTATTTGAATACGAAGATACAACTCCAACCGAACTTGCAGGAAGAACGTGTGATTCGTTAGTAAGTAAAGCAGATACTGCCCCACTACCTTCATCTAATTCCTTTAGTGTTACACTATCCGTTAAACTTCCATCACCACCAGCGGTTGTATAAGTTACAACCATTCCATCTACGAAGTTACCACTTGTTACTGTTGCAGAACCACCAGATGAGTTTTCTGTTTTAGAAGTTAAAGTTCCAGCAGTTGTACTAAATGCACCTGCCTGAGTTAAGTTTTGTCCGTTTGCTGAGATTACTATTGATGAAGGTGATATTGTACCATTTTGTGCTTTTACGAATATTTGAGATGCAGCGTTTACTGTGATAGTTTTTGCATTTGAACCAGCGGCCCCATCATCACCATCAGTTCCTTGTTTAGCTTTAGTTAAACTCATAAGTTTACTTAAACTAACTTCTCCAGCATCACCACTTGCAGATACTGCAGTAATTATCAATGAACCACTATCGTGTCCCATCGAAGTTACGGTAACTGTATTAGAACTTATAGAAGAACTAACAGATGTTGTTGAGGTAGAACTTATTGTATATGCAGATGTGGTGTTTGTTGTACCTGTAAATACCGATACATCTGTATCACCACCAGTAAATGAAATAATACTTCCATTTGGTTGGGATGCGAACGTATGAGATTCATTTGTTAGAATCATTGTTCTTGCAGATTGTCCATCTACTCCTGAAGTACCACCTTCTACTTTAAATATTTTAACAGAATCTTGTAAACCATCTTTGGTTGCAGATATGTTAATTGGTAAATTTGATTTAGTTCCCGCTGCACCACCGTTATTTAATGCCTGTGAGAATATAATAGAACCACTTACAATACCTGTTCCACTACTAATACTAGCATTGTTGAAATCAAAGTTTGTAATGTTCGAACCACCAGCAGTTGTAATTGTTAAATCAGATGCAACAATGGCGGCTGTTAAATTTTGTTGTTGGAAACTAAAGAATATTTCTAATGGGTCTGAAGATGTATCAGCCACATTATCAAATGCAAATACCTGAGAATCTAAACTACCAATTAATAATTTTGCAGAAGTTCCATCTGAACCATCACTACCTTGTCTTGCTTTTGTTAAAGACATTATCTTAGATAAAGATACACTTGCTGAAGTTGCTGTTATAGTTAAACTTCCACTATCGTGTCCTAAGGCGGATACCGTAACAGTTTTACCACTATCCGATGCAACAACACCTGGCCCTCTTGATGAGGATATTGTATAATTTGAAGTTCGGTTGGTTACACCTTCGAATACTTCCATATCCGTACTACCACCAACGAATGATGCAATAGAACCATTATTATCAGCAGGGAATGTATGAGATTCGTTTGTTAAGAATGTGGTTACTGCATCTGAACCATCACTACCATCCGAACCAATTGCTCCACCTTCTACTTTGAATATTTTTAAAGAATCTTCTAAAGAATCTTTAGATACAGTTATCGTTAATGGTAACTTAGTTTTATTACCACCAACAGTTCCACTAAATGTAATAGAACCACTAACTTGACCTGTTCCAGATGTTACACTTGCTTTAAGTGTTGGGTCTGATAATGTGTTACCACCAGAATCAACTATTGTGAAATCACCTACGGAAACAGTTCCACTTAAATTTTGTTGATTAATTGTTACTAAAATATCATTATCAATTGCAGTAGATGAAGATGCAGATGGGAATGAAAATACTTGTGAATCTGATGATAGTGATAACAACTTGGCATCTGAACCAGCTAAACCTGCAGTTCCTTGTTTAGATTTAGTTAATGACATCGATTTACTAAGTGATACACTTGCAGAAGTTGCTGTGATTGTTACAGAACCCGAATCATGTGATAATGCGGTTACTGTTACTGTGTTTCCACTATCGTTTGCAACAACACCTGGTCCTCTTGAAGAAGATATTGTATAGTTTGATGTTGAATTAGTAACTCCTTCAAACACTTCCATATCGGTTGAACCACCAACAAAGGAAATTACACTACCATTACTTTGAGCGGTAAATGTATGAGATTCATTAGTAAGGAATGTTGTTACTGCATCAGTACCGTCTGAACCAGCGGCTCCATCTGAACCAGTATCACCACCTTGTACTTTAAATACTTTTATAGAATCAGTTAAACCATCTTTGGAAACTGATACTGTTACAGGTAAATTCGTTTTAGTAGAATTTAACCCACCACTATTTAGAGCTCCTGTAAATGATATACTACCTGATGATATACCACTATGTTTTCCACCACTATTAGTAACTCCGTTATTATCAAATCCAAAATTAGTTACATTACCACCAGCAGTTGATACCGTTATATCGGAACTACCAATCGCTGCATTTAAGTTTTGTTGATTAAATGAGAATGTAATTTTTGTTGGTGTTGCTGTTGTATCAACAGAGTTATCGAAAGCGAATACTTGTGAATCAACTGTAGCCGTTAATGTTTTTGCAGTAGAACCATCCAATCCATTTGAACCATCTTCTCCATCAGTTCCATCTGAACCAGTTTGTCCTGCAATTGCTTTTGCTAATGACATTGTTTTGGATAGTGATGTACTTGCGGAAGTTGCTGTGATTATTAATGAACCACTATCGTGTCCCATTGATGTTACAGTAATGGTATTAGAGTTAATAGAAGAACTAACCGAAGTTGATGAACTTCTACTATATGTATAAGAATTTGTTTTATCAGTTATACCTTCAAATACAATCATATCAGTTGAACCACCTGTAAAAGATACGATACTCTTATCAGGATTAGCTGCAAATGTATGAGCTTCATTAGTTAAGAATGCAGTAACTGCATCTTGTCCATCCGTTCCATCCGTTCCATCTGAACCTGCAGAACCATCACTACCACTCGCACCACCCTGAACACCAAATAGTGTTAAAGTATCATTTGCAATCGCAGTACCACCTGATGAAACTTCAAATGTTTTTACTTCATATGTAACTGGTGTTGATGCAGTTGGTAGTTCATTTGATTGGTCTGCTACAAATGTGTTTGTAGTACTTCTACTTCCTTGTAATGAACCACCTTTACGGAATTCGTAATATACAGTTCCAGTATGATTTTGTTGTGTTGCCGTTAATGTTATACTTTGACCTGTAGGGTCTTGATTTCCTAATGAGTTAAATGTAACAACATAACTACTAGCACCTAAAGCTACTGTTTTAGAAGTATTCGATGAAGTTGCCGCTGCAAGAGCATTACCCACATCACTTCCATCAGATAATTGTAGTTGTCCTCTAATTACTAATGCCTGTGTTGTTGGATTCCAAACTAACTTATTACCTAATGAGAATTGAGAACCTGAATCTACATAAAACCCAGTGTTAGAGTTACTGTAAGTTCCATCTCCTGTAAATAATTTATTATCATCTAATTTAATTCCACCAATTGATGCGGATGTAAACTTAGCGAAACCTTGTGCAGTTATTGCCGCCTTAGATGAACTTATATTTGTTCCAGCTGGGGAGAATATATTGTTTACACTTAAATCGGCGTTAATTGTTGCATTTGCCCCAATAACTAAACTATTGTTTTTTGGGTCTAAGTGAAATAGTGATGAACTAATTTCAATGTTGGAATTCGAACCACTAATAAACTGAGTGTTGTTTGTACCAATAAAGAACTTATCTGTTTTAACATCTAAGTTACCACCGTTGGCAGTTGAAAAGATAAAGTGTCTATCATCGTTATCTCCTATCATCTGCATACCAACACCTTCTAAAGTATCGACACCCATTTGTAAGTTACCAGAACCACTATAGATTACAAAACCACCTGGTGCTTTTCCTAATGATGCTGATGTTTGTCCTTCAAATCCAACAGAACGCATGAATCCACTACTTGCTCCACCTATTTCTAAACCAGAACCTAATGTATTGGATATAAAAATAGAACCACTAATTAAGTTTTTTGAACCACCTATGTATTGATTTCCACCCTCAAACACAAAAGGCCCTATTGTAGTTTCAGTTCTTGATATTTCACCAATTGAATTGAGATATTGTATTTTTAATAATTTAGGGTCTTGTAAGTTTTCAGATGGTAATGGTATCTTAACACTAAATGAAGAAGTAAATGGTACTGAAACTTCGTTTAATAATTCGAACTCTCCTGGTAACCCATCTGATTTCTGTAATACTTTTATCTTATCAACGATACCTACTATTGGGTCTACTTTTGTAAATGAAATATTAACGAATGAACGTTGGTTTTCCGTATCTACATTTGAACCACTTTGGAAATATTGTATTGAATATTGAGAGGCCTCTATTGAATCGTATTGATGTCGTAAACCTTCTCTATCTTCAAATTTTGCAGTATATGGTTGAGTTAATTGAGCGGTGGTATTATTTAATATTCTAAATATAGAACCACTAAAGAAATTTAAATTAGTTGGTTCTCCTTTTTTACATATTGGAGTTGCAGGTGTTTCATAGTTTGATAAAACTACAGAACTCTTTAACATCTCTTGGTTAAATTCAGTACTACCATCTGTTATCTGTACTAATGGAGTTCTACCTTTAAGTATATACTTAATTGTACCTGTTTGAGTTGTTAGGTTTAATTTGTTACCAGCTTGTGGTTGGTTTTGATATACTTCTATACTTTCTGATAAGGATAGTTCTGGTTGAGATACTGTGGTATTGAATAGAATTGGAGTAATACTACTTCTATCTCTATCAACATTTACTTTAACTTGCCATCTTACATTTATTTTATTTCTATAACCTGGAGGAATGGTTCTACCATTTTCATCTTTTGTGGCAATACCAACTAATGTAATAGTTGCCTCTCCATTTGCTGTGTTATCATCACCTTTATCATGATATATCCAAATAGAAAGTACTCTACTCTTATCATCTTCAATATAATCAGGTATTTCATAATATATAGAATTACCATTAGAATCTTTGATATCTATGTATACCTGAGTTCCATCTTTTAAATTGGTTGGGTGACCAGATACCCTTATTAGGTTCTTACCTTTAGTAAGAATCTGAGGTACATCTGATACTCGGAAGTAGTTTGGGGATGAGGCAGATTTATCATCAATAAACACATTAGCGTTACCAACATCTTCCCTAAACGATTTTTTAAAAACTAAAGACATTCAATCTCCATATATTCTTTTTATAACTATAAATATCTGATTGACGAAAATCCATCAACTTTTGTTATATCTATAATTTGGTCCACCATATCTCGTGTCTTATCGATATGTGAAATAGTAACTATAAAATCAAATTGATTCTTTAGGTAATCGAATAATAAATATAGAGAATTAAAGTTATCCGTATCTAAAGAACCAAATCCTTCATCAATTGCTATAAAGTTTGGGCGTGGTAAATTTGATACATTAACCAGAGCGGTTCTAATTGCTACTGATGATATAAATTTTTCCATACCACTTGTTAGTTCTAATGGCCAGAATTCATCTGTACCATATGCTATTGATGAGTTTATATTTCGACCATCTGTACTTAATACTATTTGAAAATCTACAATTGGTTGTAGTATATTATTTATCTCGACTTCTAACTTAGGAAGTACATCTGAAATTAGTTGGTATGGTATCCCATCTCTCTTTACACATTGTAGATAATATTCATACCCTTCATACTTCTTTTCCATTGATTCTAACTTATCAATAGAATCATTTACAGTTTGTATTGTATTATCTGCAATTCTTATATTACCATTTACATCTATAATCTCATCGTTTATATCAAAAATAGTAGAATCAATATCATCTAACTCTTCTTTAAATTCATTAATTTTAACCTGAACCTTTTCATTATGTGATACAGATTCTTTTTGTTTTATAGATATTTTTATTTTATCTTCTACAGATTTTAATTTTGTTTTTAATTCAGATAATTCTAAATTACATGATTTGTTTGTTAATTCCAATTTATCTTTATCGTTTTGTAAAGAATCTATATTAGATTTAATATCTGATATTTTTGTTAGAATTGCAGTAACATCATACTTAAACTTATCTAATCTAAGTGTAGAACATTGTTTCTTATTATATGTTACTTTGTCCTGTAACTCTATAATCTCAGATTGTAATGAATGTGCTTGTTTTGCAAATGGAGTGTTTTTATTCTTTGTACAATGAGTACACCCATCATCAAATGATAACGAACCAATTCCATCTAAATGTTTTTGAGCGTGTTCTATTTTAGATTCTGAATCTTTTATTACCTCTTCTGATTCAGTTAACCTATTTACTATAGTTTCATACTGAATGTGTTTTGCTTTTAATTCTATTAAATTATATGAATTATATGTATCACTTAGTAAATTTAATTCTGAAGTTGTTTTTTTAAGTTCAGTTCTATAATCTGTACATTCTGATGATTTGTTAAGAATTGTTTCATTTAGGTTATCTTTTAATTTAATTAGTGAATCGATATCCCTAACCGTATTATCTACAGGTTTAAGTGTAGAAGTTAAATCATAGATATTGGAACGAACTGTTACTCTTTTATCATTATATTCTTTAAATCTCTTCTGCGTAGTTTTTAATACCAATGTATTAGATTTGAAATCTTCTTTGGCCGTAACCAACTTATCAGTAAAGTTTTGATTCTTATAATCTTTTAGTAATGCACTTAATTCTCTAATTTCTTCGTTAGCTATTTGATATAATTCTTCAAACACATTCATATCTAAAAACTGAGCAAGAAGTTCTTTCTTTTCTCTCTGTGATTTTTCTATGAATCCACTACTATTAGATTGGTTAGACATTGCAGTTAGAATAAAATCATCATATGAACCAACATACTGTCTGATTATAGAGTTTGTATCTCTTCTCTCTTCACCATTCAATGAATGAGTTACACCATCTACTATACAATAAAAATCTACATCAACCTTTACAGTTCCCCTTTTAGGAGATTTCTTACCAATTCTTTCTATGAAGTAATCTACCCCATTTATCTCAAAATTAATTTTACAATTAAACTTTGATTTAGAGTAATTTAAAACATCTAATGCTTTATTAGTACGAGAACATCTATCAAATAAACAAAATGATAGAGCATCCCATAGAGATGATTTACCACTAGCGTTTGGTGCAAAGATTCCATATGCACCTTTCATTTGTGAAAAATCGATTACATTATTCGCCCCATATGAAAACATATTTGAAAACTCAAATGTTTTTGGTTTCCATATAATATTTTTTAATCCCTTAGAACCACCCAATTTATTATTTATATCCTGATTGATTCCACCTATAATATCCAACTCTTCCTTACCTATAACGTACTTATCGGATAAATACTTTTCTATAAGTTGGTTTTGAAATGCAATATCTCTTACATTTTGAAGAACAATTGATGATGAATCTGAACTATCCTTTGTATCTGCCAATACCTTCTGTATTGATACTTCCTGTACTTTAGTTTTTGATTTTAGCTCAGATAGTATTTTCTTTAGTTGAGATTGAGATGTATCTTTCGCCCTAATTCTCATTCTAGATTTATTGGGTATTTTAGGATTACCAGTAACAACACCATTATCTACATCTATAGTTACATAACCGTAATCATTGTGAATCGGAACAAACTTTGATTCTTTTGTTTCAACATCCCAAACTAAGATTCCATGTTCAGGATACTTAGCTTCGGCATGATTCTGCATAATCGTAGAACCACAGTACTTAATCGTACCCTCATCGTTTAGTGATTGATTTGGTACGTGAATATCTCCCAATAGAACTAAATCGTAACCATCAAATGAATCGACCTTAACGTTTTTATTTTCTAATTGATACCCATACTCCGTTTTAACCTTATCTACAGGTGCATGATATAGGGCAATCTTATAATCACCATGTACTTCCTCAGATGGTATAATTTCTTTAGAATCCCCAAATACAGACGAGTGTGAAAAGGAAATTCCACCCATTTTCCAAACTCCATCATCTTTTAGATAATGTAGATTAGGGTGATTTAATGCGTTTACTATCGGTGATAATGCATCTAACCTATTTGGATTATTTAGATTGGCATCGTGATTACCAGGTATCAAAATAGTTGGTAACATATCTGATAACTTCTTTAGAAATGTTTGTGTCATCTCTATAACCTCAGGTGTCATATCCGTTTTTGCATGAACAATATCCCCACATAAGACTATAACGCTATCATCAGTTTTGGATGATTTTATGTACTTATATAGGTTTTCGAACACTTCTCTGTACTCTTTATGCCTTTTTAAATTTCTGATATGTACATCAGCTATGTGGTAAATCTTTTTGATTGTACCATCATACTTAATTCTTTTTGATTTTCTCATACACCTAATAACTTATACTCCATTAACTTTCTTAGTGAAAGTAATTCAGTATTTTCTATCTTTTCATTAATATTATTAAAACCCATATCTGATGGGTCTGAATCTTTTAGTTCAACGATGTGAACATTTACTCCATTGTTCATAAGGGATTCTGCGAATCGGAGTGAATTCTTAAATGCATCTGAATCTAACGCTAAATACACGCTTTTAACTCCCTTACCTAATATTTTCTTTTGTAGTTCCGATTGTGGTGATTTACCAAACAATGGGATACTATTCATTCTAACTGCCATTGCATCAAATACTCCTTCACATATTACAATTGGTAAATCCCAATTAATAAACATTTCAAATCCTACTACATCTTTGGATACATCAGGATTCTTATGTTTGTATGCGGTATCATAAAAACTTCTACCTACGAAATAATTTAACATTCCATTCTCATCATACGATGGAACTATTATTTTGTGTTTATATATCCCCTCTTCACAGTATCCGATTTGATACTTTAATATCTCTGAAGGTGATACTTTTCTTCTATCTAAATAAGATAGTGCATGTTTTCGTATAACAGATGTAGATGGTTTCCAAAGAGGAATATATTCTCTTGGTAATTGAACTATTTTAGTAACTTCTAAGGTATCATCTTTCTTATACCTATACTTTCTACTAAATATTGAATTGTGTTCATCCCATACATCCTTAGATACCTTTAACTTTCTAAAGAGTGAACGTATAGATTTACCTTTCTCATCTGATATCCAACAATGCCAGGGGTTACTACCATCAGAGTTTAACTTTATATTTATCTCTAATTTTGGTTTGTAGTGATTTACAAATGGAGAGAAAAAAGCATAGTTATCACCACTTGTTTTCTTAGCTTTACCTAAGATTGATTCTAGTAAAGAGAGTAGTCTTTCTTCCATATTGGTACTAATATACAAAAAATAGTTGGATTATCCAAAGAATTTCTTAATTTCTTTTTCATCTATCCATTCTTGTGGGATTTCTTTTTTAGCCCATTTGAATCCGTTCTTATCACACCATTGTGCATATGTGGTTTTAGAACCTTTGTATATTTTACCATTTGGAGATTGTAATACGAATCGTAAATCCACATCTGGATTTTGTTCTTTGATAAGTAAATGTTTTTTTCTATCTTCGGGTAAGAACCATCCTTTTGATTCTATATAGATATTATTTGGTAATTTGAAATCAGGTTTATAAGTATGATGAGTTGCTGGAATAGTATATCCAAACTCATGTTGCTCATATTCCCCATCGATACCAATTGATTGAAGTTGTTCATCTATGCGAGTTTCCAACCCACTTTTATGGCCCTTCATCTTTTGGATGTGAGACCAGTTTCCTTTTTTATTCATAACTTTTTATTTTAAAAACCTTGTGGATTCCACGTAAAGTTTCCATCGGGTCTTTCTTGTAACTTAATATTATTTTCACTTTCAGGTAGTAAAGAACCTGTCATTGGAGTTCCAAACGGCCCATCCATATCTAATCTTACTTTTACAGTAATATCAACATCTTGTCTTACCTGTATTGCTGAAGCGAGTTTACCAATTGCAATTAACTCTCTATCTTTGTTATACAATCCGATTGATGTAAAGTATGGTGAAAAATCTGAACCTGTTACGAATGGTTTTAAAAAATATTCTCTTATATCATTATTTTTTCTTAATGATACATTTGTACTAATATTAAATTCAGATGAACCAACTTCACACATTACAGAAGTTTCATATAATTTCTTAGTTGATTTATACTTAGTTGTAAATCCTAATCTGCTAGAATCATAATTCCAATCACCATTCCCAACTAATACATTTTTATACTTTGGGCGTGGGTCTGAAACTACTACTATTCCTTGTTTATAGAAAACCTCACCTACAATATCTTCTTGATATGCAGAACCTGTATTCCAATCATTGGATGATAATCCTTTAATTTCTGTAGATGATAACGCTTTTCTGTAGTATCTAAACTCATCTAAAGAACCTGTCATAGTGTTAAATGAAGTTATTTCGGCAACTTTACTTAGTGATTTAGGAGTTCTTCCATATCTTTTTAAGTCTGATATGTGTTGAGAACCTAATAGTAAATCATTATCATTCCAAACATCTCCTTTTAAATTAATGGATGATGATGCTTCTTTAGTACCATCTACCCATAACTCTAAAAGAGAACCAGTTTTATTAAAAACTATATGATGTTGATTACCATCATTAACCGCGGTTGATGAGGTTACTTCTACATTTCGTACACCATTAGATAATGATGCTACTAATTTACCACTATTACCAACTCCACTAGATTGATTATAAACTTTTAAATCATATGGAAATATTGGATTAACTACATTAAGTTGTCGTCTTAGTAAATCTCCTCGTTTAGATTTGTACTCTATGTTTGATGTTCCATTTTTATTTATAATCCAATTATAATTTGAAGAAACATTTGATTGTGATACTGGTAATTCTGTCCAAATAGATAAAGAATAATCATTTTCTTTTACAGGAGAATATCTTGGTTTATAATCTATTTTTAAATAAGAATTCTCACCATTAAAACCAATTTTAGTACCTGATGTTATTGATGCGGTGCCTGATGTTTTTATACCTCTACCATAATATACCTCTCTACCAACTGCATGATTCTGATAACCACTTCTATCTTCTATCTTATTATCGAATGATGATGAACGAGGAACTAACTCATCGTTAAATCCCCAATATCCCATTAAATCACCAAATGGAGCATACGAACTTGTGTTTAATGATGTATCTATTAGATACCCATGCATTTCATCTATTTTTCTATCAATAATATCTACATACTCTACTAAGTCACTTTGGGATTTATCTTGGATTATAACAGAGCCCGGTAAAATACCATCACCCAATCTATTCATTGGTATTGAAAATACAGATGCAGATGCAAATAAATCTCTTTCATTATTAGGTCTATGTTTAAAAAATGTTTGATTTAAACCAGACCATATAACTTTTTGTTCTTTTTTAGCTAAATAAGGTTTGTTGTTTGAGTTTGTATTATCTAATTGAGAATCATCTGCCACATTTACCATATTTACAGATTGTGAAAGTGGTACTAATTCTTTATATAAAGGAGTTATACCCTTTACGATTGAATACTGAAACAAATCATTTCTATAATTTGTATCAGTTACTATCCATCGTTTATGTGCGTTAAATGGGTAGAGTTGTAATCCACCCCCATTTATTGGTTTATATGCTTGTGCCATTATATTTAATCCCTATATTCTACTACTATAAATATGAATTTATAATTTATTAATAAGATTTGGGTATAAACAAAAAATGCCGTAAGAATATTAAACACTTACGGCATCTTAAATTACTTATTGTTTGTTATTAAAAGTCTAGTTTAACTTTTACCAACACTTCATTTGAAAATGATTTTAGAATTGGTTTAGATAATTTAGCTACTGATAATAATTCTTGTGAACTATTGTATAATCCAACAGATGTAATAAATGTTTTAGGATTGTTTGCAAATGAGGATTGTTTAAATGCTCCATTTGAACCAGTCACATAAGATGGATTGTTTGAGAAGTTGTATTCACCATTCTTAGCTCTTACGAAGTAGAATGTTGATTGTACTTTTTCTTCATTTCTTGCTTGGAATCCATATAGTGTATTTCCAGCACCTTCAACTATATAAGATGCAGATATTGCTGTAAATAATTTATATGCGTTATCTCCATTTACATTAGAACCCGTTACAGTTTGAAAGTTCGTTGCGGCTGTACTATCTAATTTATCAGCATCTAATACAATAACTCCTTGTTCAGGATAAACTCCACCATAATATGTTTTAGGTGAATAAACACCTTTATTAATAGAACCAGATACTAAGTTATACACTCTACCAACTTGTCCAGCTGATTGTTCTGTATCTCCACTATCATCAATTAAATGAGTTCTGTTACCTGAAGCTTTAACTGTTACATTTGAACCAGTGTTTGTGTGATTGTATGCACTACCACTTAATTGTGCTAAAGTTAATTGAAAGTTTCCAGGGTCTAATCTATCTTTTAATCTAGCTCTGTTAAGATTAATTGCGTATATGTGTTGAGTAGCAACATTGTTAAAACTAAAAACTCTTTGGTTTCCAGGTAAAAGGATTTGTTGATACTGTGAATATATTGCGTTAGATGGAGAATCTTCATTCTGTCCTAACGAACCACTACCAGCGTTATGTCCGTAAGTTACTGAAAACTGACTTTCGTTTACTGAGTTTGTTGAGATTCCGTTAAAAACCTCATAGTAATATTGTTTTTGTGTAGCTGATTGAGCTGATGAAGTATGGAATGCTGTTAGTGTACCTATATTGTTACTCCACAATCCTCTTGTTACTCTTTCAACTCCACCTTCCACAACATCCCCTACTTTGAATGCCGTATATACTCTCTTAGATGTATTAAACGAACCTGCTGGTAAAATTGCCATATCTATTTCCTTTTAAATTCTTTATTAATTTAACCCATCAATAGTGTTACCTACTGTAATATCTGGGTTGTTTGTTACTGTTAGTGTAATTTCTTCTCTACCACCTGTTTCATTACCAACTACTAAAACTCTAGTTGAAATATCAACGTTATCTGCCAATACTTTAGAAGATATTGTAAATGTAGAGTTAGTACTAATTGTCATACTTCTCTTATCTTCGTTCGGTCCAACAGGGTCGGCGTTGTTTGCTATACCATTACCATCACCAATTATACTTGCGGCATCTGAATTGATTAATGTTACTGTATAACCCAAAGTTTCGTTTCCACCATTCTTAGTAGTAAGTGTAATCACTTGCTGATTTCCACCTTCTTCTAATGTAACCGTTGTAGGGTTAGGAATAATCTTAGGAATACGAATTGTATTCTTTGGTAAAGTTAATAATTTATATTTCAAAGCGTAACTTTCATCAGTTACTGCTTCTACTATCGGCATATTTTCAATAATGATTCCGTAGAAATCAGAACCGAGTGGATGTGCCGCGTTCCACAATTCATAATCAACTTCATCATCTGCAAGTGCAAACTGACTGATTACGAAGAAGTCTCTTCCTTTTGCCAATAACTCTCTACCTTTTTTGGTAAGAATTGCATCTACTGTAATTGACGAATTATCTAAATATCCCATAATGTGTTACCTTTTTGTATTTTTGTTCTCTTATAAATATGATAAAAAATATATTTACGTTAAATTGACCCTATGTCAAATAATTTTATATTAACCATTAATAAATATGAGGTTTCTAATAAATATGAAATTTTATTTAAAAAAGTTAATTTTCTCGTGTCTTTCTATAAATTGGTTCTTCAATTGGCTTAGGTTCTCTGATTTTCTTAATAGCAAAAATCTCTTCCTTCTTAATATCTTTATCCAACTTTCTTCTTATATTAATAAGTTTGTTTAACTTTTTAAATTCTTCCATTGTTTCACTAGCCATAGGTATTTTTATTATTGTATCCTCAGATGTTGAATTTGAATTATCATCAAAATCCGATTCTTCACTTTCTATAATATCTCTATGGGGTACTATTTTTCTACCCAACTTCTTCTCATATCTATCTAGCTCTTTACGTTTAATCTGAACTTCACTTTCTCCTTTAATATCAGGATTACGTTCTGTCTTTTCTTTTTGTTCTAACAGAATATCTCCTTCAAAAAAAGTTTGTACTTCGCTTTTTCTTAAACGATTTACTTTAAAATCTTGTTCTTCTTCTTTTCGTTTCTTTTCATTTTTAAGTCGTTCTACTTTTTTAATATTTAGTTTTTTCTTTTCAATTTTAATTTTTTGTTTATCATTTAGAATTTGTTTACGAGAGTCTACTCTATCAATTTCTAATTGTCTAAGTTCTTCTTCACTACGTTTTTTAGAACCTTTTATATTCTTTCTTCTACTAAATTCAGGATACTTTTCATCCATAAGTAAATTAAACTCTTTTGTCATTTGTTCTATCTCAGAGTTAAACAACCCTCTTCTACTATCCTCATCGTTTTTTGCACTGATTCTAGCAACCTTACGTTCACTTTCTATCTTCCTACGTCTACCCTCTTCTTGCTCTAACCTAATTCTTTTTGCATCATCCAATTCAGATGCTTTAATAATTTTTACAGGTGTTGGTAATTCTTTTTTTTCTACTTTTTTAGTAAGTTTTTCTATTAAATCATCTTCTGATGTTCTATCTGAATCATCTGCTTTACTGGCACCTTTAACATTGTTTATGGTATCAACTTCTTTTTCAACTGATTTTATTATATCTTCAATTTCATCTGAATCTGATTTTGGTTTTTCAGGTGAGAATCTAGGAACTTCTGATATTGTTTCTTTTAGTTTACCTTTTGTAACCTCACCAATATCATTAACTACCGTATCTTCTTTTGGTGGTAAATCAGGTTTTATAATTTCATTAACTTTTATATCATCAATAAAATCATTTTCTTTTTGTTCAGGTCTAATAGTTTCTTTAATTGTATTTTTAGACACGCCAGTTTTACCCTGCCCCTTTCCTGCAGGTTGAGGTGATATCTTTGAGATAGGTTTTTCTAATTTGAGTTTAGGTGATTTCTTTTCCATACCTTCAAACAACTCTTCTTTACTTTTTTCTCCTTTAGCCATTACTCACCTCTCCTTTTAGATTTACGTTTTTCTTCTTTTGGAAGTTTTAATTTTTTAGCCAAAGTTTCCTTAATATCATTCTCTTCAATAAATTGCTCACGTTCATCTTCACCTAATTTACTTAATTGTTTGATTAATTCAGAATCTTTTTCTACCGTTACATCATTTCTTAATGGAACATTAACTCTTTGTCCATCTATAAATGTAACTTGTCTAGCACGTTCTTCTCTTGTGATTAAAGGCTGTGATTCTTTTTCTTCGATTTCTTTTTTAACAACTTCGGGGTCATTTATAACATCATATTCAATTTGTCTTGATTCTTCCCTTTTACTGATAGTTTCAGAACCTTCTAATCTTAAATCAAACTCTTCTCTACGTGATTGTTCTATTTCGGTTAATCTTTGTATTTCTCTTCTAAATACTCTTCTCTCTTTTTGATATTCTAATCTTCTTTGATATATAACTTCTTTAGATATATACAAATCATCAAGATTAAATATAGCAAATCCAGTAGAAGAATCTACATCTAAATTACCATCATTTGCGTTTAGAGATGTATTAATAAGTACATTAGGGTCTGCTTGAAATACTTCTATAACAGGTTTACCATCAGGTGTTTGGTCTGAATTGGTTGTTATAGAATCCGAAGTCATTTTACATCCTAAGTATCTTAAATTATTAATAGCTAATGGTAAGAAATCCGTTTGTACTTCAGCTGGTGCGTATGAGGATGAGTATGATAATCCTAATGATGCGGATAATGATGAGCTGTAGAAGTAGTTTATACTTCTTGCGTATTTAGCACTTCTTGCAGATACTATGGATGTTCCAATAGGATTATAATTCCAACTACCATTTGAACCTGTGTTCCAACCCTTACCAAATCCTAAATCAGATGATGCAGATGCAATCAATATAACATACCTATACTTAGAACCTTCATATGGTGTTTTTGCTATTATTCTTCCTTTGTTTTCTAAATCATCTTTTTGTGCAGATATTGATTGAGATAATATCAATGATGTTTTATTCATATAATAAACACCCGTCACATTACGTTTTCCACTTAGATTTGCGGTTTTTTGTTCAAATCCACCAGACATACTTCGTTGAGTATCTATTTTTATATTTGTTTTATGATTTACATACTTACCACTTTGATTTAATGATTCTGTTAAAGATAACGTACTACTATGTTGTGGATTTTCCCCAACCAATCCTTTTGATGAACTAATTACTAATTTAGTTTTATGTGTTATATATTCACCACCAGCAGAACCAGAAGCATTTGGTATGTTTAATGATTTAAAATTATCATATGTTGGATACTTCATACCAACATTAGGAGCTCCTCCACCACTAATACTCGTATTCAATGGTGTTATAAACATTCCAAGATTAGGTGAAAGTCCACCACTTATTTCAGTTTCATATGTTGGATATTTCCAATCATTTGGTTTAGGCCCAGCTTGTAATGAAGTAGTCAAAGGTGTTATGAACATCTGAGGTTCTTTATCAATCGGATTAATTACAGTTTGATAAAAAGGTTCAGTTTTAGTAACTTTAGCTTTAGATTTAACTTTAGGTCTTTCTAAGATATGTGGTTCTATTAAGATACCTGAATTATAATCTACCCTTGCTGGAACGGTTTGTCTAATTTGTTCAAATACGGAAAAATCATATCTTGCAAGAATATCAATCGTACTATTAATTAAATTTTTAGTACTGTATTTCTTAAATACTTGCCTTCTTAAATAATCTAATTCTTCATTTTGTTCTGTAAACCCTTCTCTTAAATCAGGACTACCTATATAATCATCAACTTCAAAATAACCTGTATGGTTGTATATATCTTCATTATACATTCGAGTTGCAGATAAATACACACCCAATTGATTTGAATCATTTGGTGCGGTATCATATTTAGATTTTTCTTTTCTTTCATCTACATCTAACATTCCCCTTAATCTGTTTGGTTCTAACCTAACTTTATTGTTCATAATATTGTTAGCACCAGCAGATGGAACTTTAGTATAATACTCTTCTGTAACACCTCTTAAATCATCTGATTCGAAGTTATATAGGGATGCTGATATTATGTTTCCATTAAGTAATGTAGATATTTTTTGATTAGGATGTTGAGATGGTTGAGAATCTATAGATTGCACATTCTTTAATCTTGAATCAGGTAAAAATCTAAACTTTAAATCAAAATATGAAGAGGATTCAGTATTACCATGATAAGTTTCTCTTGATAATGTATGTTCATCAATAACAATATCTTTTAGTGGGTTTGCCCAATATCTTAATTCTTGTATAGAACCATTTAAATATAATGCAGAACCAGGAAACGCTGATGGTAATGTTTTACCAACTGTTACTGTACCACTTCCCGTCCATGCCGCGTTGTATGAAGGTTCTGAAGAACCTGTAATGAATATACTTGCAGAATGTGAAACTGTAATATCATCTTTACGACTTCTACGATACATTATTTTGTATTCGTTATCTTGTGTAATATCATCAACTGATTTTTCTCTCTGAACTATTAAAGTTCCCATCTCGCTATCAAATATATTAATATTTGAAATAGATGCAGATTTGTAACCACTACTACCACTTAGATAGAAATGTATATTACCCTTCTTAGATGTTGTTGCTATTGCGTTTATTGGCTCATATCTTACTGCAAACTTTTCATCTTTATTAAGTATTGCCGTATCTCTATTTACATTCTGTTGGACTTGTAATTCAATAGTATCTATTGGATTTGGGTCTCTGTTGAAATAAGTTATTGGGTCTATATCATTTACTTTATCAAATGGAACATCCATATGATTATCACCATCAAATTTTAAGTGGTAAACAAATCTTTCATGTTCCCAAATAGGCCTAACCTCTTCTATCATAGGGCCACCATATTCTCTAATAGATAAGAATGTTTGAGGAATTCCATAAGTGGCGATTAATGCTTTAACGGCTCTTGCCGAACCTTTTGTTTTTAGAAGATATGGAATGTTATTTACAATCCTTCTCCAAATCTCATGTGTATATTGTTCTACAGGTTTTGATGCCAACGAGCCCGATGATACTGGATTACCCAATTTATCTGTTCCTAATGCATAACTCCAAAGTTCTTCTCTATCTTTTCCATGTGTTAGTTTCCAACCCATAGATTTTGCAACATCATATAATAGATTGTTTGGCATACCATCATACGGATGTTCTTCTCTACTGTGTATAGATGTTAATTTATTTATATACGACCAGGTAATATCAAAGTGATGTCCTATCATGTCAATAAACATAAGATAATCACTATTAAGCGGGTCTTCGCTTAGTGATGCAGGAATTGTTTTTGTTAACCTCGCATCATTTATAGAATCAAAGTAACTTGCAGATTCTATTAGATTGTTGTAATAGTGTATTGCGTTTGATGATGTTGCAGATAACAATTGAACTGGTTGAGATTTAACTTTTGGCCAGGGACTAAATGTAAATGCAGATGAACTGTGGTGTGAGTATAGTGAAGATGATGGTTCGTTATACATCCAACGTTCCCAACCATCCATACCACTTACAACAGTATTTTTTCTTGTGATAGATTGTGATATATTTGTTAGTGCCTCTGAACCACTTACCTCTTCTAATGTTTTTATTCTTGCATCATAACTTTCAATTAATTCTGCTTTATATTTAAAATTATTTACTCTTTCTACTGCAGATGAATAATGTACAAATTCTGAAAAATCAGAATAGTTAACATTTATATTTGAATCAAAAGAAGAACTAATGTATTTATCAACTATCTGTTGTGATGTTTGTAAATTAGTATCTAATAAATCATTCCAACTTTTTAAATCAGTACCAATGGATTTTCCATAAGTACCCATATCAATTTTAAAGTTTGGTTCTGAAAAGTTATCCTGAGTTACTATTTTATTAAATGGATATACAAGTAATTTTTCAATATAACTTTCTCTAATTACTTTTTCAATACTTGCAGGTTTATTTGTTAAATCACCTCTAAGTGGTTTGTATAATTTTACGGTAACCGTTTTTAGGTTGCTTTCATTTTTAAAGAAAGGGTCAAAATATTGTACTTCACTAGAAACAGGTTTACCATTAAGTAACGTATTATAATCTAACATAGGCTTAAGAGAAAATCCAAATTCATCATCTTTGTTACCATATGTGTAATAAATTGGTTCACCTGTAATATCTGTTTCTATTTGATATGATAACTTATCTTCATCGTTAAATCCTAAGAAAAACTTAGCACCTCTACCTGTTGTGTGAAATCTTCTTTGTTGAGCAAGAGGTTTTGAAAATCCCAACATTCTATCAGTAAATCTATTACTTCTTGTTTCTGATTGAGTACCACCGTTTGATTCAACTGATGGTGGATTTGGTGTCGAAGGTGATGCGATAACACCTGCATCTATCAAATCTTGTCCAGTAACAATAATATTCTCACCAACAGATGTTTGAATTGATACTTTTGATTCAGGTACTACCATTGATTGGCTTATTAAGGCCTGTCCTGCGGGACTGGTTAATCCTTGATAGTTAAATTTATATGGTTTATTTGTTTTAGGGTCTGTTGGGGGCGTTTGTCCACCGTTTTTTGGAGAAATTGGTTTTACTTGTGTAAGACTTCCATCAGTCAATGGATGGTTAGGTGGAAGTGAAACTTCTCCTGCCGTATCTGGTTTTTGTATAAGAACAGGACTTTCTACTATCACATCACCATCAGGAGTTGCAGATAACTCAGCCGACTCAGCCTCCATGTCCATTACGTCAATTTCAGTTTCTATGTCGGTATCAGAAATATATACTTCTGCCCAATACCCTTCTTGATTTTCTATAGGATAGAATCTAGTAGGAGCGTTACCACCACTAATTGGAAATGGTATTTGTTCTGTTACAAAACCTACTCTTTCATTTAATGTAAAATCAAAATTAGTAATTGTAGCTAATTCATTATCTCCAAAGTTTAAAACATATTGTTCATGTTCACTTGTTTGTATTTCTGGATTACCTGTCGCATTACCTAACGAATCTAATAAATATTTTAAACCCTCGTTGGTTTTAACAGTAGGGTCGTTTTCTACATCTACATTTAATTTTAATTCTGTTCTATCCGCGGATATTTCATCTATTTTTAACTTATCTGTCTTTCTATCTAAGAAATTATAAACTATTGAAAAACTTCCTTTAGATATGTTTGACTTTCTTACATTTTTTTCAGGCTGTATTACAATATCGTAATCATATGTATTTGAAGAATCTGACTTTGTATTAAGTTCGTAAACTATTCTTGTATCATTTGAATTTAATAAATTTTCACCTGAGTATATGTGGAAATCCATTCTTGTATTAGAGGATGTAGATTCATTTTTTAAATCTACTTCTGATAATATAACTGGTACAGGTAGTATTCTTTCTAAATCTGTTTCCGCATAAAGTATCGGAGCATCTACTGGTTTTCTAGATGAAAATAAATCGGCTGGGTTATTGTATATATCTAAACTCATTATTCTATCCTACCGTTTCCACTTCTTATTACGGCTCTTGCCGTATGACCTAATAATCTTAATAAATCTCGTTCTTCTCTACCACTAGCACGTTTCTTTATACACTTTTCCCACTCAGATGCATTTCTAATTCTAAGTGCTTTGTTTGCTGCTTTTTCAGTTGAATTAACCTTACTCCCACCATAAGTACCTGAACCATCACCCAATTCCCATGCTTGTTTTAAATCTCGTCTACCACCACTTGGGTTTGTTTGTATTAAAGAATTCTTATTATTTAATAATTCATAGTTATCTTTTAAATTATCGTAAGAAACAGGACAATCATATGATGTAGGATTTGTAAAGAAATTTAAGTTAACATTAGCAAATGGATTTCCTTGTAAGTAACCAGTACCACCTTTATTAATATCATCTGCAGTTTGAGTAAGTACATCTAATAGTTTAGTTTCATCTCCACCACTTGAGCGTTTTCCAATTTTATCAGACCATCTTTGTTTTTTCTTTTTATCTTGATACCCTCTTACTATGTTAAGTTGGGTTAATGTATCTTGTGCAGCTTCCCATAAATCATCTACTAATTTATCACCACCATTCATTCTACCATCACTACCATAAAGAACGATTAAGTTACCATCCATCATTTGATAATCTATTTTGATTTCATTAGTTGGTGGTAATGCTGGTGTATAGGTTTCAAAGTAACTACCATTCCATTTGTAAGTGTCACCTTCTACATATAATGGTATTTGATTTTGTTCTGTAGATAGTGCTAGTTGCCAACTACCACCACCTGCGTTCGTCCATTTATACAATACTGCACCATATCCAGCTTGTGAGTTCGTAGTCGAACCAATTGTACCATCTGGAAATGTTATATTAGTAATTCTAACCCCTTCTAAGAATCTCAATTGACCAGCAGAAGTACCTTCTTGATAAAATGGAAACCAACGTGATTCTGTATCTATTTCTATTCTCCACACTAAATTACCATCATCATCTGTAAGTTTATCATATGGTATTCTGTATTCATCATATGGTTCATCTTTCCAAGTATATCCAGTTCCTTTAGATGGATTTAAAAGAACATTTCCACCATTCTTATAAAATAATTTAAAAGCAAATGTGATAGATTTTGGACTATCAAAAAATACACCTACTGTTAAATCTTCTTCAGTACTTGTAAAACACTCTCTAATAGGTCTTGATGGAATTCTAAACCAATCAATAGGTGTACAATCTTTTCCTCTTACTATTATTTTTGAAAACTTATCTAAAGTTGCTAGATTTTCCCATTTAATATATAATGTTTCTTCTGCAGCAATTCCTAATACTTTTTCTTTTGTTAATTCACCACCATATTGGTTTGTTTCTAAATATGCAATAGAAGCTCTTGTGTAAGTATTATCATTATATAGTTTATATTGGTTTTGGCCGTTGTCTATTTCTGTTGTACCCCAATATTTGTATGCCTCATTTAAATAATCAAATTTATCATTCATTCTGAATGTCATCGGTTTTCCATTTTTTTCAGCAATGATGTTGAGGAGATAACCATGACCTGGTGCAAATGTGTAAAACTTATTATCTTCAATATAGTAGAATGCATCAGGACCTGAACCTATTCTAACAAGTTCACCGTTAAATTTTAATGGTTCTTCTTGTAATACTGCTTCTATATCTGCAGATGGGAAAAATACAGAGTTTAATTTTTTAGTATCTATATTAAACTCAGTAATTTGTTGTGTAAATTGTTCAATATCATTATTTATAACCGATGTATATTGTTTTTTGTTAAGATTGTTTTTAATACCTGGTAAAAACTCTTTACCATATTGTAAAGTTGATGATTTAGGAAGTGTATATGAAATTATTTGTTCAGATGAATTTCTTCTTATATCTCTAAATTCTTTTTCTATTACATTTTGTACTTGTTCTTTAGTAACACCTATTTGTTTTTCGACATTAGTAGCTCTTACAACAGCAAGTTGTTTTACTTTTGTTTCTGCTATTACTTTTTTACTTATTTGTTTCGGTGCTTGTGCCATTATCTAACCACTTTAAATACGTTTCCATCAAAATATTGTTGTGTTCCACCTCTATCAACTCTGAATTCAAATTGGTAGAATCGTTCAGGTTGTAGTGTATTGAACCAAAAATCAAAATAGTTTCCAGTCGAATCACAACTTACTTTTGTGTAAGTTGTATCATACGGTATCAATACTAAATTGGTTTCAACATCTCTTACTTGGTAATAAGTATTCTGAGGAAGATATTTAATCGTAGTATATGGATTAGAATCTGCAAAACTTCTTTGTGGATATCGTTCTCTACCAACAATTCTAATTCTATCCTTAGATTTTTCTTTATATTCTGAAGATAAGTTTTTTGGATACACTAAGATATCATCGGCTGTTAATGATGATAGTGAACCTGTATTGAATGTTGAATCTACCCATCTAACTTCTAATGTTGGAACATATATAGTATGTGTTTCGTTTGAGAAAAATTTAGATGAACCAAATCGTGTAGAACTACTTTCTTGAGTTAGAGGCCTTTTAATTAAAAATCCATCATTTACTCTAGAACCATTTAACCAATCGTTAACATAATCAGTAACATTACTATTTAAGTTTGATGTATATTTTGTAAATGATTGACTATATTTTGTATTATTTATAGATGAGGTGTACCACGTACCACCACCTTTGTTTTTAAAGAACGATGCTTGTATTTGTGGTGGTTCGGATAAAGAACCCGAAAATACTATTTTAAAATTATCAATAGAACCTGTCGCCCCAACCGAACCACTTGCAAAATATGAATAGTTAAATCTATACTTACCAGTCGTTGGTGGAGTAAATACTAATGATTGAGTTACCGATGATGTGTATTCTGATTGTAATCCTGTAACTTGTGATGGAGTCATTGTCAAATCTAATGGATTGTACAAATCAAACCCAATTGAAGGATAGTTACCTAAATTTAATTCAGATGTAATTGTATATTGTAATTCACTAGATAATTCTTTTATATATTCGGCCGATGCACCACCTATATTATCTGCCTTTAAACTTAGTTTTGAAGCAGAAGTTTGTAAGATTGGTGAATTACCATTTGAATTAGTTATAACATCTCTCTGAACAAACCCACCTTTATTAACAGAAAATGTTTCCCATACTAAAGTGTTACCATCTTTTTCAGTAACAAACAACTCATCAAAAACACCTTCGGTTGATGCAGTAGAACCATCATTATCAAAAAATGTAAATCTTAATTTATACTCACCAGTCTCAGTAGATGTTAAATCAAATGATTGAGTAGATGCAGTTGTAATATTACCAACCATATCTGTATATGTATCTTGATTTTGGATAACGCCCGATGGGGTTTCTACTCTAAACTGTACATCTGTATAATCTTTGGGGTCTATCTGAAACTGAACTCCATACTTTCTACTATTTTCTAAGTATAACGGAATAACTAAAGTAGTACCTGCAAAGTTTGATGCGGATATAATTAATTGTTCATTTAAAATACTCATAGATGGGGAGTTACCATTTATATCATTAATAGATTCTGTTAAAAATAACGAACCCGTTCCATTAGAAAAGTTTTGTAATAAAAGAATACCTTCAGTTGGTGATTGACTTACTTCTACTCCATTAAATATACTTGCCGAATCTGTGTTCCAAGTTTCAGTGCCACTTGGATACTGCCAACTTACACCATTTGTAGTTACAGGTGTATGTAACCATTTACCAGTTCCTTCAGACCAACTTTGAGAAACAGGATATATATCCAATTGATATTCCGACTGAATCTCATTTTCTTCAGTAGATGTTAAATTTAGATAGTACTTTATACTACCACTAATATCACCTGCGACAATTGATGATGATATTTCTGTTAAATCGAACTTTGTTAATATTCTACTATTACCAATCCAAATACTATCTGTATCTTCATCGTAAAATTTAGTAACTTCCAATATCTCATCAGCACCTGTGTTTTGTGCTGTACGACTGGTTTGTTCGTAAATAGTAGCATCTTTTTGTCCGTATATTCTATAAATCATAGTTTCTCTCCTTAGAATGATTGTGTAACAACCTTACCTCTTATATCTACGTTAGGATACTTAACTTCAAATATAGAAGGGTCTTTAGGTGGGTATATAACACCCAATCTAGTCGCCCTACCCAATGCATATTTGTTTGGTGAGTAATTCCCGTTAAACTTATTTGATATTTGTAATCCACCTTCTCCATTAGAATCAGGTCTTGGTACAGTTTGTACACCATCTACTTTGTCTAATAAAACATATACTTGTGATATATTAATTGGTTGATTTATTCTCCAATTATCTATATTAAAATAATCTTTTAATGCCGCTATACATCTAAGAAGAACTTCATTAGAATTATAATCTGGTAAAACAACTATATCAAAGTTAATTGATATGTTAACAATGTACGCATCTTTTATATTTACAGCATCTGTTAGGATTCTGTAGTATGAAAGATAATGTTTTAAATTGTTTTTAGTAGCTGGATTTAAGTTAGTTACTTTTTTGTCTCTATCATATCCTAATGTATATAAATTTAATGCAAGTGGATTTGGTTTTTCTGATGTAGTAGATTGTATTCCCTCATTAGTTTTTTCTAACTTAGTTTCTATTTGATAATCTTGTACTAAGTATGCTTTCGCTACTGAACCAAATTGTGGTGGGAGTGCGTAACATCTCATAATGTAATCTTCTCTACTTACAGTTCTGTTTTGAGCCGCAAAGTATGCCATTGCATTGTTACGAATTTCATCTTCAGATTCTTTACTCCTACCACCAACTGCAGGATTTGGATTTGAAACTGCTATTGAGTTTTGTACAAATCTTAAAGTATCTTGATTTAGATTTATGGTATTATCGTTTTCAAATACTCTACTAATAACAGATGTTAAATCTTTAGCAGGTATATTATCAACTACACCATTACCAACTAAGTAATCGACTGTAAGTGTTGTATTTGAAGGTGCTACACCATATGTTTTGGTATATAGAAAGTTAGATGGGTCTAGTCCCTGGTCTAAATCTCCTGTATTCTGATATAGGGATGAACCTACATTATCAGGATTTGGAATAATTTCTTCATCAGCATTTGCAGATACACCCGCTCCAAATTGTATAACTAAATCTTTTTCTGATTCAAATCTTGTAATAAATCGCTTTGGAGCCCTTTTTAATTCTAATAAGAATGGAGTATCACCACTATATTGCATAAGTGCCGTTGAATTATCTTCGTTATTTTCTACTTGTTCAAATACAGTATCTTGTGCTAAGAACGGAACTTCTGTCCATAAATCATTATCTTCATCTCTTATAGATTTAATTTTAATTATTTTTTCATCTGTAAGTTTTATCTTATCATAAATTCGTGGAGAATCAAAAGTAAATGTAGATGTTTTAACTTTACCACTAGATGCTCTTGCACTTTTCTTTAAAAGATAGTAAATAGGTTCATTGTTAGTTTCATCAATTTGATAAACAGATATATCCGTTGGATTGAATGAAGATGAGAATGCAAAATCTATATCAAAGTTGGTTGTAAATTCAACATCTTTATTTGAAGTAGAACCTACAATCATACCACTTGATACTTTTAATGCGTAATCAAAATCTGGTTTTACATCATCACCACTTCCTTTTGCTGGAACTAATTGAAATACTTCTAATTCTACAGATGCAGGACATACGTTTTTTGGTTTATAACCATATGTTGATGCAAGATTAAATAGATTTACTTTTTCTTCCGCATTACTTAATAAAGATTCTCTAAGTTGAGTATCTGTATAGAATGATAACACATCACCAACATAAGATGCCATTTCAATAAACATCATTCCTGGTGAGGATTCATTAAAATCATTAAAGGTATTTGGAAAATATGTTTTAGAAAAATCAATTAAGTTTTTTCTTAACTCTCCAAAATCTTTACCTATAAGTTTTACATCCTTTTGGACTAAATCTGATTTGTTTGCTTTTGCCATAAGTTCCTATTCTATTGTTGCCGAACCTGCAGAATCTACATATAGTATTATCTGATTGTTAGCACCTTGTTCTGTTACTCTAAAATTTAAAGATATACCAACTTGGTTTTTATCTTCCTCAGGAGTAACTTCTACCTTATCAATAATTATGTAAGGTAACCAGAAATTCACATCTTCTAATATACCTTCTTCTAATTTTTGTTTTAAATCTAAAGTTATTGGTTCAAATAAGAGAGCATAAATCTGAGAACCAAACGTTGGTTGAAATAATCTTTCACCTTTTCTAGTCAATAATAGATTCTTTAAGTTAGATACTGCCTGTTCTTCGGTTGAGTATGATAACGTAAATAATCCACTATCTTTAGAGAATGGTAATTTTATTCCTACCGCAACATCTTGTTCAAAATCTATTGGGTTATAAAAATATTCTTTTCTCTCTTTAGCCATTTAACTATCTTCCTTTTTTCTTATCAATCGTTTTCATCAATTGAGAATAATCTTTTGTAATAGCACCCATTACGTTTGCTACTTGCTCATTATTAGTATCGATAGGTCTACCATCTATATCTGTAGTTGGTACTACTGATGTAGATTCCCTACCACTCCAAGCTTGTGCTTGATTAGAACCAAACTGAGAATCCATATTTTTCCATTCTCCATCATTTAATGTTTCGTTTAACATTTCGTTTAACATATCATTCTTAACAAATGTTTTTGGTTTAGATAGAGTTGATACTTTTTCTTCTTTTAAAATTTCAGATAAATCAATATCTAATGGGTCTTTTTGTATTCTGTTTGACGTTCTTTTATTTTTCTTTTTTGTTTCTTTTAGAAGTGGTTTAGATGCATTTCTAACTTCCGTAATGATAGGTTTTAGTTCTTCTCTAACTACCTTTCTTACGATAACTTCTAATAATTGTGCTAATTCTTTTGCCTTCATAATGATTACTTTATATATAAATATTAAAAACTTTCTTTTTATACTAACTGAATCCAAGGTATTGGTAACGATGGTATCGGTATTGGTGATATTGGTGTTCCACCTGTCATTGCCATTGTATGTAAACCCCCTACTGTTGTTAGATGAGTTGTAAATGCTTTTGCTAATTTTGTTGCCATTGGTACTCCATATGGGATTGTTTGAGGACCGTCTGAAAATGCTGTTAATAAATCACTTTGTAAACCTGGAACAATTCCGCCATTTGTAACAACGTTTGTAATTGGAAAAACTAAACCTGGTACTCCAGTAGCGGCTGCTAAATGTAATGGGTCTGGTACGATTGCTGAGAATTTAGTTTTTAACCAAAAATTATATACCTCAGTCGCCCAATCAGAGAAATGAGAAAGTTTAGGTTTACCTTCTGAATCCTTAATATTTATTAAAGTCATTTCAATAGCATTTATCATATTTCTTGTTGATGGTAGTTTAGATGGTTTATTTATTCCAGCTGGAGCGATTGTCATAGCGGTTGTAACGGCGGTTTTGTATTCTTTTGCTAATTTTTCAGCAGTTTGTTTTTCAGTTTTACCTTCCTTTGGTGAATCCAAAAATATACCTACGTTTTTAATATATGTGGGCCATAGTGCTGCCATAACTTATCCTTATTGAGCCAATGATTTTATATCACTAAGTATCTTAGAGACCTTACTAGCGTTAGTAGCCGGTCCTGTTGGTCCAACTCCTGTAGCATATGTTGCTTTGGCCGATGTTAAATCTGCCAACTCACTTGCTAACTTTTCTATCAAAGTAAACATCTTATCCATATCAACTGCCCAATTTTTGGTAGCTACTATAACATCTTTTTTACCTGATAGAACTACATAATCTTCTCTTGCGTTTAATAATATTCTATCGGATGTTATTGTTACCGTTGGATTACTATATGAAGAATGTGTACCAGCACTTCCTAAATTAGTTTGAGATGTTTTTAATTGTAGTTTTTGTGATGATGTTAAATAGATTGATGAAAGGTCATCATCAATATCTTCTATAATAAATTTATTATACTTACCACCACGTTTTCTACCATTGGCTAAAATAGTTATTGGGTCATTATCAGTTAATGAACCCCACGTTGGTTGTTTAGTTGTATCAGCTCCATTTGGAGTGTATCCGAATCTTAATGAGTGTCCGAATCTACCTTCTAAAAGAACATCACCTATAAATGGTTGTAAAGAACCTATATCAGTTCTTTCTGTAAATCCTTTTCCTAAATCAGCTTCTTCATCACCACCTGATGTGTTTGGGTTTCCTGTCTGTGCACTTTCTGTATCAGTACCACCTTTAGATTTTTTTGTAATTGCACCTTTTGGTAAGGCGTTATTGTGAACATTTAATTGTACTGCTGTTGGAGCAAAATAATATTGTTTAGCTCTTCTACTACCACCAGAAGCTTCTGGCCCTAATCCTGTAAATACTAAAACACTTTCACCAACTAATGGTATTCTCTTTATGTTTGAATCTGCTGGATATACTTTTTCAAATATACCTTGTGAGTTAGATGTTAAAACTTCTATACAATATAGTTGATTAACATTATCATCTTTTAAAAGTACTCTTTGAACTGTTCCAATTTTAAATGAGCTCATTATTCATCTCCTTCAATATTTTCAAGTGTTTCTATTGATTTATCTATAGCCTCTGCATTTGATATTAACTGTTTCTTTTCTTCTTCAGTTAATCCAAATCCCCCATCATCACCTGAGTTAGCATCTTTCATCATTCGTTGTACGATTGCCGCTAACTTAACAATCTGGTCATCGTTTCTTACCGCAACTTCCATATACTCTTTTATTAAAGGAACTATTACAGTAGCATCACTTAGGTTCTTTACCAACGGCTCTAACTGAGCTATAAGTAATTTAAGTTGTCTATCTTTCTTTTTAGAGTTGTGATAAACATCAGACATGATATCTGAAAATGTTTTTCCTTTAAATAATTCCGTATCCTTATCCATTACTACCCCTTTAATTTATATTTTATAGAAATATGACCATTGTTATTATACTCTCCGTATAATTCTACATAAATACCTTTTAACTTACCTACTACTTTAGTTATGTATTGAGTATGAACACCAGTTCTTTCTCTAATAAGTATGTAAAGAGCTTTCTTATTGTAAGAATATAGGTCATATCTGTTCTTAAATAGTTCATTTATTGAATCTGCGATAGCTCTATCTCTATCCTTTAAAAATAAATCATATAAATGTACATCTATATACTTTGTAAAGTGGTCTATAAAATCAGATTTAGCTTCTTTGTTATTTTGAGCTACAACTTCATTTGTAATATTTCTTTGTGTATCAATCGCCCCAACCTTTTCTTTAGATTTCATTCTAGCATAGTTGGCGTTGTTTTCATTAAATAAGTAGTTTCTAGCTACAACTGTAAAGTAAGAAAAGGCCCTACCATTCTCTCCGTTGAACTTATGAATCTTTTCATTTAAAAAAGCAACTACGTTTGCTTTCACATCTTCATATGGTACATCGAAGTAATAAGTTTTATAAGTATGAATTACATTCTCTGCCAATTTATCAAATGGATAATGAATGAATCTATTATAAACTTTATTCTTTGTATGGTTATCATCAGAGTTGTTATATGCATTTATTGCCATCTCTGTGATTTTAGTAAAATATCTTTTACTTCTTTTTCTTCTCTTCTTTACGGGCATCTGGGTTTATTTCATTATTTAACTTATCTAATGCAGCTTGTATTTCTTCAAACACAAATCCACTTTCATCGTCGGCCTCAAATGAACCAATCCTATCCAACTCTTTCATCCTACCCAATGCTTTGGTTATTGATGTTGCAGTTGTTTCGATTAATGTATCTGATTCCTCAATACCATCTTCTAATCTTTCTACCTTACGAAGTAAATTCCATACTATGTAAAGTAAAATAAATATTATTAATAATGGTAATATATAATTTATTATATTCATACTTTATTCTCAGTAGTATCACCAAATATAGATTTAAAATCAATCTTCTCTGGCATTATTACATTTTCTAATTTCTTTTTTGTTGTAGGTCTACCACCTACGTTTTTACTTTTAATTTGTTTATCAGAAAAACAACCTACAACTCTATCTCTTTCAAAATTAGCTGCACATAAATCGGCCTGATGCATTACAAATGGTAATTGAGTTTTGATAACATTATCTTTATTGTAAGTAACATAATACTCTTTATTGTTATCATCATATAGCCCATCTGTTAGTTTGATTCCAATGTATTCTTCTTCAGTAATAGTAATCCCATAGTGATTCAATAACCACATTGTTCTATCATTCATATTCATCCAATGAATGTTTGGGTTTGTTTTATAAATCTTTCCTTGATTTTCTATATGCCATTGTGAATCATTTGGTATGTACCAATTCTCTTTATGATTACCTACCTTACCTAAATCATGATGAAGTGCTGTAAAGATTAGGGTTTGTTTATCGAACCCTAAAGGCATCCCTAACTCTTTATACAAATCATAAATCTTAACGGCGTTGAATGTAACCCTAAGAATATGGTCAATGTATCCACCTGCAAATGCGTTGTGGAAATGTTCTGTAGATGAAGCTGGAGTTAAGACAATTCTATCTTCTAATCCATCATACATCTTATTTAATTTTTCTAATCTCTCACCTTCAAACGTTTGATTGATTAATTTTCTGAACTTTTCATAGTTCTCTTTTATTTTATTTTCATCTAAAATGTGTATCATATTTTTTATTTTTTATTGTTAACTAATTGATTATCAATGTGTTGTGATGATAGTGATAGTGTAACTGATTGAGTATCAGATACTTACGCTTCATCTAATATAGATAAGAATTCACTCTCTCTATAAATGTGATAAGTTTTACCACCATTTTTATGTTTGAACCCAGTTCCTTCTAATAGAACTGTATCTCCTACTTTTGTCATCATAGGGATTTTAGAACCCGAATGCGTAAATAACCCACTACCAACGGAAACTACTGTTCCCATCATTGTGGTATCTGAACCTGATGGTTTATATAACCCACCTTTGGTTTTTTCATCGTGTCTTTTTACTATCTCTACTACTACTCTGTCGCCTAACGGCCTGTAATTATATTCCATAACTTAAATTATTTTATCTATTATACCTAATTCTAATGCTTCTACTGCTGATAGAAAGTAATCACTTCTTTGACTTTCTTTCCAAAATTCTTTATCTTTATTTGTACATTCCGCCATTATCTCATTACAATCATCTTCCAATTGTTCTGCGAACTTAGCGTTTGATTTTACATCTTCTAACTTACCCATATTAAATGTTGAAAGTTGGTGAACCATAATCTTAGAATGTTTTGATGCCGCTCTAATACCTGTTCCTGCAGTTAGAAGAAGTGCTGCTGCACTCATAGCGGAACCCCTACATATAATGTTTGTAGTGATTCCCTCGTTATCTTTTAAAGTTCTAATGTAATCTATTAACGCTAATGTTTCTACTACATTACCACCTGGTGAATTCAATAATATGGTTATTGATTTTAAATCTTTATTAATCTTTCTAAGTAATCTAACTTTTGATATACAATCAAATACCATACCTTCGCTAATTTCATCCTGTATTAAGATAATGTTTGATTCAATATCTAATCCGTAATCAAATTCTCTAAACTCTTGAAAGTGTTTATCTCTCTCAGATTGTTTCGTTACATCATACTTTGGTTCGATATTACCAGCCGTAGATGTTCGTCCTTCATTGTATAAGTCACTCATATGTGTTGTTTTATAACTTTTTTAGTTTTATATTTAATCAAATATACGAAATAAATTTGAGAATACCAAAGCTTTTAATAAGTTTTTATATCATCATTTGATGGTCTATCTTCATTCACCGCAACACCATCAGAGTATCCTTTAGAAAACTGATTATATATTGGTTCTTTCTTTTTTGGGTTTTCTACTTTTACAGTAGCCAAAATTTCTTCATTCTTTTTTATCAGTTCTTCAGAATCATAATGTATTCCATCGTTTCCATTCTGTCCTATGATATTCATTCGTTCATCATCTTCTTTGTATGTTGGTGGAATCACAGATTCTTTTTTAACAATAACTTCTTCTTCTCTTCTACCATTACCTAAATATTTGTTTACGGCAAGTACCATAGCAATTGCCAATGGGTCGAATACACATACAATCATTAGAGTAAACCAATTTACAATTACCCCCATTGGTTTGCCTGTTATATCTGCCATATATCTTAGAGGCCCGATTTCTGCAGCAACTTCATTATTAGATTCCATATCCAATACTCTTAAATCCAACTTAGTAATTGAATCTGTAAGTGATTCCATCTTAATAGAAACCCTATTACGTTGTTCTTTCATATCGTTTAACTGAGTTGTAAGAACTCTTCGTGTTGAAGAGGATGTAGTTGTTATAACGTTACCTAAAGTATCTGTATATTGAATTTTATTATTTGATAATCCTTTAGCTAATTCTGAGATATTACTATTCAATTGAGTTTTTTCTAACTTATAATCAACCAATTGTTCTGAGAATCTATCTCTCTTCATCTCAACTACTAAAACTTGCTTATCAATAATTGTTAATTGGTCTGCAGTAGTTTGATATGCGGATGTTAAGAATCCATATATACCGGCTGAGGTTATTATCATTAAGATACCAACACCTAATGTAAGATATGATTTTAAAATCCAACCCAATCTACTCCAATTATTATGTAGATATGATGCTACAACTAATTTAGCTAACTCTAATGCAGATGCCATAATTATAACTTCGGTTTTAGCTCCTGCAAATAATGAACTTAATCCAAATACTGAGTAATATGCGGCAGTTCCAGCTAAAGATAGTGTTGAAAACACCATCAGAAATCCAAATCCTACTTTTTTCGAAAAAAAGTTTTTAACAATATCCATATTTTTTTCCTAAAATTAGTTTTATTAACTTTGAGTTCTGTATTTATATACAAATCTATTATATTTAAATAAAAGAATTGAGTTGAAAGCAACCCAATAATCTTAATAATAAGTATTAAAATAATATTTATTAATACTAAAACAAGTCAAACACCCACACTATGCCTTCTACTGAAGGTATTCTAAAATGGTTAATTCTTTGGCTTTAGCCTCTACCATAATATCTACATCTAATCCATAAGTGTTAGGGATTTCTTTAATGTAATCTGAATGAGCTTGAGGTTTTACGTTAAGATTTTCATTTAAAGCTTTTGATTCTGAATAATGTACAGCTGGAGTTATACCTTCAGGCCAGGTACTTACAGCAAGATTAAGAGCTTCTTCTTCTGATAAATCTCCAGTACAAAATTTATGGTGGTGATAATCAAATACAATAGGAATGCCAATTCTTTCATGTATGTACATCAAATCTTTTACTGAGTACATACTAGCCTTATCATCGTTTTCTACCGTTAGACGGGTTTGTACGGACTCTGGTAACCTCTCAAAGTTCTTACAGAATCTATTCATAGCAGAAATCTTATCTCCATAAACTCCATTACAATGAATGTTTAGTTTATTATAAGGTGTTCTACTTAATCCCATCATATCAAAAACTTCACCATGTATACTTAAATCTCTGATGGTGTTTTCTACTACATGCTCACGTGGTGATACTAATACATTGAACGGGCCAGGATGTGATGTGATACGTTGGTTATACTTTTTAGCAAGGTTACCTGCACCTGCCATAAGATTACATATACGATTGTAATGTGGAAGAGATGATAAAGGATACTCACTAGCCCAAGGAAACAAATCAGAACTCATCCTAAAGAAATTAATTCCGTTCTGATGATTCCATTTGATAACTTCCACTAAATCTCTACAATTTTGAATCCCTAACTCAGATGCGTAAGGAATACCTTTTTCTAAAAAGGTTTTTTTAATCATACTACGATTGGTAGTAATTTTGGGTTTCTGTGAACCCAATGTCATGTTGATACATGCATAGCCTAAATTCATATAGTTCAATTATTAATTATTATTATACTACTAATATAAGAAAAAAAGGGGACTTATACAAGCCCCCTATGTTAAGAAATTGTTAAATATTTTCCCACTCTACATCCGTAACTTCCTCACAAAAATAATAGTAAGGTTCTTTTTTAAATACTTTGTCGCAGTGGAGATGTTCTTTCCACGTCTGAACAATGGGTCTACTATCAATCCGAATCCTTCGTTTGACAATCCATAGAGTGTTGTTTATATTTAAAACTTCTTTCCTAAACACTAACTTATAGTTATATCAATAACTTTAGCTTTCTTTTCTTCTATCTTTGGAATGGATACTTTAAGAACACCATCTTTTACTTTAGCTGAAGTTTTGGATGCATCCCAATCTTCACTAATGTTATATCTTTTGTTGAACGTTCTATCATCGTTATCACCTTCAATAAGAAGAATAGAATCTTCTATTTTGATACTGATATCTTTTTTTGATAGACCTGGTACATCAAACTCCATAGTCAATACATCATCTTCCAATTTCATATTACTATTGGTGGTTGGTTTTGGATTAAAGTGATTTCTCTTAATGAGTTCATCTACTAAATTCCACGCGTGGTTTGTTAAAATCATAATTTCCTTTTATTTTAGTTAAACAATTCAGTTTACTATAGTACGAATAATGTACCAAAGGTATTTTACTGACATTTTGTCATATACATACTGACACTTTGTCTAATTTAGAGAGATTGCAGGGCCCTGTCCTATAAGATTGTATGATAAAATAACATCCCAAGGTTCAAATTTAGTAAATTGGATTTCCCTATCACTTAACATCATACCATTCATTTCTAAATCTCTTGCTACTTTTAGTATAACATCCAACGTTGGACCTGTTATTATGAGTTTATCTGTAGATATCTGAACTGTAACTGGGTTTCTTATAGAATCACGATTATCAAAATCAGGTTCTAATTCATCATCATCTTCCGTATCACCCATTGATTTTAAAGCATCATTCATTATGTTTAACATATCGTTTTCTGTGCCAAATTCCATTTCACCTAAATGTTCACCAATACATAAATCATATATGTACATAAGTTTATCATTATCTTCTAATGTTGAGAAAAACTCAAACTCAGATTCATCCCAGTATGTTTCAAAATCCATTGTATAATCTCCACTCATTTTTTGAAATCGTTAATAATATCTTTAGTTAACCACGCTGGTTCACTTGTGAAGTGTTTAAAATAAGGTTCACTAATTAGATATAGTTTAAGTTCCATAAATTTGTTATCATCATCTTTATCGGTTGATAAGATATCGATTACTTTTTGTCTGTATGGTTCTTCTATATAGTGTATGCTCATTTGTTATAAATATTGGGTGATATTATTTTCCTTTGTAGATTTGGTTTAAAACTATTAAAGTTTCTTTAGTTAGGGCCCATTTATTTTTTTCTACGGTGTTTAGAATTAACTCTAAGAACTTTTGAATATGTAGTTCAAGCTCTCTACCACTTTCAAAAATAGTATCAATACGTTCTACTAAATTAGTAATATACCCTTCACCAATTATCACATCGGATTCTAAGTATCGTTCAGTCATATATCGTTCTGAGAACCATTGGTGTGGTTTGGCATCCATCGTAACTGCTTTTTTGTAAACAGTATCCAAGTATTCAGATAGGGTTAATACATCGGGTATGGTCTTAGAAAAATGTTTATAATTAACCCACTCTCTAGCGGATTCCATATCCCCATCACCTAATCCTAATTCTTTAAATAAATCTTCTGCCTTCATTCATATTGGTTTGTTATGAAAACAATCCCAACTGAATTTTTCTATGATGGGTAGATTTCGCATCTTCTAATGTTGTAATTATTTTATTACATTCGGACCACGTTAACTCAACACGCTTTCCACCTACTACTAAATCACCAATCGGATTACTTCTTTCTTTATAGTTACTTAAAGTAATTTTATCACTTAATTCAAAATCTATTGAGTTGTAATTCTTACCCATAGATTCAAACTTTTTTCTATCTTTGTGGTGAGTTGCTCCACCTTGATTTACAGTTCCTCTTGGTTTTCCGTTATATCGTTTCATCATTTTAAATTTAATTGTTTAACTTATACTAATAAGTATTAAATAAACTTTAATGAAACTATATTATTTTTTATTTCTTTTGGAGATTCTAGCGAACTTAGCTTCAAATGATTTTAAGTCCATTCTCTTAGGGTGAGTTCTTTCAATGTTCTGATTAATTTTCATTGTATCCGCAAACCAAAACCACGCTCCCGCTACAGTTTTTTGATTCGGAATCATATACTCGTTGGTGAGGAAATTACCCTCACCATCGTGTACATAATACAGTCCACTGGAATCTCTGATAGTTTTAGCTTTTGGATACTTAGCAATTACTTTCTTTTGTAATCTTTTAAATTTAGCTTTATCAATTTCCATTTCTTAATTATTATTTATTATATCAATAGTATCGTTTATAAGTTTGTTGGTCTGTGTCTGTTGGTTCACAAATGATTTTGTTAACCTACTATCTATGTAAGTTGTTACAGTTCCTTCATCTACATAAACATTTTCATGTTCTTTACCATCTTCTGTATGGATGAGATATCTATAACCCTTTACAGTTTTAGCCTTTTCAGTTACACTTCCAACTCTATTTACTCCAAATACATTAACCACTACAGTACTTCCTATAAGATATGTTTCTACTGCCATTATATTACTTTTATAATTCTAGTTTCTAATACAGATGTAACTTCAAACTCAACAGAATCATTCTTAAATTCTTCGTGAACTTTAGTTTCTGCATCTGTTACAGATACAGCGTGTACTAAATACTCTTCTACGTTTTTCTTTTGTCTACCTTTATCATCTTGTGTGATAACTTTTACTTTTGCTTTGTAATACTTCATATTTACTTTTTTATTAATTATTAAATGTTAAATTATACTTGTCTAATAGTTCGGTTTCTGATATAAGAGAATACTCTCCATTACATTCACCACCTTCCATATCTTCCACAATTAAGTGAAACATCTGAACAACCTTATCTCCATCATGTTGTCTACCCGCTGGGATAACCATCAATTGAAGTGGAAGGAATTTGTTTTGGTATGATTTCCATACTCTCGGCCCAATCTCTTCTGGTCCTTTGTCAAATCGTTGTCGTAAGTGTTCGAAATAAGATTCATCCATTTCTTTCCACTCATCGTAGTTTTGATACTCTTGTGAGGCTTCATCTTGTGCCTTAGTTAGAGCTTCTTTTTCGTTATCTGATAACTCATTCCAAAAATCATCTGGAATCGGATTATCGTTTAGTAAATCTTTACTCATTTTTATTTATATTTAATTTATAAGTTGGTTCATCGGAATCAGAATCTACAGATTCTACTAATCCCTTTTTAATTAAATCACCCATAGTTCTATCTATGTTTTCTCTAATAACATCTTTGGAAATCTTCTCAGCTAATTCAAATAACATTCCGAATGTAGTTGTATCTTCATCTAACTTAGATACAGCGTTGAGATAGCGGGGTCTGAACTTATGTTCATCAATCCACTCATTATCGAAGAATCCATCTTCGGTTAGTGTTTCTAATATTGCTTTAGCTCCTACTTGCTTTTTATTCATAATAATTCTTTTTACTAATATACAAAATAATTTCTTAATTTCCAAATAATCTCCCACCTATTTGTAATGAGGTCGGTGGGAGTTCTTTGGGAGTAATCAAGAGTAATTATTAAAATGGGTTTGAGATGTCAACATTTTCAGTTGAACCACCTTCTACGTTAAATAAATCTTCTTCTTCAGTAGAACCAACAAACTTTTGAACGTATTGTTTAACGTAAGTTCTTTCTGATTGAGCTCCACCAGCTTCTTCAAACAATGGGTAGATAGTAATCTCAGCGGCTTCTGATAAGGTGAAACCATCATACAGTAGAGAACCAATCTCAACTGCCGTTCTAGTCGAAAGTGAATTCGATAGAGTTGGAGTTTCTTTCTTAACATCACCTCTAGTCATTGAAGTAATCTTAGCAACGTTAGTAAGAACAACTTCATCAACCGAAGGATACATCATCATAAGTAATGAAGTTTCTTCCTCAGAAGTTAGAGTATCCATTTCGATGATTGTAAATCTATCAACGATTGCTCTATCCAATTGTCTAGTCGATGTGTATTCGTTACCGATGTTAGCGGAAGCGATAAAGGAAACACCTTCAGCAACTTTCACTACTGGTGAATCAGCCGCTTCATCTAATCTTAAATATCTTTGTCCAACATCTAATACACTCATTAGAATGTTGTGAGCTTCAGGATGTGCTCTAGTAATCTCATCCAATACAATAACTGTATTTGGGGTTTGGATAGCTTTCACAAATGGTGAAGGAGAGAACACAGTACCTTTTTTAGTATCGAACTGAGTGTTACCGATTAGAGTAGCTCTCGGGTCTTGTGTAGAACCTAAGTTAAAAATCTCCATAGAGTAACCTTCAATGGAATTAGCGGCGGCTTTAGCGGCCATAGTTTTACCACAACCAGCGGGACCAGTCATCATAATATTCTTACCTCTCAGAATGTTTCTGATTAGGTACTTCCACTTCAGTTCGTTCATAAACAACATCTGTGGTTTTAAATCTTTGGATTCATTGTGGATGAACTTTAGGAAATCTTCTTCCATTGGTTTATCTGCAACTTCCATAGTTGGTTTTTGTTTCATTTGAAATTGTTCCAACCCACCATTAGGTTTGTTGAAGTTAGTTACAGGTTCAGAACCATTGAACTTCTCACCTGGAACTCTGTTGAACTCAACAGAACCATCCGTAAGGTTTCCACTAATTCTAGCTTTGATACAGAACTTAGTTGGATTGTTAGCGGCGGATATACACCTTTTATAAAGTGAAGAACCCACTTCATTTAATTGTGGAACGAAGAACTCAGTTCCATTGGTATCGATAAGGATAATCTCCTTATTCTCATTTTTCTTTGATTGAAGGAAAACACTTCTTTGACTTTTATTACTCATATATTTACTATTTAATTATTACTATTAACTCTTATTACTCTACTAAAGTACGACTTATATTTTACAATTCCTAATTTTTAATGTTAACAAATTGTTAAATCTTTTGATAGAGAAACTTTCTCTAATGTATTGTAGATGGTATTAAACCCACTAACTGCCTCATTCGGATTAACTTCTTTAGCTCCCACTAACTCACCATTAACCTTAACCGTTACCATTGAACCTGTCAACTCTAACTCATACTTACCAATCGATTTTTTCATATTTTTTATTTTTTAATTTTTAATTCGGTTAAACTCTTAACCCTTATTACCCTACTAATGTACGACTTTTTTTTGAATAAACCAAACTTATTTTGATTATTTTCAAAAAGTTATTAACAATTTTATTGAAACAATTTGTTTAATGTTTTAGTTAACGCCATTAGATTCGTACAATCTACTGATGTTGCTGATTTACCATACATTGATTTGAAGTTTTCAATACCACCTTCGTAACCTTCGTACACAAAGTACGAAAGAACCTTAACACCAGCTTGTTGGATTTTCTTAACTTGAGAGGCTGTATGAGCTACAGCTTCATGTCCACCATAATCAATATCTCTATTAGAGAAACCTGGCCAACCATCTGAGAAATTAATGAAGTAAGAATCAACACCTTTGTTAGTTTTAACAATCTCATCTAATACAGATTCAAAACATAAACCTTCAGGAGTAGTTCCACAGGGGTTAAGATATTTGAATGTTTGTTGAATCTTAGAGAACTTATCTTTTCTACTATCGTAAGCGATTAACATAAGTGGTTGACAAGTTCCGTCATGTTGAATACTTCTGTAAGATATAACCACATCTAAATTAGAAGTCATTGAAGCTGCTTTAGCGATAGCAACTGCGGAAGTTTGTGTTTGTTCCCATTTTCTACCACCCATCGATGAACTAGCATCTATTGAGATGTGAACTAAAGCGGGATTGTGTTTATTAGTTACTATCTGGTCAAACACATTAAAGTTACCCATTCCTAATTCATGTAATAATCTACCTGAGATTTTACCACTCTTCATTCTAGGAGTAACCAAACTTCTTTCTTCATTTCTGAGTTTAAGTTTCTTACCTAATACAGTTCCTAATGAAATACCCTTTTGAACAGCTCCTTCGTTTCTATCGGTTGCCCAAGAGTAAGAAGATAACATTGATATCATATTAGAATCAACTAATGATTTAGAATAATTTCTTATAATCATTACAGGAGTTTGTTTTGATTTTCTCCAATAATCAGATTTGTAATCTTTACCAACTAACTTTTCTTCAACACCACTTTTAACCAATGTATCTAATTTCTTAGCCTCACCTTTAGAAACCATCTTCTTTTTAATCTCACCATTTTGAAACTTCTTTTGTTTCTCAATAGCGTTATCCAATTGTTTCTTTTGTCTATCACTCATCATACCATCACCTTTGGTAGTTTGAGTTTGGGTATCTGTGATTTGATTATCAGAACCATCACCACCAGCACCATTAGGATTGTAAGAAGAAGAACCCTTCATTACATCACTACCTTCAGCATCACCCTTAGATTCATCACCTTCATCAGAACCATCTTTAGGTTCACCACCATTACCTTCGGTGTTATCAGTACCATTAGTTTCAGAGTTATCTCCACCACCACCTTGTCCACTACCTTCAGAAGTTTCTTCATCTTCAGTACCACCACCTTCACCTTCACCATTGGATTGGTTAGGTGATTCAATTGGTTTTTGATTAGCTGGAAGTGAGTTCTCAATCAGTTTGAAAATCTCAGATGCCAACTCCATACATTGGTTAGTATTAGTTAACCTTTTAATATTTTTTAAATCCATTAGATTCCACACCTCTCTTAACAATGGAAGTGCATCTAAATCTCTATGTGAATTGGTGATATTGATAATACGGAACATATAAGATTCCCAATCTAAATCTCTATACTCAGAGGATTGTAAACCCTTATCAACTACCTTAGAATGAAAGTACTTCTCATACATAGAGTGGTAGTAACCCTTATAGCCAGGAGAGGTAGAATAAATATAGTTATCAATTCTTCTATCTTCGATAATGTTAAGTAAGTTCTTAACAATACCTCTGATGTAGTTCTCAGCTTGGTACTCTTCCATAGAATGTTTCTCCATCATCTCTGTAATGAAGGGAACACCAACAACCTCTTCTATATTATTGTTAAGTGTATCTAACGAATTGAAATCAGTTAACTTAATGTGAGAACCTTCATGCAGTGCTAGTCCAACAGTTGAATCAAAATCCTTACCATCCATCTTAGCGGATATCACAACCGATTTACCATCGGTATAAGAATCACCACCTCTTACATCAAACGTAACTGGAATGTTATCGTTAGTAACGATGTTAACAAAGTTACCTATTGATTTCTTATAAGATGCTAGTGCCATCAGATTTGAATGTTTAGATTCAATGTGATTTAACCCATCATCTACATCATCAAACAAATCATCCTTTAACCAAAAGGAACTATACTTTTTACTATCTCTTTCTACTCTATTCATATATTTTTTATTTAGTATTAACCCTTATTACCCTACTAATGTACGACTTTTTTTCCATTTAAACAAGCTTTTTAACCTTTATTTTCAAAAGTTATCAACAAGTTGTTAACAATTACAGTAAACCTTTCATTAATTTCTTATAATCTACCGATAATAATCCACATATAGCTATCATTAAACCCATAAATGTGAACCCTATCTCATTCAAAACACCACTAAATGTGATATATTGTTGAATAGTTCCGTTAATTGTAAGGAGTGCAACTCCTAATCCTACTGCTACCGTTAAAATTGACTGATAATTTTTCATATTATATCTCTTATTAATTATTACACTACTAAAGTACAACAATTTTTTGATATAACCTAATTTCTAATGTTAAGAAATTGTTAAATCTTTTGATTAAAGATTTCTATTGATATAACGTTTGATTATTTGAACTAACCATATAGGCCATCCGATAACCATTATAATACGTTCTAAGTTATTGAAGTGAATTCGTTTACTATTATTCTGTTTAGGATTCCAATTGTTATCTAATGCATATTCCATAATGAATGCAAATACAGTTCCTAATATAAAGTACCAACCTATCATTAATCTAATATTTTTCTATTCGGTAATTTATCCTTAACCCTATCAGATATAGGGATTGCATCACCCATCTCATCTATTCTAACAAAGGTTATATTTGTTCGTAGGATTAAGTTTTGTTTACCATTGTAAACGTTATGTGAACGGGCCTCTAATATTAATCTTATTGATGAACCACCTACTGATTCAACATCACCATATATCTTTAAGAGTTGACCTTCTCTTGCTGGTTTATTGAATATACACTTATCAATTGCTTTAGTTACCATTCTAGGAGTATCACAAAACTCAGAGGCAAATCCAGCAGCTGCTGCATCTAACCATGCTAATAACTTACCACCGAATAAGTTTCCGTGGAATCCTAAATCGGATTTCTTAATCGGGTGTTGTGTTATGTACTTCATAAAACTTTTTTAAATTTGTGAATACCTTTTTTGAAATTAGAATTCCAATCACCTTGTGAATCACCATTTACATTATCTGTAATATATTTGAATGAAACAAATGGTACATTAAAATGGTTACACACTTTAGCTAAGGAATAAGCTTCCATATCATATACATCTACTTTTGTTAAATCTTTATTAACGTATGTAGTAAATGAATCAGCTGAACCACAGAGTAATCCTTCTCTGTTTATATATGTGATGTAATCACTATC
>Ga0257106_1000141_pt1 | contig 44559 bp, 27 predicted proteins | sample LP_taG_3_FD_190177 | JGI IMG/M metagenome (GOLD analysis project Ga0257106, IMG submission 190177) | Marine microbial communities from Northeast Subartic Pacific Ocean, Canada - LP_J_2011_P26_10m | ecosystem: Environmental > Aquatic > Marine > Oceanic | place: Canada: Northeast Subartic Pacific...
GGCGGTGAAATTAGCCGTCGATAAAAAAGTCCCATTAGACCAACTCACAGTGGACGATTTGAAATCCATTTGTGACAAGTTTGAAGATGACGTCGCGGAAATTTGGTCGTACGAAAAGTCCGCGGAGAGCAGAGACACGGAAGGCGGGACCAGTCGCAGGTCAGTTCTCGAACAGTGCGCAAAGTTAAGAGCGTACTTGAAAGAAACCGAGTAGTCATGAACGGCGCCTATGACGACGATGACGAGAGAGAAACGATGGCATCAAACGAAAATACACTCATTAGAAGATGTTTTTGACTCATTATTAATACACTTACCATCCTAAGGTACTATACCTCAACTTCGTCAGAAAAACGGACAAGCGACTACTTAATTTTTAATAATGTCCAGGCCCCTCTTCCTCTTCCTTTTTTTCCTCCTTCCAGTGGCTTTGATAGTACTCCCAGCAGTCGTCGTCGTCGAGGCATCATCGTCCTTCGACGACGCCGTGAACACTCGCTTACACGACTTGAGAAAGAGAAACCAAGCTTTGAAAGATTCTCTTCGGAGGAAATTGGAGGAAACGTCCACGAAATTGGACGTGGAAGACGCGTTTATCGTCGCTTTGAACAACGCGCACGAAGACGAATCGCTGATAACGAGCGAACGATTAAAAAAGAAAACGAAAGGGAAAGAGTTGGAATTTATCACCGATCACGAGGGGCAAACGTTCGCGTGCGTTTTACCTTCTTCGTCGTCTTCGTCTTTAAAGAAGAAGAAGAAGAAAGGAGAAGAAGGAGAGAAAGAGAACGGAGGGGGAGACAACAAACGAGAAGAAGGAGATGCCGAAGAGGAAGAAAAAGAAGAAGAAGAAGAAGAACCAAACGCTCCATCGATTGCGTCGCTACTGCAGCCGCTCACGAACGCGTGCTTCTATAGATTTGAAGGATGGTGGACGTACGAGTTTTGTTTCAAGAAACACGTTCGACAGTACCACGTAGAAAGTAACGCGAAAGTTTCCGTGGACTACTCTTTAGGTAAATTTAACGAAGCTTTGACTAATAAAACGCGCGACGATGAAAATGAAACGGAAATTAAGAAACGAGAGGCATCGGTGGGTATTCCAGCGACGGCGTTTCATGTGCATCATTTTACAGACGGTACGGAGTGCGACATCGGTTCGTTAGAAACGAGGAAAACGGAGGTACACTTTGTGTGCGCAGAGGACGGACAGAATACAGTTTTGAGCGTCAAAGAGCCGACTACGTGTTCTTATAACTTACAATTCGCGACGCCTTTGCTGTGTTCACACGAAGCGTTTGTTACGAAGGAGAAGAACATCGAGCCAATTCGGTGTTACGCGTACAAAAATGAAAAGGAAGACGAAAGAACGTTTCAAGAAATACTCCTCGACGCTGGTAATTACGACGAAGAGGACATTAATAGCAAAAATAGCGAGCGAGAAAATAGCGACGGCCACGGTAAAAGCGACGAGTTGTAATGTAGCAACATTTAGAAGAGAACACTGGTACAGTAATGGGTTTTGTAGTGAAGCTATTATGATTTTCAATTAAAACGAGAGAGAGAAGAGGCTCAAATGGAAAATGTGCCCGGCGCATTCGCGGTGTCCGCATTGCTATCATTCACTCTTCCCTTTAATTGCTTCTTCGGGATTTCTGTGATGACGGCTTGCGTGGTCAAAACCATACCGGCAATAGAGCAAGAGTTTTGGATGCCAGATCTCGTAACTTTCTTCGGGTCGATGACGCCGGTTTCAATCAAGTTGGCGTATTCGCCAGACATGGCGTTGTATCCAATCTCCCACGGTTCTTGCGCCACTCTGGACACGATGACATCACCTTCAACGCCAGCGTTGTTACCGATCCATCTGCATGGCGCGACTAATGCCTTTTGAACGATTTCACAGCCTAATTTCTCCTCCGGGTCCGTGAGAGTTTCCTTGAATTCCTCAATCATCACAGACAAGTGCACCAAAGCGGCGCCGCCTCCCGGAACGATGCCTTCTTCGACAGCCGCAAACGTAGCGTTCTTCGCATCCTCAATGCGCAACTTTTTATCTTCTAATTCAGCCTCAGTCGCCGCACCGACCTTGATGACGGCAACACCCCCAGCCAATTTTGCGATACGCTCTGAGAGCTTTTGCGTGTCGTAAACGGAATCGGTTTCAGAGAGTTCTTGTTTCAATTGCGCGACGCGCAAGTCGATGTCATCTCGAGAAGCAGAATCGGCAATAAAAGTCGTCGTAGTCGCAGCTTGCGTAACTTTACGGGCAAAACCCAACGAATCAATCGTCGCCGTCGCGACGGATAAACCCAAATCCTTCGCCAAGTATTGCGAACCGGTAACGATGGCGATATCTTGGAGTAAAGCCTTGCGTCGCTCGCCAAATCCCGGAGCCTTCATGGTGGTGATGTTCAAAACGCCTCTGAGTTTGTTGACGACCAACGTCGCCAACGCTTCACCGACGACATCCTCTGCGATGAGTAAAACCGGCGGCGAGCCAGCTTCGGTGATTTGCTCCAAAAGCGGTACCAAATCCTTCACTTGCTCAATCTTTTCGTCGGTGATGATAATTCTTGCATTTTCCATTTCAACCAATAACTTTTCGTTATTCGTGACAAACTGCGGCGACCCGTAGCCGCGGTCAATTTCCATACCTTCCTCAATCTCGACGATAGTTTCTAAACCGTTACCATTTTCAATGGACAAGACACCATCCGCACCTACTTTTTCTATCGCGTCGGCAATCATGTCGCCGATTTCGTCATTGTTCCCCGCGGAAATAGAGGCAACCGCCTTGATGTCTTCCTTACCCTTGACGTCGACGGCTAATTCGTTCAATTTCTTCGTCAAAAAGTCAGACGTTTTATCGATCCCTTTCTTAATGTTGACCGGGTTAGCACCCGAAGCGACGGATTGCAAACCAAACATGATCATTTCTCTCGCTAAGATGGAAGCAGTCGTCGTGCCGTCGCCGGCGGAATCGTTGGTACGACCGGCAACTTCTTTAATCAACTGCGCACCGGCATCTTCAACCGGATCTGGAAGCTCGATGAATCTCGCGATAGAAACACCATCGTTGATAACTTGCGGAACGCCGAACTTTTCTTCTAACACAACGTTTCTGCCTCTAGGGCCTAAGGTGATAGCCACCGCGTCGGCCAACTTGTCAATACCAGCTTGCATTTTCTGTCTCGCCGCCATATCAAAGGTTAAATTCTTAGCTTCGGCGCGAACCATCAAGTTCGGTCTTTGACTCGCTCTTCTCGAGGTAGACGACGAGGCCGACAAAGAGAGCGGTTTAGCAACGAGCGCCTGATGATGTTGAGGATGACGATTTGATATAAGGAGAGGGTTTGTTTTTGTTAGTCTTCTAGAGGAGAAGATGATAAAAAAGCGCATTATCCAAATTGGGCGAGAGGAAGCAAAAAGCGCGTAATCAGGCACCCGTGTTCACTGCGAGCGAGACCACAGATGCGGTCATACATTGCTCGCTTGTATCTATAAACGCGCACAGAATACGAAATTGAACAGTTTGTGCTTCAAAAATGTTCGCAAATACAAACTTTGTTCGTTTCGTTATCATCCCGCGATTTTTGTCAAAGGCATCCGACGGCGCCGGCGTGGAAAAATCGAAGCAACCTTCGAATTTTTCGTACGAGACGGGGAAAGTCAGACGCGCGAACGTGAAAAGAGAATTATAAACGCACCGTGCGCATCGTAAAGGAATGTGACATCATATTTATGTTTGATGTATGTATATCAGAATAGACTTATCGGTCTTCTTTGTGACGCAGAACGTCGGAGAGACAAGTAAAGTGGAGTTTTCACTCGAGAGAAAGGCGAAAATACCCTGCTTTTGCCCGTGAAAGAAACCTCAATAAAAAAGAAATTTTTCAAGGAGAAGAGTCCCTTTTTGCGACGTGGCAAAACAGTCATTGGCATCATCCCCCGAAGCAGACGACGAAAAAAACGTCTTCGAAGATGTTGAAAATTTGGCAAAGGGTGTCAGTCATTATTTTATGATGTTACTACTAGTACTACAAAAATAAAGGCGTTGTTCGAAGCGGTAAAAACGTTCTCCTCGTGCACTCTGCTGTCCTTGTCGTCCTAATCATCCTCGTCTTCATATCCGTCTTCTTCGTTCCAGCGGCGAGTCCGATGACGTTGAGTGTCGTCGTCCTCGTCGGCGGAGGCGGCGACGACGCGGAATAAGAGTTGATCTTCTTTGGTCGTCGTCTTCGTCCTCCTCTTCCTCGTAGCCGCGAGTCGAGAGAGAGTTTCGCCTGAAATTCATAACGCTTCGGCCAGACGTTGTTTAAAAAGAGTTCGTTACTCAAACTTCTCGCGTTTGGCGCATGCGGTCCTCTGCTGCTGGAATCCTCGTCGTTCTTTGCGGCGGCTTCATTTTCGTCGATACTATCGCTACCACTATTACTGTTTTTACTATCGCTATTTCCTCTATCGATTGATAATACATCCTCCTCTTCTGATTCGCTCTTAGCATTGTTCTTGAATATAACATCCAACATGGCGTCGATTTTATCCGCGACCGCACCTTTAAACGTCGTGTGTGGACTTGGCGAGAGATGCTCGTCCAAGAAATATCCCGCAGAAGCGACGACGCCGGCTAAGATCAACAAACAAAAAGGAAACAAAAACGGTCTGCTCGCCAAGTTCATCGTCGCCGCGAAGAAGAGCAACATAACGACCGAGGCGATTTGAGAACCAGAGACTAAACTTGCGGCGAGATCGGCGTCCAGATTATTCTTTACCGCTTGTTGGACGACAACAGATGGAACCGGCATGACGCACAGCGCCGCTAACGTACCTCGAGCGATGGGGAACCCGCTCGGTATGAAAACAGACACAACCGCGGCGCACGCTAAACCAGTCGCGTATTTCGCGGCTAAAAATCCAATGCAGTCTCTCGTTTGTTGTCTCCTCAATCCTGCCTCAAACAGCACGCCGACGGTGATCAAAACCAACGGATTATTCGCATTCGCTAACGGTTCCGCCAATTTGTGCACCACAGTCGGTAAACTGTGCCCGATGATTTTGGAGACGAAAACAACCGCCAACGCGATAAAAGGCGGGAATTTCAACATGTTCAAAGCCTTCTTCTTTAAAGTCTCTTCCTTTAACGATTCAACTTTCATTCTAGCAGCTTCGGCGCGCAACGTCGCATCTCTCACCGTTGCCGTCAACTCCTCCATGGGTACTATTTTTTCCAACTCGTTCGCTTTCCAAATGCCAGCTTTGACGATGCCGCTTCGAAGTTTACGAACGCCGAAACCGGAAAATTCACCGGATTTAAAATTCCCTACGTACGATCCTCCTTTGGCGTATTTATACACCCCTAATCCATTTTTAACGTTTTGTTGCCACTCGCCTTCGTAGATGGCACCGGACGGATACGTGTAGCACCCCAACCCACTCTTGACGAGCTGCGTCGTGAACGTTGTCTTTGGTCCGGTTTGTTCGTTTTCCTTTTCCAGTTGTTCCTTCCTCTTTGCAATCGAAGTAAGTCCGTTATCTTTGGTCATTCTCGCGTCTTCTTCCTCGGACACGTTCGCGGAACTTCTCTTCGCGTACGTTTCTTTCTTGATTCTTTCTGTGATAAACTCGCCGGAATACATCCCGCCGTCGTCGTGACGAAGCTCAACGTTTTCACTTTTTCTCATCTTGGAGCGTTCGTAGGAAAACACTACCGCGGAGATGATGAACACGAACACAGAGTTCGGTAAATCGTATAAAGTGGCTAACCGTAAGCCTTCGCTCCCCCAAATTGCTTCTATGAACGGATACGAGTACGTTCCTAGATTCACGCCAGCCATGCTCCCGACGAACAAACCTCTCTCGTTGGACGGTCGTTTAAAATACAAATACAACGCCGAACCCATCGCCGTCAACGAAACGAACGCAGAGCACAAAACGATTGGCAGAAATTTGCTTACAAAATATTGTGATTGACCACCATTACCATTAACGTGAGGAGTATACATGCTCGCGCTCGTCGAGAGTGTGTGCAACAGAAGCGCCGGTAACGTCACGTTCACGACAAACTTCAACATGACTAAACCGTCTTTTTTGGAAAACAAATCCAATCTTTTCATGGCGAAACCGAGAAACGAGTAGCCGCTGAACACGCACACTCTGCCAATGACGGACATGGCGTCGAACCCAATTAAACCCGAAGGCTCGACACCTGTTGTCAGCATTTTGAGTGATTTTTAATGATTACGATACCAGTATTATTATTATTATTATTTACACCGATAAATACCGTATGGCTTTGAAGGTTTGAAAAAAAAACAATCAACACAACAGTTTTGAAGAATTATTTTCCCACCACACACACAAACACAGCAATTTAAAAAAAGGATATAGAAAAGAAAAGCGGCTTTCGGCGTTCTTTGTCTTCTTCTTTGTCTTCTTCTTCTAGAGGATACGCACGTGTTTACACGCAGTTGTAGTAGTGGTTTCCTAAAAGAGAACTCGACCGACCGACCGGTGTTCTATTCATAGTGTTGTTGTTGCGAAAAGAGTAGGTTCGCGTCGGCGTCGCCCCCCCTTTTTATATAAAGTAAAGAAGAAATGGCTGCTTTTGCGGCGGGAGGAAGACGGGGAAAAGACAGTCAAACATCAACATCATCAACGACGACAACAACAACGTATCATCATCATCAAAGATGGAACGTGCGCGCCTTCGCGCAACGAGGACGAACGATGGTAACGAGAGAGACAGAGAAGATGAGAGAGAAGATTCGCGAACACAACAACAACAACAAAAAGAACAGAACAGCGGCAGCTGTGGACGACGACGGGGTGGTGGTGCCAAGAACACGAAGAAAAGAAGAAGAATTAAGAGGACGACGAAAACGTCGTCGCCCGGTCTTGGCCAGCGTTTCGCAAAACAGCAACATCGATACTAACACGGCGAGTACCACCACCACCACCACCACCACCATCGACGCAGACGAAGACGAAGCGCCGTCGACTTCGTCCAAGGACGACGAGGTGCCGGCTTCGATTGGCGAGACGTTGGTCACCATCGCCTTAGACGAAGAAAGTGGGTTGAACGTGATCACAATAATCACCTGGGACCGACAAGGGTTAATGTTAGACATAGGCAACGCTTTGAATAGTTTAGGAGTATCGGTGAGAGAAGTAGTGATGAAAGCCGGGGCGGACGGTTTCGTGGAGAGTAAATTTCTCGTCTCGAGCATGGATATGGGTCCTTTAGCGGAGAAAGAGTGGGATAAAATCAAGGAGCGTTTACGCGTGAGTTGCTTGCGCAGAGGCGTACGAAAACCGTGGCAAGAACGCGAATCAAGATTGAGAGAATTGTTCAACAGAATTGATTCGACGGAAGCCGGATCTATTGGTCAGGACGATTTAGAAAAGTTTGCGCAAAGTTTGAGAATGCCGAGAGCCTTCGTGCACGAATTTATCTCGGAAGCGTCCTCGAGACAGGACGACGACGAGACCGGGAAAGTGAACTTTGAAGAGTTTGCCGCGTTCGTTAGATCGAAAGAAATAGCCTTAGAAGAAGCGTTTGATAGTTTAGACACGGACGATGAAGGTAAAATTACAGGAAAGAAAATGAAGCAAAGTTTGCGGACGTTAACTTTACGAAGCGGTAGAAACAACACGAGGAAACGCATCGCCAGGAAAGGTATCGAAAACATGTGTCGATACATTAGCGATGATACCGTTTTGAATGCGAACGATTTTCGTGATTTGCTCGTCCTTATTCCATCTGGTCAGCTAGAGACGGTAACGCCGTACTACATGAAAGTTGGTTTAGATATCGGCCCGAGACGGTTACCGATTCCAGATAAACGAAAAGAAGGCGCGCCTTGGGGTCACTTGATCGCCGGAGGTATATCCGGGATAGTCTCTAGAACGGTAAGTTCTCCGTTGAATGTCATCGCAATTCGCATCGCTGCTACATCTGAAGCGACCATTGCGGCAGCGAATGCTGCCGCTGGGACGGTGTGTGCCACATCTGCCGCGGCTGGCGCGCAGATGACGATAACGAATGGAGCAACTGCGCACGCGTTCCAAACTTTAGGTTCGGGCTTCACGTCTATTTGGGCCAAGGAAGGATATCGCGGTTTCTTTAAAGGAAACATGGCAAGCTCCATAGCTTCAGTTCCCGGGAAAGCTATTGATTTTTTCGCGTACGATTTTTATAAGAAACTCTTGACGAAAGGGGGTGATCGAGATCCGGAAAATTGGGAAAGATTTGCCGCCGGCGCTTTAGCCGGGATGACTTCGGATACAATCATGTACCCTCTCGACGTGATTTCCACGCGAATTTCCTTGAATCGAACGCGCGATGCGAGGAACTCGCTGATGCAAATGGTCAACGTCGTCAAAGAGACGGGATTGCGTGGCTGCTACGCCGGTTGGTCGGCGGCTATGATTGGCGTCATTCCGTACGCCGGAATCTCATTCGGCGCGTACGACACGTTCAAATCGCAATACAAGAAAATACAAAAAATAGATGAAGACGAGAGCATTGGATCCGGACCGACGTTGATGTGCGGCTTAATGGCTGGTTGGTTAGCCTCCACGGTATCTTATCCTTTGTATTATTGCACCGTTCGCTTACAAGCGGGACAAGTTCCGTTACTTCCAAACGGGAAGTTACCCAGAGTGGACCAACTCATTGTGAACACCGTTCGAACGTGTGGCTGGAGAGATTTGTTTCGCGGCTATTTGCCATCGTCTCTGAAACTCATGCCACAAGCTGGATTTTCGTTTCTCACCTACGAGTTAGTGCAAGAACAACTCGAAAAACGTTCTAAAGCGCTCTCTCGAAAAATGAACTACGACGATAACGAGGAGGAAAAGAACGACGTCGTCGTCTTTGCCGACGTCGCGGAAAAGAACGACAGCAAGAAGAAGAACTGATTATAATAGACCGAGAGAATTATGAGAATTACTAGATACTAATAGCACTAATAAGCGCACACGTCAGCAATCGTTGTATTTAGAAATACTTTTAATTGTGCGCACATGTCCATCCCAAAAAAAACGAAAGAGGGGGAACGAAAGAAAAAAAATTCTGGCGAATAGAAAGGCACATTTTTACTCACGTCCACCGTCACAAAAAAACTCTCTTAAACACATCACCTCAAAACGAGCGAGTGATACGTGGAAGTGAGATAGAGTAAAAGAGATGTCGGACCCGTGGGTATTCGATAACGAAGCCGATTATCCGCAGAGATGGACGAGAGGGGTACGTTTTCTCCTGCGACTACCAAAAACTCTTTTCTTTCTCTCGCTCTCGAATTTTTGGTTTTTCCAATTTGGAATTTTGCGCGCGCGCGCGCTCGGGAATATACTCATCTCAGTTCTCCCATCATCGGATAGAATCTAACATCGACGTCTTCTTCTCCTTCTTCTCTATCTTTATCTCGTTATTTATCACTTTTAACATTCATCGGATCATCATCAGGCGGCTGCGAAAGCGTCCAACGGTGTGAAACGCTCGTCGGCGTTTGATATCGCCGCTTCCATCGAAGTGGCGAAAAGAGAAAACGTGCCGCTCTCGGCGCACGGGAACAAACGCACGACGCGCTCGCAACTGAAACGACAAACGCAACAAATGAGCACTACGAACACTAATAATGACAATAATAATAACGTGTTGAGGAACTCCGAGAACGATTTGAACGTGAAAGCGAACACTTCTTCGAAGACTGCGAGAGTCAATAGTTCCACCTCAGCGGGCGATGAGGAGGAACGAGGAGGCGCGAGGAAAACAAGGACGACGAATACGAATCTGAACGATAAATTTGAAGACGCGGTGGAAAGCCCGCAAGGCTCTTCGCAAGTGCATCCGAGAGAGAGCAGAGATGATGACGACGCATTTAGTGGGAAAACTATCGACGCGGCCGACCCTTGGGCGGTGCCGGAGACGGAATATGAGCACCATCGACAAAGAAATGCGTCCACATCCGATACGACGAAAAGAACGCATTCACCATCGGTTCGTTCCGCTGGTATTGCATCTGCGCAGCAAAGTTTACACTCGATGCACCAGGTTGAAAATATATCGCCGGCAAAGATACGGAACACGTGGTCGCCGAAAACGAAGACGACGCCGACGAAACAAACTTCCGTCGCCGTGCCTCGACCAGTTTCGCCATATGCGCACGTTAAAAACAAAGATGGTACGCATCATCACAATAAACAACACCAGCAACAAAACCGTCAATCGACGAAAGTCATCGTCAAAAAGCCACAGCACCACCAGACGATAAATCGAGAGAATCTCTCAAACGATAGTTATTTGGGACCATGGCGAGGCGAAGAAAGAGCTCGTTTATTCGCGTACGAGGCATGCTTACAGTCGTGTTTGGAAGGATCGCTCGGCACCCAAGCTGCGCAGTCTAAAGTAGACATGGCTGTTCGATTTCTTACGGACAGATGTCGCGAGCTTCGCGTTGGATTCGGTTTAGAAACCGTGTTGGTTGGGACGAGACCACAGAACGAGTATTTTCCTTCGCATCAACAAGCGTCGACGTCGAATGAAAATATTAACGATTTAGGCGAACACAACGGAAGAAGTGGAAGTGCGAATGTAGCATCAAAAGCTGGTAACGATGTGAGCATGCTTGGCGGTGCGGGTGGTGCAAAATGGGCAGCTTTGAATATTGACGTTTTGGGTGTAGATATCACCGAGCGCGGTTTGAAAAAATATTCCAAAGGTTGGGATCCGCGGATGTCTATGAATACGAACGATCTCCGCGGCCGTAAAGTAAAGATACAAACAACCGGCGGTCCGGGAAGCGCTGACTCCGTCGCGGATTTCATGTTTGAGAATTTACACGCGAACGGAGGCACCTCCGCGCCGCAAAAGCCTTCGAACGAAGACGGGAATAAAAAGATGAGAAGTTTCAACGAATCAATGTCGATGTCGAAAACGATCGATAAGAGCGGACATTCTTCTTCCATGGTGTCCAAAATCCAGCGTTTGCCGCTCGGGCCTGGCGATGAAATGCTCGTCGTTGAAGTGTACGTTCGATCTGGTAAAACGGCTAGAGCGCAAGCTTCGCTTGAGGACGTGTGCGAGTGGTGCAGAGCGAACGGCGAAGTTGATTTACCGTTGTACGTAAACGCGACGGTCAAAGATAAAGAAAACGACGGCGCGATGAAAAATATCACGTACAATAAAGGGAGCATAAAATTGAGCGTGAACTTTGAGGTTGCGGTTGGCATCGGCGCGTCATCGGCGCCGCCGGGTTCTGATCCAGGTTTTTTTGGCAAGAATTCGAGTAAAAATGGCGTCCAATTATCCACGTCGGGTGCATACGACATCGCTTTAGCAGCTGCTTTGAGATCCTTACACTTTACGAGGAGACGTTTGCAGCTGCACGGACACTGGGCTTGGCTACTGGAGGAGTTACGTTGCAACAATAACGTTTCCGAGTCCTACGCGAGTTTACGATACGTTCAGCACTTGTTAGCGGTTGCGACTCCAACGGCGGATTGCTTGTCTTTAATATGCCAGCACTTGAAGTTACCTCTGCGTAAAGAAGCTGAAGGTACCTTGTCTGGTATGGAATTACAAACTCTGAATGGGCACGTGAGAGGAGGCGTGTTGTCGCTCGTGTGCGTCTGCTTTCAAAATTACAAATCGTTGGACGAATCTGAGTTTCGAGGGATCGTGGATGCAAACTCAACTCCGCACGAAATTCCAGCACCTGCTCTGGATGTTTCATTGGAGTTGTTTAGAATGTTGAAGCGAAACGAGACGAACGACCAAGTATTTGAAATTTTGGCGAGCAACTTATCGAGCGCAGCGCGAACATGTTACAAGAGGAATAAAGCAGTAATTTTAGGAGATGCGCAAATGCTCGCCATGCAAGATCCTGAGACGAACTCGACTTTATACCAGCTCATCGGTACGTTGTGCCAAAACATTTTGAAAGAGTTGGAAGTTGATCACGTCGTCCAAGACTCGTGCTTGATGCCGATTGGATTTTCCTTACCGTTAGTTTCTTCTGATATTTATTGTGCCGAATTGACATCCACGGTGTCGTACGCTTTGAAGAAAACGCCACCGAACGCTCCGCCGACGAATGAAGTGCTCGGGTGCATTGATTACTGTTGTGAAGTCGAAAGCGCTTCGTTGCGAGAAGAAGGCGAATCACCGAGCGTTCCAGCAAGATTTGATACCAGAGGTTTGTTTCAATCGCACATCGATCGATGGATCGAATCCGCTCGATTACGCTTAGAAGCCGGTTGTTCGAACGCGTTGAACAATAAAGGTATTTCAGAAGCTGCTATGGACGATATTTACGCCGAAATGCATCTCGCTTTGGAAGGTTTTGAGAAAATTGTGACGCGTTGGCCAGATATCGGTTTGCCTTTGGAGGGGATACTCGTCGGCGCGGAGCGGCTGGTGTTGCTTCGCATTTACGAAACGGTCGAGCACTTACAACTCGGTCGTGACTTTAGAGATGCGGTTTCTGAAACGACTGCTCAAATGAATGGCCACAAGAGAAACTCCACAAACTTTAAATCGAGCGCGCGAGGCGGCGTCAGCAAATTCAGTCACAACAACAACACAAAGATGGATAATTTCATGAGCATGGCGAAAGATGCAAAGCGCGCTTTAACGACGTTTGGAAAAGCCACGACGTCGGCAGCAAAGGTTGCAAAACGTACGGTGACGAAAACTACGCAAGATTTGAAACGATTCGCTACGTTTGAGCGTCAACCGCAAGGTTTGCCCTCCGAGCTCGCGGCGGCCTTGAGTGCCGTAAAAGCCATGGAAATGTTTCGTCCAGAGTTGTGTCAACGCCTCTCAAAGTGGGTTGAAGCTGGACACGGTTGCGACGAGGAGTTTGGCAGAAGAATGGTTGAAGTTCTCGGCGAGCTGAGAGCACAGTACGCGGGATACATGCGAAGAGCAGTTGCTGGTGTTGCCGCGAGCGGACCGTCATTACGTTTGGCGTTGAGAGATGCGAGACCGGATGCGCACATTGACGCGGTATTAGACCCCGTTTTAAAATACGTGGATGACATCTCTTCGATGCTCGCCCGCGCTTTGTCGCACAGAAGAGCGTACGTAGGTGTTCTCAGAGGTTTGTGGGATTCCATGGGGAGTGAAGCGCTGTTATTTTACGAAGAGGATTTGAAGCAACGCTCGAGCTGGACTCGTCGCGTCCTTGCGGCTGGTGCAGTTGAACGCATCGGTGAAATATTTCGCAGCATGATTCGCAACCAGTTGGAACAAGAAGTCAAGGAGAAAGATTTAGAAGCGCCCGCTCCGATTGCAAAACTGAACGAGTTGAACTCCTCGAGTGCGAATGGAGGAAGCATAAACGTATATTAGCTTAATTATGAACATATTAATTTCATCGTCGCCAAGTATTTATTCAATGTGTATTTCAATCTTTTCGTTTGATAAAATCTAACGTCGCCGCAGCTCTTTCGCTCAAAGTTGAAGAGGAGACGTTTGCGTCTTTGCTATTCGATCCATCTCTTTCATTCAACTGTCTTCTGAGCTTTTCTGCTTCGTTCTTTGCTTCCTCCAATTCGAATCGGAGGGCTATATCGTCCGCAACACGATCCCCGGTGTTACCTGTCGCGAACTGTTTCCTCTCTAACTTGTTATTCAACGCTCTCGCTTCCAAGCGTTCTTGAGCGCGCACCTGGTTCACGTGGTCCACCGTTTGTCTCACGTACACACCTATCCACAAAATGATAAACGCAAACGCAACGACAAAGTAGCCCGAATCTGGATTTCTATCCGCCACCGTTTTCAAGTGTCCGTGCACGTTCAAAACTTTGTGCAACTTTCTCAATCGTTTCGTCTGTTCGCTCTCATCCTTCGCACCGTTTTGGATGTGTTTTAACAAGGCTGGATTTTCGTTCCTCACTGGGTTTTCTAAATCATCCGCGGATGGAACGATCGTCCCTTTACCCAACACGTTGTTCTTCTTCTGTTGCGCGGAGAGAGCTCCCCCTTGTTGTTCCGCCATCGCTTGTTCCATGCCCGCGAATTGTTTCAGCGTTCTCGCCGCTTCCCCTGCGCCACACAAAGAAGAGAAGAGCAGAACGCATAATACCATCGACGACGAGAGGAGAAGGAAAGGGAAAGAAGAGCGTTTTTTGCGCCTTGCCATCGTCGCTCTCATGATGATGATGTCTCTTTTTCTTTTCTCCTCTCTTCTTGTTGTTGTTGTTCTTGTTCTTGTTGAGAGGATCTTCTTCTTCGTGTAATCCGCAAAAACACAGAAAGAGGTGTATTGCTGAATAATGATGTTTTCTTCGAATCTTCTTCTGGTAAAAGTTGTTTCTGTTGTGAAAGAAACGTCACAAGAACACATTAAAAAAAAAGTATTATGCGGTCGTCGTGTGCTCATCATCATCACTCGTGCAGCAGCACGTTACCATCATCGTCTTCATCTTTTTCTTATCAGACGTGTTCTTCTCCTTCTTCGCGTGCCGCATCGCACCTAACTGGAAGAAGAAGCCATCATCATCCTTCTCAAAGAAATAGCATCACATCAGTTAAAATTTTCCAACAAGATAATGGACAGAAAACAATCGACGATGGGATGCCCACGAGAGACGAAGAACAGGAAGCGATTGAAGCGTTAGAGGCTATATTAGAAAAAGACAAGTTTAAAAAGTTGGTGTATGAACCGCAAGGGTATCTGTTACAAACTGTTCAGGAAGGTCAGAGTGGTGAACGAGTCACCATCGAGGTGGGACCGACGGCTGAGAAAAAAAGCCAGAGGAAATTTTTGTTCAAGAAAATCTTAGCGACGGAGAGCTCCATCATAGCGTACGAAGCGTTGAGACCATTAGGGATTGTATTTGAGGTGGACACGTTTGGATTCTTACGAGTGGTCGATTTTAATCCCACGTCCAAAGCGTACCAACGCGACGCCGTCCAACGTTTACAACCGGCGACGTCGATGTCGCAATCGCCAGCCATCGGCGACGTGTTGAGAGGCTTCACCGCGGTATCCATTAAATACGGGCCGCGAGCGGCTTTACTCGGCGATCTATCTGGAACCAAACGGATGGTAGTCACCTACGGAGTGGATAATCAGACGAGCAGATCGATTTTCAAGGCGTTGGCGAGCGGTACGGTAGCAGACGGACCGATGACGTTAGTGTTGGAAAGAGCGAAGGATCCGAAAGAGAGGACAAACTGGAAGCCCGAAGAGATTCCGACGGAAAACGTACGAAGAGAGGCGGAAAAGAAACAAATATTCGTCGACGATGGATTCTCGACGGCAAATGCAACGTTTGCAGCGTTATCTTCCGCATTTATATTGCTCTTATTGGCTGGCTTTAGTTAAATAGAAAAGAGATTAGATTACTATGTTTTTGTATTTTGTACGTTTTCTGCTGCTACTATGTAATTGTTTGTGTGTTGTGAGTTGTTCAAATGTTTATGTTATTAAAAAGTCATCGCTTGCGCTTCATTTCTGATGGTTTCAAACAACGCGGAAGATAAATACCTCTCGCCAAAGGATGGAAACACGGTAGCAATTAATTTTCCAGCGTTTTCTTCTCTCCCGGCGAGCTGAATCGCCGCTAACGCGGCGGCGCCGGAGGAAATACCGACCATCAATCCCTCTTTCAAAGCTAAATCTTTTGCGCACTCAATGGCATCGTCCGAGGCGATTTGAATGACCTCGTCGATGATGTCAACATCGAGAACTCCCGGGATAAATCCAGCACCAATGCCTTGAATTTTATGCGGACCTGGAGAACCGCCGGACAGGACTGGAGATTCCGCCGGTTCCACCGCGACGATTTTTATGTTTGGATTTTTCGATTTCAAATAACGCCCGGTGCCGGTAATGGTCCCGCCAGTTCCGACGCCGCAGACTAAGATATCAATCTGACCAGCCGTATCTTCCCAAATCTCCGGACCAGTCGTCTCGAAGTGCACCTGCGGATTTGCCGGGTTCTCAAACTGTTGTAAAATAACTGAATCTTTGCTCTCTTTCGCAATCTCTTCCGCTTTCAGCACCGCGCCTTTCATCCCTTTCGCCGGGTCTGTCAACACTAAGTTCGCCCCAAATGCCTTCAACAAGATTCTTCTCTCTAAAGACATCGACGCTGGCATGGTTAAAGTCAAATCGTACCCTTTCGCCGCGGCAATAAATGCCAAGCCGATGCCGGTGTTCCCCGACGTCGGTTCCACGAGTAAAGACTTCCCCGGCGATATCGCCCCTTCTCTTTCGGCAGAATTTATCATCGCTAATCCAATTCTATCCTTCACCGAACAGCACGGTTCCATGATTTCCAATTTCGCCGCGACTTCTGCTTTCGTTCCTTCGGTTACTTTATTCAAATATACCATCGGCGTGCATCCGACCAACTGCGTGACTGAGTCTGCAATGTTCACTCGAGATTGCGCATTCGTCTGTTTTATAATAATTATTACACGTTTGTTATTTTTATGTGAGCGTGTATGATGATGAATGAGAACAAAAGTTGGCGCGGGAACGCGATGATGAATGCTCGAGGACGTGCGCGCATACAACGACAGAGAGAAAGAAAGGGAAAGAAGAGTTGTCGTTCGTCGCGAGGAGAAGTCATTTGTTTTGATCGAAAATGAATTTGTTTTACTCATACTCGAGAAAAAGGGTAAATTGATGGTGACGATGATGATGAATAAAACGTACCGTCACGTTGATGCTTTTCTCGCTCCTCTGCTTCGGTGACGCGCGATGCTGCTTCTTGAGCAAAGAGGATGATGATGAAGAAGAAGTCGATGATGGTCGAACAATCATCGATTGTGTTGTGGTAGTAGAAAACATATTTTTATTCTACTCGTAATGGAGACAATTCAGTTACGCGCATCAGCAAAAAGAGGTTTTTTGTTGTTCCAAAAACCTTCCTTCCCGGGCTTTTTCGTCTCACCAATTTTTGGTCTTTTGTCTATTCTGTCTTTTCAACACTCTGTATTTGTCCACACGACAACAAAAAACGCACACACCTCCAAAAGGCATGCAAAGATTTGCTGCGCTCAGAACTACTACGGCGACTACTACTACTACTAAGGCTGTAAAAACATCATCCAGAAGAAGATATTTAAAATCATCTTCTGCTGCTGCTTCTGCTAATACTTTTCAAACTCCTACGAGAAGAGTTTCTCTTCACTTTGCGCGAAGAAAGTCATCACTCGTCAAAACGCCATCAACGTCATCGACAACAACGAAGACAAATAATAAAAATATCATCGTCGCGATGGCTTCTTCTTCTCCTCCGTCTTCTCAAACAACAACGGCTGAGTTTATCGAAAACTTCAATCGAGACTATTTGCAAAGACACAAATCTTACGAGGATAACTTTTGGGAGACGAAAATGGATTTAAAGGGTAACTCCGTGGAGAACTTGAACACGTCGTTCAACGCGTTAGAGACATTCTTGGGTGACCAGAATACGTTAGAGAAAGTGAGAGAGTTGTTGAAACGAACCGACGGAAGCGTCTCCGAGGAACAGAAAATTGTTTTGAACCAAATCGAAAAGACTTTGAAGTGTTACATCGTCGAATCGGACGACGCGAAAGCATTGAGAGAATCTATGATGAAGAAAGAAGGTACTTTACAAAAATCCAGAAACAACTTGAAGACGCAATACACGGACAAAGACGGAAAGGTTGTCGACACGACGCCGACGGTCATTCGAACCAAAATGCGTTCGGATCCAGAGGAAAGCGTTCGGAAATCGTGTTGGGAAATGTTGAGGAAAAACGGTCCGTTCTTGTTGGATAACGGTTTCTGCGACATCATCAAAGAACGCAATCGCTTCGCTCGCGAGCTCGGCTTTGAAGACTTTTACGACTTGAAAGTAACCAACGCGGAAGGGTTCTCGAAGAAAAAATGTTTCGAAATGCTCGATGGTTTAGAGCAAGCGACGAAGCCTTTGCTAGACAAAGCCTTGGAAATGTTGAAAAAGGAAAAGGGGGAGAACGCGACGAAACCGTGGAACACCGGGTTCGCGCTGAGCGGTGAGTTGACGAAACTTACCGATCCGTACTACCCTTTCGAATACGCGCCCGAGGTGTGGGGTCGATCCTTTTCGAAAATGAACATTAAATATAAAGGCGCGACGATGCGTTTGGATCTGTGCGATAGAAAGGGTAAATATCCGAACGGATTTTGCCACTGGCCGACTGCGCCGTACAAGACACAAGACGGTACGTTTATTCCGTCCGAAACAAACTTTACCTCTTTGGCGACGCCGGATGAAATCGGGTCCGGAAACACCGCGTTGACGACGTTGATGCACGAAGGTGGTCACGCCGCGCACTTTTCCAACATTGTCCAAGGATCTCCTTTGTTTTCTCAAGAACGCGCGCCGTTCTCCGTTGCATTGGCGGAAACGCAATCGATGTTTCTCGATGCTCTCTGCGAAGATGCGAGCTGGCAAGCGCGCTATGCGAAGAACCGCAAGGGGGAGACGATTCCATGGGAATTAATCGAACGCTCGATTAAAGAGAGACACCCGTATAAAGTTTTTCAATTGCGTGGTATGATTGCGGTGCCTTACTTTGAGAAAGCGTTGTACGAAATGGACGAGAAAGACTTAACTCCAGAAAACGTTTTGAAAGTCGCGGATCAAGTCGAAATGAAAATCCAAGGCGGTTTAGCCGGACGTCCGTTGATGTCCGTGCCACACATTCTCGCCGACGAGTCGAGTTGCTATTACCACGGCTATGTCTTTGCGGAAATGGCCGTGCACCAAACTCGCGAATACTTTTTCAAAACCGGGGATGGTACTATCGTCGATAATCCTCGCGTCGGGAAGGAGTTAATCGAGAACTATTGGGTGCACGGAAGCGGAAATCCGGGCTTTCTTGGATTGGTGAACAACCTCACCGGAAGTCCTTTGAAACACGACGCGTGGGTGAAGGAGTTGGGCGTGGAAGTTGAGGACATGTTGAAGGAGGAAAAAGCGGAATACGAGAAAGCGTTAGCGTCGGCTTCGTCCTCGAGTAAGGATGAAATCGATTTGGAAATGCGCGCTATCTTTGTCCACGGGGACGACGTGATTTCCGATTCGAACGATTCTAGTTTCACGGATGCGTGCGAGAAATTCAGAGGTTGGATCTATCAAGAGTGGCCAAAGACGAAAACCATGGCTTAATATTTCTACAATACTATTAGAGTACATTTGACATCATCTATCATATGGTAACTCCCGCTTTGGTTCTCTCGAGTCGAAACGCCGACGCCCCGGAAATTTACCTCCTCCTCCTCCTCCTCCACCACTACTACCACCGCGTTCGTTATTATATCCGTGCTGCGATCTTCGATCTCGATCTCTACCGCGGCGCGCATCTCTTCTACGGTCCAAATCTTCTCTGCTCTTCCTAAACTGATCCGCCTTCTCTTCTCTTTTTCTCTTTTGCGCCTCGCGCGCTTCGATAAATTGTTTCGGGACCCCTGTTTCTTCGTCCAAGTTTGTTACTAACTGCCAAAGCTCTGACATGAACGTCTCCGTGTTTTCCTTCTCTAAAAATGGGAGCAGCTGTTCGTAAAACTTAGTCCCGTCCACGGCTTCGCCCGTTTCGCTGCACTCGTCGAACATGTTCACGATTAAGCCGTTCAAAACCTCGTCTTCGAACGATAACATAGTCAACACTTTGGTTTCCGTCCATTGCGCTAATTCTTCTTTCCCTTCTTTTTTTATTTTCGCAAAGTTTACTTTCTTCTTCAAGATTATTGGGAGACTGACGATCGAGGACTTGTTCTTTCTGCTGATACCACCTTCCCCTGCTCTTGAAAACGCGGGCATTCTTGATATCCTCTCTTTGTTCTTATAAGTGGAGTTATTTATTTATTATGGCGTTGAATGATGAGAGTTTGTTTCTCAGCTTCAGTTATTGATGAATAATTATTGAAAACAGAAACAGAACCATACGGAGGCAAAAAAACAACTTCTCCGCACAACAAAAAGGGAAGCAAACACAATCAAGAAAGCAAGGTGAGTGTGTGAGAGCGAGAAAGAAAGAAAGAAAGAAAAGTAATAATAAGAATAAGGGTAATGCCTGTGCGAATACGTCTCGCTCGTTTCGGGCAGAAGAACAGACCTTTTTATAGGATATTCGTGGCCGATTCCAGAGCGCCAAGGGATGGGAAACATTTGGAAGTGGTCGGACATTACGACCCGATCCCGTCCAAGGACTCGCACAAACACGTTGGTTTAAACATAGATAGGATTAAGTATTGGTTATCAGTAGGAGCGCAGCCATCGGATACGGTGAGGCGGATATTGTCGCAGGCTAAGATTATCCCAAAGGCTCCGACGAGAGGGAGCGCCGCAACCGCGTTAGAAAAATAAAAAGAAGAAGGAGAAGAAGAAGAACAAAGAGCTTGTACTATTATTAATAACATCATCATCATCTTCTTCTTCATCATCATCACTATGTACCTGTGTACACATGCGCGCTTTACAGTTAGATTTCTATTCTCGCATCGATAGCGACTTGCGTGCATTTGCGAGCTTGTTTTCATTTTGCTTTTGCACGTCAAACGCGCCAAAGATGTCCAAGTGATATTTGTTGGAGCGCTCCAACGCGCGGAAAGCTTCCGGTCCGCCCATGATCTCTGTGAGCGCCGTTTGCACAGACGTTTCGATTCGGACGTCGCCGCACACGTAGACGTGCGCATCCTAATTCAAGACGAGTCGCCGAATGTCATCGGCGTGTTGTCGCATTTTTGCGTCGACGTATGTCTTCAGTTGCCCTTCTTCGCGAGAGTACGCGACGAGGTACTTTGTCAAATGCCCACTCTGCTCCGCGAGACGCATGTCTTGCGCGTACAGCTCGTTCGATCGGGTTCTACACCCGTAGATGAGCCACGTTTCGGCACCCGGTTCAGAGCGCGCAGTCAACTGATCGACAAAGCCCTTGAACGGCGCGATACCCGTCCCTGCGCAGAGCATAATGATTGGTCGCGCGTTCGACTTTGGCATTCTGAACATGGGCGCCGGTCGCAGCTCGACCGTGACATTCGTACCAATCGGTATCGTCGCTATGAAATCGCTGCAAAATCCGAGATTGATGCGTGCGTTATCAGCGCTGCGATACACCAGTCGTCCGACGGTGAGCGCAAAGCGCGCGTTGCCGCACACGTCTGGGGCACTCGAGACTGAGTAAAAGCGAGCTCTCAGCTTGGGGATTTGTAGCAGTATATCCTGAAGCATTGTCACACCAACCGCCTTGTCACGGCAGTGAATCGCCGACAGTGTGGGGAATTGCTCAAAGATCGTTCGGACGCACACGCCCGTCTGCTCCAACCACTCTCGTCGAAAGTCTTCTTCGCGCGCAAGCTTTTCAAGCATTTGCTTGCACTCAGATTCATCGACGTAGTTTGCCAACGACGCGAGCATTTCCGCCGGCGGTTCGGCGTTGATGTCGAGAATCTTCGTGAACAGGTCGGCGACGGAGACTCGACGCGGAATGGCTGGGTCGATGGCGAGCTTCAATGAAAAGAATGAATCCTCGAGCGACACGATTTCGATAAATTCCTTGTACTCGATTCCAAAGTGCGCGGCGAAAAATCGACCTTGGGCTTCGCTCGTACGCGGCCAAACGGCGACGTGGTCTCCGGGCTTGTAATACTCGACGCCTTTTCTGACGTCTTGCAGCTCAAACGTCACCGAAAACGTACTCAATCGTTCGGCGGAGCCTAAGAGTTCGCGTTCCACGAGCGTCGCCGTGACACCAGGTCTTTCGTATTCTGTGCGTTTTCCGTGCACGTCGTGAGGGAGCAGCTTGATTGCAAACGGGGGCTGAATCGCCTTCCCACTCGCCAGGCTATCCTTGAGTAGTTGATTCACGCCGGGTGTCATTTTTTCCTTGGAGAGCAGCCAGTCGAACACAGATCGCATGTACTTCTGCACGCTCACGTCTTCGCAATCGAGCTGATCGATACAGACGACGTTGAACATTTCAGAGGCGCCGACGTCGCGCAACGCGGCTGCGAATTGCTTCCCTCCCGAGCAAAATTTTGGGTACGCTTTAGAACCAAAGGCGCAAACGCTGAAATATTTATCTTTGAGAATGTCTTTCCCTTCGTCAGAGTTTACCCAGTCCAAGAAGAGCTGGCTTCCGGTGGGTGTTTGTCCAGAACCAGTCGTCGAAGCGAGAAGCATGATAAATCCGCACGCTCCGATGGCTGTCTTGAAGTCGACATCCGGGTTCGCGATGTTCACCGGCCTAATCATGGGCAAGCGCTGCCGTAAGAATGACCACATCCACGTCGCACGAGACTGTGTGCGACCTCCATCGGACGCAAACAAAACCAAGCCTCCGTGAACGCGACGTACGCTCTTGGTCCACTTTGCAACCGCTAATGTCGCCCGCATCATCGCTCCGCCTGGTCCGGAGGGCGTAAAAAAGCCATTGGCGATGGCTCGCGTGACAAGACTTTTTGCGCTCATGCCGCCGACGAGCGCAGGCTTGAGCGTGTACTCAGTCATTTTGTTCAAACCCAAATAGATGGAGCTCGTCGACGACGCCGTGGGTGGAATGATCCACTTCCAGTTGCCTGGGCAGTATCCACGATTTTTCAACTCCTCGGCGTGCCATTGAGCGAACGAAGCCGCCGCCGTGTGATGATCGACAATGCTCACGCGCGCGCGCTTGAATGAGTACAACACGGCAAAGTTGACTGCAGCCAAGGCGTGATCTCGCCACAGAGTCTCCTCCGTGGAAGAGTCTATTCCCATCGCTTCGGCAATCTTTGGAAGCAAGTTGTACCGGCTCTCGTCGCCGAAATTTCGAGTCGCAATCTCCGTCACCATGTACCAACCGTTGAACGGTGCGGCGGTGTAGTGCAAGCCTCCGAGGTCGAGAGTGATGTTTGACACTGCTGGAATACCGTACCACTATAAACGGAGAGATGAAATTTCGGGAACATTGGGATGGTGAATGGGCACCTCGAGCAGACACTCTTCTGGCAATTCAAAGATGCTCGGCGGTTGTTTCGGATCGATTTGCAAAACGAGCGGCAAGCAATCAAACATGCCTGGCGACCCAGACTTTGGCACCCACGAAAAGTACTTCTTAACCGTATCCGTAAAGTTCAACTCTGCTGGGTCGCCGATGACTTCTTCGCCATTGCCGCGATGCCCGGCGTAGCGAATCAACTGCGAATTCCAAATTCTTGGGCCGTCATCCATGCCGGGCGTTTGCGGTCGAAAAACAGTCATCAACACTGGAATGTGATCGGCGCCTATGCCTCTCTTCAAGTGCGTCTTGATTGCCTCAAACATTTGTTCATTCGTCGTCGCCTCGCGAGCGTCGATGACGTCAAGCGTGTTGTAAAATTTCCGATTGATACATTTGGGAGCGTTCCGCCAGCTCACTCGAGCGCCGTGTCTGATCTCATCAATGGTGTGCGTGTACGTTCCCGTGGATTCGATCGATTCCAACACTTCCGCGACTCTTCGCATCGTATCTTCTTCGCTCACCTTGTTTTCCTTGCCATACAGCTCGATGAATTCAGTCGCCTCGCGCTTGAGCTTGTCCTTGGGCGCTTCTGCTTTCGATACGTCAGCCTTGAGCGGGACGCACCCGCGCGGACACACAGCTGGGTGCTTACCGTGAATGTATCCAGGGTACGGGTCCACCGTCGCGGTTCCGTGTCCAAAAGGACAACGCGAGACGGGCAGAACGTTCGAGGATTCATCCTCGCCAGCCATCTGTTGCTCTGACTGAAGACGAGGATTATTTGCTCAGAGACAGAGTGGTGACACGCCCTCGAAACGCCGAAAGCGAGATCGACGAGGGGTTGGTTGGCGTTCTTATTCTTGCGCCTACGTTTCTTCGCGTTGACGTCGCGGCGGGAAAAGTTGCGCGTCGCGAAGTGAAGAGGGTGAGTTCACCGAATTGTGTACACATGCGCACTTTACATTTACATTATACTATTTCATGCTACCACTACTACTTCCTCTCCTTTTACTTCAAAGAACGCGTAAATGTGCCGTGCAAACCGTGGGAAATTCTCTCGTTCAGTTTTATCGTCGCTACAGGACCGTTTTCTACTTTCGCGCCGTCTAAAACGAACAATCCAGACTGACCGTCCGGAAAGTCGTCTTGGTGAGACGAAAACATCCCGAGCAACCACACGTCGTCTTCCTTCTTTCCATTCTCTTTCGGAACTACTACTATTTCTTCACAAAACGTGCGATTACCTGCCCACCACACTTTTCTCTCGCCTGTTTTCAAATCTATCTTGACGTAACCAAGAGGCGGACCACTCACGCCTCGAAAGTTACTCAAGGAAGCGTACACGAAACGACACTCCCGCTTTCCCTCGTATAACGGATTAACGTGCGGGTGATCGATGCATAGATTTTCGCAACCCGGTGCCGCGGTCCGTTCGATGGTTTTCTTCGTTATGTTCACGACGTATCGCCACAGAACGGTCGAGTCTATGTTGTTGAAATCAGGCGTTAAGCTCGAGGCGATTGGAAAGTCCCATTCTTGGCTCGCGCCCCATCCGCCGAGAAACGTCCCTTCTTTGAAATCGTCCCAGCCTGCGGAATATAACGTCACAAATTCGTCATTAGCTTCGTTGGAAGGTATCACAAATCTATCGTCTATGGGTACGCCGTCGTGTGCGAATGGTGTGTGGATTTCAAACGCTTTCGAGGGACCATCGATGACAATCGGCGAGGAGAAACCGTCGCGGGGGATTAGGTGAAACTTGAGAGGCAAATCCGGTTGCGAGACTAAACATTCTCCAGCTCCTTTTAATCCCGCGATATACGGTAACGGGTCAATTGTGAGATTATTGACCGCCATGACGTAATATTTTGGCGTCACGCCGAAATCATGCGGCGCTGCTTCGCACCCTTCGAGTCTAGCGACGATTGTTTTCTCGGGAACGAATGAGTTTCGGGGGAACTCGTGAAACGAAATCTCGACGGCTTTATCCGGGTAAACGAAACTTCTCCAACACCAGGCGCACAGAACATCCTTGGTTGGATCGACGTGTGGGTGCGCGGTGAATGCTTTCCCGCCCAAACCAATTCTTGATTCAACCTCTCGAGGTAAACCAAAGCTTAAAACTTGGCCTTCCGGGACCAACCCGTCGAAATCGAATTCTTCCTTCCCAGCTTCACTCGTATTCAGAGTTTTTCCATCCAGTTCCACTGGGCGTCCCGCTTCGTACAGCGCAAAGACGCGATCGTTCCAATGTAAAATGTTCGTATTTGCGAGGTTTTTCGTTCGAATATCACCAAAATTGTTCAAAATACCGCCCTCTCTCATAGTTCCAAACGTGCCCCGATATTGAATTGTCCCGCGCGCTTCTTCCTCTTTGAACTCTTTCGTTTGAACAAACTTGGAGAGAAATTGAACGCTACCGTCTTTGTTGAACTCAAAACGTAACGCGAGGCCATCTCCATCTAACATGTGTTTATATTGAGTTTCTCGCTCAAACTTCCCTGGTCCTACGCGGTACAAAATACCTTCGCGTAATTCCTTCGGTATCTCTCCGACAATATTTTCAGCCGCGATGGTGTATTCAGATTCTTTCCTCGTGGATGCGTACGCGTGCGACCAATCGGCGTGCGAATATATGCACTCCCCAAAGGTGGACGGATCGTTCAGAACATCCAATTCAGTTGGCGCGTAGTTTCCTCTTCGTCTTCTTGTTTCGATTTTTCGTGTTGTTACACTCTCAATCTCTCCTTCTTTTCCTTCTTGTATCGTCGAAGTCGCGTCTGTTTTGGACGAGGCGCAGAGGATACTAGGTGTTGTTCTCACTCTTCTCGACGAAGGCGAAGGCGACGCGATGCTGGTGGTAGAAGCGCGAGAAGAAGCCACGCGCACCATCCTTATTCCCCCGTTTTTCGTGACCGCGTAATAAATAAATAAGAGAAACTCTGCTTGCGCGCGTGGTTACCGCGTTTAAATGTGTTTGACGACAGACACGTCTTCTGTTTTTGCTTGCGCTTCTGACTGAAGAATTCCTGAAAAATCTCACGATGCACATTATTTACTCCACAAACGAATAACAAACGAATTAGGGGAAATCCACACACACACGACGGCGAATACTCGTGTGCAAGCACCGCTGCTCGTTTACGTGTAGACATTCACTCGTATAATAACAGAGTATATTTGATAGTAAAGTAAAGACAACAACAACGACGAGATGGGACGCGCGGGTAAATCTAAAAACAATCCCAACGCATCATCATCAGGTGGAGCCGGCGGCAGAGGAGGAGGAGGAGGAGGAGGTAAAGGCAGAGGTAAAGGCAGAGGCAAGAACCACCACGGCGTGACGTTGAATCCACCGTGGGCGAGGAACAGTCGAGGATTTGGTATAGGTGGTGGTTTTTGTTCTTGCGTGAACGAAAGCTGCGAAAGACGACACGAGGGCGGTGAGAGAAGAGGGAACGGTTCAGAAGACAACGACGACGAAGAAGAAGAAGAACAAAAAAGAAAAGCAAACACTACTTTCCCAGTGCCATTGGCGATGTGGGATTTAGGCCAGTGCGATCCAAAAAGATGCACGGGAAGAAAGTTACACAGATTAGGATGTTTAAAGGAGTTGCGATTATCGCAACGATTCCCTGGTGTCGTTTTAACGCCAGACGCGACGGAACACTTATCGCCGGCGGATTACGACTTGATTCGCTCTGACGGGTTAGCCGTCGTGGACTGTTCGTGGAACAGACTTGAGGATGTACCTTGGAACAAAATTCACGGAGCAGCACCACGTTTGCTACCTTGGATGGTAGCCGCGAATGGGGTTAACTACGGTAAAGCCTGTAAATTATCGTGCGCAGAAGCTTTAGCCGGTGGGTTGTATTGCGCCGGGTACGGCGACGCCGCGAAACAATTGATGAACAAGTTCAAATGGGGACACGGCTTCATCACTTTAAACGAAGAGCTTTTGGAGACGTATTCCGAATGTGCCACCGCCGAGGACGTGAAAAAAGCGCAAGACGAATGGTTGGCAGGTCCAAAGTTAAAAGAAGGCGAGTTGACGAGAGAAGAGCGAATACAACAGATGCTTTTTCCGCCGAGTGATTCGTCGTCATCTGAAGAAGAGGAAGAAGAAGAAGAAAAAGGAGGAGAAAAGGAATTTGGTAGTGATGATAATGATAGTATCAGTAGTGATAGCTATAGTGATAACGATAGCAAAGCGCTCGGTAAAGGCGTAGAGAACCTCGTAATATAGTTTGTATAATGTAATGATAAAATTTACAGCGGCTTGGATGCTAACACCGTTCTATGTCTCGGGTCCGTTTGTTCTTGATGCGCGTGCTCGAACCCGTTCGCTTTCAGCATGTTCACGACATTTATGGTGTAATACTCGTTCGAGTGCGGCTCCGTGGATTTCATCAACGTGAATAAGGCTGGTGGAAGCTTTTGAATTACCGCAGATTGCGGGTTGTTATCCGTCATAATGAACGTACCACCCGGACGCAAGATGCGAAACGCTTCCTTCATCAAAGCATCCGTCGCCGTTTCCGGACACTCGTGAATCACAAACGCTAACGAAACGACATCGACAGAATTGTCAGCCATCTTTGTGTCTTCGCCTTTGCCGTGAACCCACACCCTTTGACTTGAATCGGTTTCTTGTTCATCTCGTAACGAGGCAACGGCGAGCATGTGCGGAGACAAATCCATGCCGATTGTTTTAGCCGACGGAAACTGTCTCGAAATATACCTCGTGCTCATACCCACGGAGCAACCAATATCGACAATAACCTCCGGTTCGACATTGGTGGCGTTGTATTTTTCGCGATGATCTCGCAAAGTTGTCGTGTATGAATCCCGCAATCGTTGCTGCGCTTCCATAGCGGTGATGCGTTCTTTCGGATACACTCTCAATGCCATCGAGTACGTCGCCGACTCGGCTTCGCAGGCCGCCAACCAACACAAGTTCCCTTCCGTGTAAGCGTGGAATGGTTTTAAATAATATTCTGGATATTCCATCGAGCTGACTTCAATCTCATTAAATTTTGCTTGCAAGCGTTCGTCCTTTTGTAATTCTTCCGCGACTTCTCTCCACTTGATGCCGTTCTTTTCCGCGGTATCAATCAGCGTTTTCCTCGCCATTGGTTTCATGATGACTTCGTAAAGAAATTTGTTGGAAATCGCGGCATCGACGGCTTTGGATAAGATATCATCTCCGGCCCAATCTGGTTTCAACTTATCTTCTACGATCTGATTGTTGTTGGTGGTGTTATTGTTGGACCTAGCTTTCATACCGTCCATCTTTCTGTTCCTCGTCCTCGTCGTCGTCGTCTTCAACGATGAGGAAGAGGATGACGATGAAGAAGAAGAAGAAGAATCACGTCTTCGCTTATCGTTATTATTACCATTTTGTATCGTCGCGGCGAGGGATGAAGATAACGATAAAAGAGACATATTGTACCGACGATATCGTTGATGTTCTGATGATTTAAAATCTGCGCGTGCGTGTGTGTGTGATGTGTAGTAAAACTTTGTGACGCTGGAAGGAGAGAGAAAGATACGCTTTTTGTGGTTTGTCTGAAAAAGAGATCTGGCAAGTCAGAGACAGGTGACAGGGACAAGATTTCGACGAAAGGAGTTGTTCTTGTTGAAAGTAAAAGTGGTAGTTTTGTTACACAGAGTATTATTAAAAAAGACGATCGATGAAATGAACTCCTCGCGGGTTAATTCGTCGTCGTCGTCGTCGTCGTCTTTTTCTTCTTCTTCTTCTTCTTCTTCTTCTTATCCGTCGCATACGACATTTTCGCGCTCTCTTCGGCGTGTATTTTCACGCCAAACTTTTCGTCTTTCCGTCGCAGCTTTTCTTGAACTTGCTCTACGTACTTTCTGAGTTTTGGTTTTACTTTACCCATGTGCTGGTCCCCGGCGATTCCTCTCACGTTCGCGTAAAACCTATTGAACGGATTCTTTAACTTCTCCTTGCGTCGCACCCACTTATCCATTTTCTCTAACCGTTGGTACTCTTTAACTTCTAAATATGCCGGCTCGACTGGGCTACCGTAGTACTTATCGAAAACGTTTCTACGCGCGTACTGCTGAAACGGCTGCTTCGTTCCAGAGAATTTACTCCAATCGATCGTATCGGGGGATATTTCTCCGCCGTTACCCATGCACGTGGTACATAAAAGAGTACCTCGGCCTCTACAGAATCTACACGGCCACGTGTCGCCTTTTTCAATCTTTCTATCCCAGCCTAAAAACCGTCCTTCATCGTCGAATTCATCCTCTGGAAACTGTCCGACGACTTTTCCGAACCCTTTGCACTGTTTACACTTCATCTCTTTGCACCCTCCGCACTTGTAACAATCGTGCCATTTCGCAGCTTTGAACACATCCTTCATCGCGACGACGGACGTTCCCAGGGCGACTACCTGCGCGTGTGTGTGTATATGTGTGTGTGTGTGTATATATATATATGAAGAGAGAAAGACAGTCAGAAGGAGTACTATTACACGCGATTCTTTACTCGGCAGGAGAGAAGAACAAGAAGAAGAAGAAGAAGAAGAAGAAGAACAAGAAGAGACTTTTTGTCTTTGGCGGCGGTGGATGATTCGAGAGAGAGAGAGAAAGAGAGAGAAGAAAAAGAAAACCTCTCTTCTCTTAAAATCTGTGCTGTGCGCGTGTTTTTTTGTATGAGACGACGCACCTTTCCTACGGTGATGCAGATCTGCGCTATCGGGTCTTCCGGCCCTTCCGGTGCACCCTCTACTCCCATTCTTATTTACTTTACTTTACTTCACGTCGTCGTATAACTTCTGTGTGTTTCAATAATGAGGAGGAGATAAAAATTTCGTGTGTGTGTTTGTTCTTTTTTTTCTTCTTTTCTCTCGTTTTCTTTTTTTTGATTGTTTTTGGTTCATTCGATCGTCGCAACGAAGAACGTCAAAAATCAGATCCCATCGACGAGCCGTCACAAGAATTTTGCGCATTGTCCTCCGCTCTTTCTCTTTCACAATCAAAGAACGACCCCGCAGATCAGTATATACAGAGTATTTTAACGCTAAGTACAATTTACACCCACACACGAACGCATTCAAAAGAAAGAATAATCGATCATCATCATCATCATCATGGGAGGAGGCGACCACAACAAAATCGACTTCGACGAAGACAAAAGAATGAAATTCGAGACGTCGAAAGAGGTGAACATCACCTCCACGTTCGATGGTATGGGGATAAGAGAAGATTTACTGAGAGGGTTGTACGCGTACGGGTTCGAAAAACCATCCGCGATTCAGCAAAGAGCGGTTTTGCCAATCACGAGCGGGAGAGATGTCATCGCGCAAGCGCAATCGGGCACCGGGAAAACGAGCATGATTTCCTTGTCCTTGTGTCAAATGGTCGATATAACGCAAAGAGAAGTGCAAGCTTTGGTGTTATCCCCGACGAGAGAATTAGCGGTACAAACCGAGAAAACAGCGTTGGCGCTCGGGAATTACATGAACGTTCAAGTGCACGCGTGCATTGGTGGACGTTCTATAGGCGAAGACATTCGAAAATTAGACTACGGCGTGCACATAGTTTCCGGGACGCCGGGGAGAGTCTTCGATATGATTAAAAGACGCAACTTGAGAACGAAGAATATTAAAACGTTGATTCTCGATGAAGCCGACGAGATGTTAAACAAGGGATTCAAAGAGCAAATATATGACATATATCGATACCTCCCGCCGGAGACGCAAGTCGTTTTAATATCTGCGACGCTTCCGAATGAAGTTTTAGACATGACGTCAAAGTTCATGACGGATCCGATTCGAATTTTAGTCAAGAGAGATGAGTTGACGTTAGAAGGTATCAAGCAATTCTTCGTCGCGGTAGAAAAGGAGGAGTGGAAGTTTGATACGCTGTGCGATTTGTACGATACTTTGACCATCACGCAGGCGGTTATATTTGTAAACACGAAGAAAAAAGTAGATTGGTTGACGGAAAAGATGCGAAAGAATAATTTTACGGTGTCGTCTATGCACGGCGACATGCCGCAAAAAGAGAGAGAAGCCATCATGGCGGAGTTCAGAGGTGGAACGACGAGAGTATTAATCACCACGGACGTTTGGGCCAGAGGTATCGACGTCCAACAGGTCTCTTTGGTCATAAACTACGATTTGCCAAACAACCGGGAAAACTACATCCACAGAATCGGTCGTTCCGGGAGATACGGCAGAAAAGGCGTGGCGATTACATTCTTGAAAGCGGAAGACACGCAGGCGCTGAGAGATATCGAGCAGTTTTACTCGACGCAAATCGATGAAATGCCCGTGAATGTAGCTGATTTGATTTAAAGCGTGTAATATATTAAAACAATTCATTGTCGTCGACACGCAAACTATCATCAAACTATCAATTTGAGTGGTACGAGTACCCTCGTACCCTATTTTTCACCAACTTGGCATTTTATGTTTTTTCACACACAAGAATTCAACGCTCCACTCCACATCCGTCACTCTACATACTGCTCAAATAATAATGAGCTCACGCGGTGGTGAAGGAGACGAAGGACACCTCCTCATCGAAGAGGACATGGGAGACGTCCTCTCTCCGGAGGAGATTTCTGACTTAATCACAAAGTACAGCGGACACGAAATCGTGAAAAATGTGTTGGAGTGTGCCTCTTTGGAGGAACTCAACGAGAAAGCCTCGATTGCGAACGATCGACTGCACAAACTCGAAAACGAATCCATCAAACAACACGCGAAAGAGTGCGATAACTTGGTACTCTTACAGGAGAAGATTCATGACTGCGACGAAACGCTCGCGCACATTGAAAACGTTTTATCAAACTTCCAAACGAGTTTAGGCAAAATCAGTGGAGAAATATCAAACTTGCAAAGCTCGTCCAGTCACGTCACGCAAAGATTATTGGAGTGCAAAGAGACTGAATTAGCACTCGGGGAATACGTAGAACAGCTGACGATATCGCCAGATTTAATCGCGAAAGTTTTGTCCACGGAAGTTGGCGACGGCACTGAGTACATACAAGTCTGTAAAGCGCTTTCGGAGAAACTCATATTCAAGAGAGACGTGAAACGAAGAGGCGGCGAAGACGCGACGTACGCGGCGTTTACGGACATCGAATCCGAGTTGGAACGATTGCGAATCAAAGCTATTCAAAAAGTTCGCGATTTTTTTATCCAGAAGTTTCATTCATTGAGGAAGCCGAAAACGAACATTCAGCTGTTGCAAACAAACGTCTTGAAAAAGTATAAACCTCTCGTGGATTTCCTTCAAGTGCACGGCGCGGATATTTTTCGAGAAATCAGAGCATTATACGTGGAAACGATGGGTAAAGTGTTGAAGACAGCGTTACAAAACTATATTTCTGCGCTTAGCGTACTTAAACTCGAATCGGGTTCTACGTCGAAGAACAAGACAGGTCAATACATCGGTGACCTCGATGCCTCGGCTTCTTCTTCGTCAGCAACGTTATTGTCTGCATCAACGTCTGCCAATAACGCAAGTGGTGGTGGCGGTGGTGGCGGCGGCGGCAGCGGCAGTCACTTCTTATCATCGCTCGGACAGGGAAGCGGCATCGCCGGTTCTATACCAACGACCAACGATGTAAGAAGTGCGCATACAAACTTCTCCCTAGGAAAGCGCGCAAATATTCTTGCGAATATAGAAACGGCTGCGCCAATCATAGCGCACTCGATTTCGGGTTCTAAACTTCCCTGGGAAGCACTGTTTCGAAGTTCACAAAAATTATTAGTCGACATGGCAACGTTTGAATACTTGTTTTGCATAGATTTCTGGAAAGGCGACTCACAAATCTTCCGCGACGTGTTTGCGCAACCGTTACAAGCGATGGATGAATACGTGCAAAGTTGTATCAATACGAATTTTGACACCATCGGATTAGCGCTGGCTATTTTGATCAACCGCGGTCACCAAAAATTGATGCAAAGAAGAAGAATCCCTTCCTTAGATTTGCACCTAGACAAGGTCAACATCATGCTGTGGCCAAAGTTTAAGATGGTTTTCGACGCGCACATTAAATCTGTAGTTTCGGCGTGTGAGAATGCGAAAAATCAAACGAAATTGTTTGTTGATGATGTTTCCGCGCATTACGTCACGCGACGGTACGCAGAGTTTACGGCATCTATGACGGTTTTGTCAAAATTAGAGGGTGGCGATAACCAGTTGCGAAATAACTTGGAGCGTTTACGAAAGGCGCAGTACGATTTACTCGTCAAACTCGCAGAGCGATTCACCACGCCGAAACGTCGTTCGTGCTTTTTGTTGAATAATTACGATTTGATCCATCAGATCTTGAGCACAGATGAAAACTTAGAGCATGAACTCGGATTCTTTGACGAACAGCTGATCATAGAGACGGATGCTTTCGTCCAGATTGAACTAGAAACGCATTTTGGCGACGCGTTACTACAAATTGAAAGTTTAGAATTCGGCAAATCTTCGCCGGACGTGGCGGTGGAGCAATCGATACAGATTTTGAAAGCTTTCTCGGAGCAGTGGAAACAACAAATTACAAAGATAAATAGCGAAATCGTGTCGCTCTTCTCCAACTATAATCGAGGTATGGATATTTTGCAGCGAACGCTGAGTTCCTTACTTGTCAAGTACACGGATGCGTGTGAAAAAACAAGCGCGAGTGGAGAAGAGGCGAAGAAAACTGTGGATGCGATTCGAGTGACCAATGCGGCATTCTTGTTTGAGTGTAAGCGATATGCGCGAGCTAAATAAGTATAGGAGGTAGATTTGGGGAAACCGTTGGCCACGTTTTGACCAACTGGACGGCGGTTTTGTTCAGATATAGCATACTAGTAGAGATTGTAAAATAATATAATATAGATTGGTTCCAGGTACCTGGTACCTGGGTACCACTGGTATACATTAATGCTATTCTAATCTAGCAATTACTATTTAAAGCTCTGCTGCTTATTGCCAGCTCGCGGGAAGGCTCTGGACTTCAAATTCGTTTTCCCGAAGGGCTCAATCCATTCACCGCCGTCGAACCCTTTTTTGCCTTTTATAGCGTCGAGTCGTTTCTGCTCGGTTATTTTCTTCAACATGTCCGGACCCTTCAGTATCTCTGCGTGCACGGACTTAATTCCGAGCGTCTTTTGCGTTTGTTCTACGATCTCATTGTGCGATTTCGCTCCTTTAGTCAATCTTTTGAAGTCCGCCTGCTTCTCTTTTTCCATCTGTATGCGCTCATCCTCTTCTGCGTCCGAATCTGCATCGGAATCATGGTTTAAACTAAAACCTCCTCCGTTTGACATCATCATCGCCTTCTTTTGGCGCTTACGTAAGTCAGCTCGCGCGTTCATTGCTTCTTCTTTGATGCTCATGCCGCCGTTACCATCCTCGTCTTCATCATCTTCGTCATTCATGAGCTCGCCGTCGTGCGTTGAGCCAAAACCGAGTTTTTGGGTTGTTTTCGTGCGTATCGGTGCCGGTAAAGATATTCCACCGGCAATTTCGATGCGCTTCGATTTGTCTTTATTTCGCTCGGCGATACTTTTCAGTAAAACGTCATTTGACTTCCGTTTCTTGCCTTTCTGCGCACTCTTATTCTCGATTTCTTCTCCATCCCGTCTTCTGTCACCGTAACCACCAGATGCCGCAATGGAATGGTACATGGGGAACACGTTTTGTCTATTGCTTACTAACTCTGTTTGGATGCGATCCGCCACTTCCTTGGCTACTTTTGCGTGAGCATCGCTATCATCATCGTTATCCTCGTCGGAAGTCGACGTCATCATCATCATTTTCATCATGCCTCCCGCTTTTTTCTTTGTTTTCTTCTTCGTTGTATCCGTATGCTTATCGGTTGCTTCCACCGGTGCTGCTCTTCCTCCTCCGCCTCCTCCTTCATTTCCTCCATCAGTACTCTTTTTCAAGACTTTTTTATCATCCTTTTCTTTCACTAACAACATAGCTGCTTCGTGTTCTCTGCGAAAAAGTTCGCCGGCAGAAGGAGCGGCATTCACTGGAGAGCCTCTTTCTACGGCACTTTTGATAATATCCGCAATGACATGACTGAATTTTGCCACGAGTGAAGACTCACCTCTCGCTGTTGACACTACATCACGCGCCACTTTTGGTTGCTCTGACGCTAAACGAAGCATCAAATGGCGAGGCATTACAAATCCTAAGCTCTCATCGTTCGCTCGCGCGCAATCGTCTCTCCACTTGAATAACGCTTCCATGGCCGCTTGAGCGACGGGCGATTTCAAAATTTCTTGCGAAAGCTGCGCCTGCTGCGCCGACCGAGTTAAAGTATTTCCGTGTCCGTTACCACCACCGCTACTCGCATTTGCAGATTTCATCAAGTCCTCGTGATAGGACAAGTCCGTGATCACTTGCGGCTCGTATGTCAATAAGCACACGTCTCGGGATTTCAGAAATACCGATTGAATGCATTCAACGCCACCTTTTGCATAGAGTTCTTGCTTCAATCGATCGTGCACATACAACAATGAGTGCGTATCGCTACGCGCATAGTTTATCATTTCGCGACTCAAAGGCCTGAGACGCCAATCTGCGAGTTGATACTTCTTTTCTGCCTTTATCCCGCAATATTGTTTTAGAAGATACGCCAATCCGAAAGAAGGAAGTTCTAAAGTGCGCGCTGCTTGTCCGGTATCAAACATGTTCACCACATATATGCCAAAATCTCGTTGCAGCCATATCATGTCCGAATTCGCGCCGTGGAACACCTTCAACTTTTCTTCGTTTTCAAAGTGACGTCCGAGCGCCGGTCCAATCAAGTGACGGAGCCTTAAAGCGTCCACGACAAAGTCTTGTTCGCGCGTTGATATTTGGATGAGACACGTAAAACCTCTGTAGGTACGATACGAGTGGTGCTCTAAATCAACTGCAAAGATTGATGCCTTTGAGAGCACTCCTTCGAGTTCCTCTAAACCATTTTCGTTATCGACGAACGTAGCTGGGTTCTCCTCGTTCGTAGGGGTTGGCAAAATCGGATCTGAACATCTCAATTCCCACAACTGTGCAGTTGTGCGGTCATCAGCGCTATTATGCTTTTTATCAACGCAATCTTCGATCGAATTATATTTGAACGAATCGAGCAAAACCGAAGCTAATGGATGTTTCGACTCTTTCGACGCCGACGCTTTTCCTTTGCCTCGAGGTGGGGGCAGCACGAAATTCATGTCTGTTTCCGTGCGGTTATCCACGACATCTTTGAACGCCTCTTGAGGTCGAGAAATGGACGAACCGCCTCCACGAAATGCTGCGTTGCTGCTGTTCTTCTTCCCACTCGCGTCGTTTTTGGTCGCCGCATCATTCTGTGTGCTCTGGGCCAACTTTTCGTTATTCGCCGCCGCATCCCCTCGTGCACGCATGATGTGTTCGTCTATTTTATCGCACTGTTCGTCATTTTTAGCGATTAATTCTTCGAATACGCGCTCTATGCGTGCATTCTCATCATCCTCATTCTCGTCCTTCTTTTCTTTCATTTCCTTAAGAAACTTTTCACGTATCAAAGTTTCCGCGCGTTCCGCCGCACAGTCTATCTCTTTTGCCAACGCGATTTTCGAGAAGAAGAAATCCCCTCCTGCAGGGTACTCCACATCAGCCAACGACGACGACAGAAAAGACGCGGTGATTTTGTCGTCGCTCATTTCGTTACGCGTGGAGACGAGACGGATTTATGTTCTCTTGCTATTATTGTTTCCGCAGCATTACGCGGCTGATTTTTTAATCCTGTGTTCTTACGAAAAGTGTGAAAGGAAGTCGCTGTCCAAACAAAACAGCGCAGAAATGTGCCACAAAGATTATCTCACATACAACACCACAAAACAAAAAACACCCATCAGTCGAGATCACAATACGATCGCACACGTAACATCCATCTTCTAAAAGGTATCAGAAGATTAGATCGAGGACGGCGAACCAGATAGGAGTGTTGTATTTGCTCGTCGTCGTGTTTAGCAACACTCTGATTCGAAGAAGACGCGAAGATTGAAGATGAGGATAAAAACCACCTTCTTCTGCGTTTGCTCTTTCACCATCCTCGTGCACACGTTGAGCAGCTCTGTGCTTCAAGTCACAGCGCTCGATGTCGAAGGATGTTTGACGTACAGATGGCAACCACGAGAGAAACCTGGCTTTCACGTCTCAAACTCGTCGATTCAACGAACACCAAAGCCACCACTCGGGTGCGAAAAATTACGAAAGTATGTAGACGAATTGGAAATCGGATACGTCGTCGTTGATCCGCTGCACGATCCGCACGAATTTGCATCTGAATTAAAAGCAATAGTTGGAGGAAACGACGAAAAAGCGATGAATGAAAAGGAAGTTGTCGTGATTATTGAAGACGAAGCGCCGGGAAAGCCCTCCGGCGGTGGGCTTTTACATTCGCTCGGCGAAAAGGCGCACGACGAGAAACGACACGCGGAGATTTGGACAAACACCCTCAAAGGTGATAATCATTATCTCGTGTACAGTTCTTCTGTTTTGGGACGCGCGCGAAGCTGGAACAGAGGAGCTACCATGGCGCACGCGGCAAAGTATGTTGTTTTGGCTACTGGTCATTCACTCCATGCGGCGACACCGGAGTGGGTGGCCAATGCCGTCGCCTTGATGGAGGAGCGTAAAGGTATGGTACTAGTAGGAGGGAGAGCGTATGGAAAGTTATTAGCGTCGTCTGCCAAGATATCATCCAGCAGCAGCAGTTGGTTTGGTCGTAAACGTGCACTGCTCGGAGAGATGGACGAGGAGGACGAGGAAGACGAGGAGGGAAGACAGGATGAAGGAGTGTCTGGAAGAAGTGTCAGTAGCAGCATGGAACGATTCGGCGCCACGTTCACGCCTGGTTTATCATCAGATGCACCGGTTGTCGTGCGAAGGCAAGCGTTTGTGAATCTCGGGCGATTTGCTCGGACCGTATGTCCGAAAAAAGGTGCGTGTCAAGGGGATGTCGTGGAGGAACTCGCCGCCAGAGCCTGGCTCGCCGGTTACGAAACTGCGCTGTTGCCCACAGACAAAGATACGAAGGAAGAAGTATCGTGCGATGAGAGTTTAACCAACGACGTTTTATCCTCAGAAGATATAGAGACAATCTCGAGACGCGTCAAAGGTGCCTCGAGCGTTGACGGCAATGATTTACCCGTTGTTCCGTTCCAAAATGGTGAAGAGGGAGATGAAACGGCGACTTTATGGTTCGATTACGCACCCATACAAGGTAAGTGCAGACCGTTAGCGGAACCGGAAGATGAATGGACGGTTGAAAATTGCAAGGAGATTGACGACGCGGACGCCGCACTGATGATACAATACTACAAAAGGCCGAAAAATATTAAAGAAATCATCAAAGGCATTCGATTGGTTCCGGAAAAAGTCGAAGTGATCGTCATTAACGATTCAGAGTCCGACCACTGGTTATGGCGCAAGCAACTCGACAAACCTGGTGATTTTCTGATATACATGCACAATAATCACGAAATTCGAGCGTATAACCGTGCGTCGCTTTTTGCAAATTCAAATATGCTCGTCACCTTACAAGATGACGATGTCCCCACGGGTACGAAATGGTTGACGCAAGCGTTGACACTTTTTGAAAGTCATCCCAAACTCTCATTTCTGAGCGGATACCGAGCACGAGGAGGTTTCCCGGGTGGTAACTTTGGCGAAGGACGCGGTAAGATTCCAACCACGGATAATAAAGCAAACGTGCCTTTTATGTTTGCCTACAAATTAGTCGCGGGGCCATTGTTTTATCGAAGAGACGTGTTTATGCAAACCGGGATGTTTATGCTTTTATTTTCATGCGCTGGAGATCCCGGTATCCATTTTGAGTACGAGTACTCGTTGCGCACGTGGTATTACGAGTACCAAGCTGGTTTGTATACTTGTAACTTCAAGCATCACGTGGGCGATTGGAAGAGTTCCGGGACGCGCGCGAGTAAAGAGAAAGAAGCGCGCAGACGATTAGTAGGGGTGAGAAATTCACAGAACGTGAGGTTCATGTATAAAGGTTTAGCTGGTGGGGGTAAAGAAGGCAAACTGCTCGTGAGAGCCGGGGCCATTCAAAAGATATTTGCGAGTGGCAAGCCGACAAATGTGGTTATTTAGGAGTACAACGTTTTAACTTTATACATTTTGCATTGCCCAGATTTTATATGTACCACTGGTGTTAGTATGGCTGCGTAATTAACTAATCGAACTGATGCGAACAAAACGAGCCGACGCGCTAACGTGTAGTCTACTCACACCTTGCGTCTTTTCCTCAATTTCGTACTCGCACGCTAACTTTTGCTTCGCTGCTATGTTTTCTAATACTACATGCCGTTCTTCGTCTTTTGATAGAGCACAAACTCCGTCGACAGCATTGAACGCCGCATCGACGTCCTCTTCGTTCGCTTGACTCTCGTATTCACGCTGAACTGAGTCAATCCAGAGACGCTCGATAACAAAATTTAACTCGCTTTTCTCGCCAACATGTTTCCGCAAAGATGCCGCTCTACTCGCCGTCCTCTCGATCAGTTGTATCTCGTACGCCACTTGCGCGAAATCTTCTTTTTGCGCTTTCTTTACGTCATAGAAAACTGACGCGCAAACACCTCGACATCTTTGCATCTTCTCTTCTAAGAGAGGATGGATCGATTCCGCACATCGTAAATTATTCATACACGATTCTGCATAGATACAAAACGCCGCATTCGCGCCTATCGCACACAAGTACCGCAATATCGTATCGAATTTGGCCGTTTCTAACAAATGTAAAACGCGTTCGCCTTCGGTGATTGGATCGAAAAATAATTTCTGATCGCAAGCTGCTGTAGGCTCAGCCTCTTTGAACAACGTTTCCCACGTGTTGCCTGGCTTGGACATGCGTTCAGATAATTTTCCTTCAAGAAAATCGCGCGGGGAGTGCCAGCGCACAAAATCAACGAAACCTGCTGTCGGGTTCGCAGCTTTGAATGCGCACATGTCGGAGACGAGCATGTCGTTCGATACTGCTAAACGCGCGTTTCTTCTCTTTGTGTCTCGCTCACCTTCATCGTCGCCGTCTTCAATAAGCGCGTGTAAACTTTCCTCCGTATAAATAGGATGCAGCTGCATTTCCGGCTCGCGGATAAACACGTGTGGATGTTCTAACAACCGCATCTCTAAAGCGCTTTTTACTCCGAAACCTTCGTCCTCATCCGAAGAAGGCTCTGCAAGCATAACATCATCACGCGCGTCTTCAAACATTTCCTCTGTTTTTTGCGATGCACTCGCGTTCGCAGCGGCGAGTGCCATGTCGCCGTTCAATAGCGCATCCAAATCCAAGTCATCGTCCGCTTTCCACACGCACGCACTTGCGTTTCTTTTACTTTCGTTCAAAACGCCCGGTTTTTGTTTTTTCTTTAGCTTCAGTAAGTTGCGTTTGACGACGTCTTTTGAATCAGATTCCTTTTTGGTTCTCGTAGCTCCTTCACTTTGACGAAGACGGCGATGTATACAAGCGTTCAACAGTTGTATTTGTTGATCCAAAATGCACGCAGAGTGATCGACTTCGATCTCTTTGGATCCGTGCTTTGACATCCTCGGTAGTGGCACACCGTGTTCCCAATGTTTGTAACGTAATTCTTTCGTAAACTTGTTCCATAATTCTGCAATAGCCCGAGAGTTTTTGAGCTTCATGGCGTGTAAGGACACCCTCGAGAGGAGAGACTGGTGCCCTCTGGCTGTTTTAGGAATGCTCGCAATCGCATCGATTCCGTGACACTCGCCAATAAAGTCTTGAAATAAGTCTAGCAAAATATCTTCCATGACGGCCTCGGGTGGCGCATGCGGAGGGTGCGTTCCTAGTCGATCTATCCACCATTCGTCTGAAGCAATCTCATTCGCACTCGCCAAAGAATAAAGGTCGAAGTTCTCGCCACGGTCTAAAAATATTTCACTCGAACTTATGTGTAATAGTTCTGCTAAGCTAAAACCATGCTGTGGTCGATTGCGCGACATTTGAGAGATATCCGCAGGCGGTGCACCCGAAAGCGCGGCGATGCCGCCGACGAGGCCACCACCATTAGGTATTGAACGTATCGTGTACATATTTGCGTTATCCAAACCATCTTCGACAAGGTCTCCGTCTGAAACGCAGTTATGTAGCTCTACATTACGCTCAAAAAAACAATCTATTTCAATACTATCAAATGGATCCGGCAAACACACCCATTGCGACCAAATCTGTTCGTCGTCCCAAGAAGGAGAAGAAGAAGAAGAAGAGGAAGTTGACGCCTCTTTGACAACAATATCAGGCTCTATATCATCTTCATCCGAAACTTCCTCGAGTAAACCTGAACTAGTTTTTCCGATCGAACAACTCGACCCGTCCATACTTATGCGATAACAAACCGTTGTTCGCGCGACTGCAACATCCTTCTTTAAGATTTTACGAGCTATGGAAAAGACAGCTTTACTCGTCTCCTCACTTGAAAGCGCGCAGAATGCATTCTCGCTGGTAAAACCAACCATTGAATCTGATTCGTACAAGTATGATGCCCCACTCTCTGTCGAAAAGGATACACCAATGACTGAATTTCTATTCGAAGACCGGTCGATAGGCGTGAACACCGGAAGATAAACACTCAAGTTACTCATAGCTACAGCAGCGGCGCTTCGTACTGTCGCCGCCTCGTCGTTGTCGATAAATCTCTTGCTATAACTCATAGGTTCAATAATAAAGAATGTATCGCATTTGAACCATCTCTGTAAGTTCCTGCTGCTCGTATTATCGTCGCTCCTCGGAGCATCTCGTAAACTCAGTGTCTTCTTTCGAGTATCGAAGTGAAACGATATCTGGTACGAATCTCTCCTAAAATGCAGTTTGTGCTCGATGGCTTTTGACACCGACGCGTGATGCGTCCCCCCAAACTCGCTCGGACGTGTCAACGATTCATCTCCAAAGAGTGCTTCAAATTCTGATGCGAATAACCAATCGTTTACGGCGTATTCAATCGAGGAAACGAGCTTTTCAAATGGACTCTTTAACGAGAAGTCGAGGAACGAACTTTCCCCACTCTCGTTGCGCTGGCTTTTTTGTTTTGCAAAAGTATCCTCTTCTTCGACGAAGGTTTCCGATATCTCCAGTGGTGGTAAGAGCTCCTGAAGCATGCGCTCTTCGTCTGAGTTTGCCGTCGTCATCTCACTCGCGTTTGTTGTTCTGCATCGTTTCTTCAACTACCAATTAGGGGAAATTTCTTGTGTGGTGAAAAAGAGAAGAACTGAAAAGAAGAAGCGTCATTAGTATCTACCATCCTATTGTATACATATAACATCTCCTCATGTCGACGCAAAATCCATTCACCGATCTGACCCAGATCGGAGCAACGGTGGATTTCTCCAAGTTGCGCGAGATTTACAAGAGGAACATCTTGAAAGTCGTGAATAAACTAAAGGGGAGGAAGAAGTCGTTGATTTTGGACAAGAAAATCTCCGGCGTTCTTAACCAATGCATTCAAACGCAAACTCTAAAACAACACGGCATCGATCAATTGTATTACTTAGAACCAGGAGGAGAACTCGATGCGAGCGTAGATGATGTTTTGTTTTTCTGTCGGCCGCGCTATGAGATGATGAAGACGATTGCTGAACACGTTTTGTCGTTGAGAGATGCGAGAAGAAATTTGATTAGAAGTGTTAGAGAACAGGAACAGAAGATGACGAGCGTTGTCGACATCGACGAACACCCGGACGTGGCGCCGTTGCCGACGATGACGGTGTGCATGGTACCGCGAGTCACCTCACTCTGTATGAAATTCTTAGAGAATTTAGGTATTCGGGACCTCGTGAAGTTGCGTCAATGTGACATAAACTTCATCCCGATTGAGCCGGACGTTTTAACTCTCGAATACGAAAGCGCGTTTCGAGAAATTGCGTGTGAAGGACATAACATGCCCGCGTATTACGTCGCATCTGCTTTGCACAAACTTCAGCGCGATATCATTGGTTTAGTGCCGCTCGTCAAAGGCAAAGGGCGATTAGCGAAGGATGTCTCGGAGATTATGTTGCGATTGAGGAGAGAAGCCATCGTAGAAGGAGAAGTAGACATGATCGAACCCGGCGAAGAGGCTGGAGAAAGTTTAGTCGACGCGATTGTTTTGCTCGACAGAGAAGTGGACACGATTACACCTTTCTGCACGCAGCTTACGTATGAAGGATTAACGGATGAAATCTTAGGAATAAAAAACGGCGTCGTTACTATTAAATTGAGATCTGGGGACGAGGAAGAGTACGCGAGCTCTGAAGACGAGGGAGAAGGTGGTAAATCGCCGAAGAAGATTATCAAGTCTCGATTATCTTCAAACGATATTTTGTTCAAAGAAATTCGAGATTTGAATTTTGGGAAAGCGTGCAGTGTCTTGCGCGACCGCTCGACGGAAATGCAAGCGCATTATCAAGCTTTGAAGGAAGGTAAAGTAGAGGATCAAAACGTGAGTGAGATCGGTGATTTCGTTCGAAAGTTGAAAGGAAACATTGGTGGTGCTGGATTAGATTTACACTCGACGTTAGCGAAAACGTTATTGGATAAATCCAAGTCGTATTTTTTCAAGCAGAAGCTCGAGATGGAGAGACACTGCATCGAAGGCGGTCCGATTGATCCGGTAATTAGTCAAATAGAAGAGATGATTTATAGAGGCGAGTCGTGGGAGATGGCGATGAAGCTAGCGTGTCTGGCTTCGCAAACGTACGGAGGTCTTCCAGAGAAGAAGTTTGACTCGATTCGAACGGATGCGATGCATGCCTACGGTGCCGTGGGGATCTTGAATTCCATCGTCTTGGAAACCGCCGGTTTGTTTTACGGTAAAGAGTCATCGGCTGAGAGTCCGAATCGATTAGCTTATCAAAACGTCAAGAAACCTCTGAAACTCGTCGTCGATTCGGTATCGGAAGAATCATCGAGCGATATAACGTTTGCGTACTCGTCTTCAGGTTATGCCCCGTTATCGATACGCGTTATTCAAAGCGCCATTCGCGGTTCTTGGAAACATCACGAAGAAACGCTCAAACACTTACGCGGCGGCGAGTTATTCGAACTCGGCCAATCCTTGAACGAGTACGGCAGCGCCGTGCAAACGAGCGCAAATTACCACTCGCTTTCGAAAAAAATTAGTCTAGCCAAGGAAACTACAAAGTCGTCCTTAGCTATTTCCGGGTATAAGAAAAAACCGGTGGTGTTAGTTTGCTTTATCGGTGGCGTAACGAGCGCAGAGATTGCGTGTTTGCGACAAATGTCAAAATCGAACGATGTGGGCGTCGATTTCATCGTATCCACGACAAAAGTCATCACAGGAGAGAATCTCTTAAGAAACATGAATCAGAAAGAAGACTTGGGGATATACGACGAAAGTGACGGCGATAGAGGCGTTCCGTGGTCCATCTTTGGGAACATGAATCTAGCGAAACAGTAAGTTGTACATTTACATTCGAGCCTGACCGAATTACGCAGCCATACTAGCACCAGTGGTACGAGACACAAACCCCTTTAGGGTTTAGGGTTTAGGGTTTAGGGTTTAGGGTTTAGGGTTTAGGGTTTAGGGTTTAGGGTTTAGGGTTTAGGGTTTAGGGTTTAGGGTTTAGGG
>Ga0257106_1000142_pt1 | contig 44289 bp, 31 predicted proteins | sample LP_taG_3_FD_190177 | JGI IMG/M metagenome (GOLD analysis project Ga0257106, IMG submission 190177) | Marine microbial communities from Northeast Subartic Pacific Ocean, Canada - LP_J_2011_P26_10m | ecosystem: Environmental > Aquatic > Marine > Oceanic | place: Canada: Northeast Subartic Pacific...
GCCTCCCCGACGCGCTCCACTGCATCGCCTGGACCTGGTGCAACACCGGGTTGGGCGCGACGGATCCCTCCTCGATTTCCAACCCGGCGTCGGCGCCGAAACCGCAGCGGCGAAGGTCCAGGACGCGAACCGCGCGGTCCCACGTTCGAACCCCGTCCGGACCGTTCACACTCCGACGCGACCACATCGCGCCGTCGTCCGCCCAGCACACGAACCGCCCACCCGGCGCGGCCGCCGCCACCGTGGGCACCACCGCGTGAAGCTCGTTGTACACAGCTGGCGGCGCGAGCTCGACGATTATTTGATCCTCGAGCGTGGAGGATGCCTTGAACGACTCCTTCGCGCGCGTCGTCGACCTTTGCACCGCGTCCGCGACGCGCGCGGCGACGTCACGCCGCGACGGATCGGACAGGCCGAGGAGCGCGAGCCTCGCGGCTTCAGCTCGTTCCGCGTCGGTCCCGCGAACTTCTTCGGGACCCGGAGTGGAGTGCGCGGGGACCAACGCGAGGTGCACGGCCCTCGGCATGGCGTCCGGGAACGACACCGGCACCAGCCAGTGCCCGTGGTCATCACTCGGCACCCCTTCGGCACCCCGCGCCGGTTTCACCCACTGGACGATGTGCGCGAGGCCGGGTAACGACGCCTCGTGCAACTTATCCTCACGAAATCCCACCGCGTGGCTCGGTTGCGCTCTTCGACTCGCGGGGATGACGCCGACGAACGGGTTCTGGAAGTCTCCAGAACCCTTCTTCAACTTACCGAGCCTCGAGCCGACGGCACCCCGGGTCGGCACCACATCCCGGAGCCTCGCGCGTTTGATCGCGCGTTCGCCAGTACGCGACCGGCGCTCCATCTCCGCGGTCCTCCTCGCCACGGCGCGCTCGCGCTCGCTACGCCGACGCCGCCGCCGCCCCCCGCTCGCGTCTCCCGCACCCTCGGTATCTATCAATGACCACAGCAGCGAACGAGCCGCCCACGTCGCTGCGTTACGCAGCGTCTCGATACCCGCGACGTACCCGCCTCGCGCCAGGTCCACGCTCCGGCGCCACCACAACGACTCGGGATTGGAGGAAACCTCGTCGAGTCGGTTATCCGAGAGGGGATCGCCGCCGTGAGCCCCGGGGACGCCGTCGCCGCCGATCCTCCAGGCGGGGTGCCTACTGTGGATGGAGTCAGTAGTAGGCACCTGGTCGCTCACGTCCCGTGTTTTGAACGCGCGCCGAGCCTCCTCCAGCGCGTCGTGGACGTCGAACGTGTCGTCTGACTCGAGCCCTTCAACGTATGAAATCAACCTTTCAGAGGAGTGATGAAAGCTCCGTTCGAAAGCCTCGTGGTCTGAAACTACCGTTTTGAACGCTTGAGCCATGAGGTTGGCACTCGCCCGCCCGCCCACGACGGGACATGTGCTGCTGTCGTTCAGCCCCGACCAGGTACGGACCACGGGCGCAATCCTCGTGACGCCGGCGCCGTCGACTACGGACACCACGTCCCGTGTGTGTGGCCCGTGCGAGAAGGAAAGTTCGCGGCCGGATTGGACCAGAGTCAGCGTCTCCTTGGCGTCGGCGCTTAGCCAACCGCCGGGTCCGACGCCGCGCACAGCTGTGTCGTTCTCGCCGCGCGTCGACTCCGCCAGCCGCGGCCGCTTAGTGCCCCTTCCTTGTGTGTTCCTTCCTTGAGCTTGGGTGTCGATAGATACCCCGGCGCCGGGCGGTGCGCCGTATAGGGACGCGACGGCGACGGCGAGGTCGAGCTCGTGCAGCGCGAATTCCTCTCCTTGCCGCCTCGCGTTCATGAGCAACAGCCTGGTGCCGCACGCGCCGAACGAGGCGAAGATGGGGTTCTGGAGCGGTAAGTGCACCGAGTTCATCGCCGGACGCTTGTGCGTTCGAACCCGGGGTGGACCGTGGAGGAGTCGTAGGTTATGACTGGCGAGGAAATCCACAGAGCCGTCGTCGTCGGTGGAATCGTCGTCTTGATCAATGCTCGACTCGTCATCGTTCAACCGCGTCGTTCGGTCCGTCCGCCGGTCGCCGCGATGCGCCGCGATGAGCCCGTGGCCCGCCGCGGCGGTGGAATCATCGTCGCCCATCGAGCTCATCCCCCCGTGAGGGGCTGTTTCTTCAATTCGTTGATTCACGATCTGATTCCGCCTTCGCGCCGGTCGGAGTGCGACCGGCGGCGCGGAGAGGATGAGGCGACATCCCTCCGCGCTCTCCTGTGCGACCGCGAGCATCTCCCCGCCCGGGGACCAGGTGAGTAGGTTCGGGTGGAGCGGCTGCGGCGAGGCCGCCTCGTGCGCGACCATGATGCGCCCCCCCCCCTCTACTGGATCGCACGTGAGGACTCGCGCGCTATCGGCGACGGCGATGCGGTTGACGCCCCTCGCGCGGTGCGCCAGGACGTGCCGACGCCACGCGTACAGCTGTTTCCACGTGAAGTCGCGGTTCACCAGGTCCTCGCGGACCAGCGCGGGCGGTTCCTGCGCGCGCGCGAGCGCCCGCCAGATGGACGGCCTCGAGCAAAGCGCCCTCGCCGCTCGGCAGGTGGCGCCGAGTCTCGCGACGTCCGCGCCGTCCAGCCTGGATACTACGTCCGCGAAGATGTGTTTGGGCAGGCATCCCAGCTGCGACTCGCGCAGTGCGTCGCCCTCGTTCGCGGCGCGCTCGTCCGTGCTCTCGCGCCCCCTCTTCTCCTTCCCCATCACCCTCAGGAACGACGCCCTCATGGCGACGGCGACCCCGCGTGGAGCCCACACCGGGTCTCCCACGTGACGCGACGAGCGCCTTTCCCGGGCTGAATCCACCGGGCGAGGGGCACTCGTGAACTGAAAGGGCGCCGGACCTCTCCGCGCGTCCCGAGGCTGCGCCCCTTCCGAGGATTTTCGGGCCTTTCTCCCGTCGTCTGATAAGAATCGAATCTCACGTGGGCGCGTTCTACTCGTGTTCTACCGGAGGAGGAGGGCGGGCGCTACTACCTTTAGCACTAGCTAGTGCTGAACAAAAGCAACTGCGTGGCTTGGATAAAAAAACGTGGGAATCGATTGCGTCCCCCGCTCGCGGCTAACTCGTCACCCTCGGAATCCATCCCCTCCCGTGCTCACGAGGCGTCGCGGCGCGCGGGCCCTCGCCGCGGACAAGAAGCGACAAGAGCATTTAGACTGAATCGACTGAAACATTTCGTCTCCGAAGAGTCCCGTCCCGTGAAGAGTCGAGTCGAGTGTATCATCCGACGCGTCCTCACTTGCCCGCGGCGGCGGTGAGGAGCCCGCCCGCCGGGGGCTTGGTCTCCACGCCGCCCGCTCCCGCCCCGTTCTCCTTACCGCCCCCGAGCTCGGGCCGTTGCTCGAGCTGATCGTACTGCAGGTTAAAGTTATCTTTACGAACCCGCTCCCAGCTCGAGACGTCGAACACGTAAAACGATCCGCGTTCGCCCCGCTCGCTCTTCATCACCGGCTCCGTGCCCGCGACGCGCATGATCCAAGCCTTGAGCTCTTTATGGAAACCCCAACCGCGGGCGCAGAGCTCGTCCGCTGCGAACAGCTGCGATTCGTCGCCGGGGGTGGAGTAAAACACGTAAAAGAGCGTCTCTTGCTGAAACTTTTGGAAAACCGCTGAACTGGCACCCGCCACTGGTACGCTGTAGCACGCGGGAAGCAGCAGCTCAACCTCGGGCCGCGGCGGGGTATCCGCCCACGGGGACCCGAACGTCTTGTACAAGGGCTCCGGGGAGTTGAGGTTCAGCCCGAGGGTCGTGAGGTCGGTGCCGAGCGCGAGGGTGGTGAGATCGGGATCGGACATGCGAATGACGCCCAAGAGCCCGAGGAGGCCGAAGCGGTCCGTCGCCGATACCCCACTCGCGCCCTTCGTACTCCCGCCCTTGGCGCCGCCGAACTCGTACGGCGCGCCGCCGCCCATCGGACCGTTGAGGTCGAGCTTTCCACCCGGACCGGGGCCTTGCGCGAACGGCCCGGGGTGGCCGAACGCGGGTCCCTTGACGGCGGATTGCAGTTGCATGCCCCCGCCCCCGCCGCCCGGGCCCGGCGCGCCGGGAAGCGCGGGGAAATCCTCGTTCTGGATGGTAAACTCCGGGTGGGGCTTCTGCAGCGCCATCGCGCCGTATCCGTCGGCACCCATGGATCCCATGCCGTCCATCCCGCCGAACACGCCGCCCTGACCAGGGCCCATTCCGCCGAAGGCTCCTTGCGGGCCGCCGAAGGCGCCTTGCGCCCCGGGCTGCCCGCCGAGCCCGCCGCCGCGTCCGACGCCCGGGGGCGGGCCGCCGAGGGAGGGAAACTCGGACATGTCGAACGGGGTCTGGTCCTCGCCCATGCCCCCCATGCCCATGCCGCCCGGGCCGGCGCCGAAGGGCGAACCACCCATGCCGACGCCGCCGCCGCCCTTGTTGATCATGGCGAGCAAATCGGGACCCGAGCCGCGCGGGCCCGGGATGCCGCCGCCGCCGCCGAAGGATCCACCCCCGCCCCCGCCCATCATCCCGCGTGGGGCACCGGCGGATGGACCCATCATCCCGCCGTTCGCGGCGCCAGGCATGGAACCCTGCCGCTGGAGCAACGCGCCCCCGGAGCCGCCGCGATCCATGCTCTGCCTGGCGCCCCCCGGCGACCCGCCGAGGCCGGGCGGTGCGCCGCCGAGGCCGAGCCCGCCGTTCATCTGCGCCTGCGCGTTGAAGACGCCCGCGGGGCCGCCCGGGTTACCCTGCATGCCGCCCTGCATGCCGCCCATGAACTGGCCCCGAGCCTGCGGCGCTCCCGGGTTCATCCCGCCGGGTCCGGGTCGGCCTGGGCCCATCCCGTACTGCATGCCTTGCATGTTGCCGTGGGAGCCCACGAGGGGGAACCCGCCGCCCGCGCCGGGAGGGGCGGTCTGGTAGTTGTTCTGACCGTTCAACATCGTTCACCACCCTCTCTCGTCGCGCACCCTCTGTCACTTTTTATGTTTTTTATGTTTTTGAGCTTCTAACGAAGGCGGTGATGTCTCCCCCGCGCTCTGCTCATGTGACGGTGGCGTGTGTGCGCTGCGTACGAGTCGTGTTCGTGCCCTCCGCCCTTCGTTGACTGCGAAAATCGTCGGATCGGGTGCGGGTCAGCGCGGATTCGGCGGGAGATCTAGGCTGGCGAAGCGGCCCCGGTTTTACGCCGGGCGATTGCCGATCTCCACGGAAACACGGGGTTCACGCGCGACGCGACGCGATTTCGCGCCGGGTTCGTGCGCGAAGGGGACGTGTGCAATCTAATCGAGCGAACGCGGTAGTCGTCGGTCGCGTTGGACGATCGGCGTCTCGGGTAAGCGCGCCGACGGAGGCCAGGGTTGCGCGAAAATCCCACACTGAACCGAGGGCGGGATTTCGAAGATGCCGCGTAGGGTCGGAACTCACCTCTCGGAAGACGACCGGTGCCGCTCGTCGCGAAGCCTCACTCCGGGCTTTCGCGCGACCTTCTGTGAGGTCTGTCGTTCGAACGGCGATGTCCGCGGACGACGCCTCGATTGTGACCGTGGAGCGGCGGTGAGCGGCGTCTTTAGGCCGGCGAAAGGGTCAATTTATTCACCGGGGCTCTTATGTGGGCATTTCCCAACTCAAGATTGACGGTTCAAACATTCAATGCCCCTCACATATGGGCAAGCAGTCATACTTTTTGACAAATTCGACAGACAACAGTTCGTCGGCACACGGAACCCCGTCAAAACCGTTAGCGCGCGCCCCTGTCCATGGCCCCGTCCCCTTCCGACACCGCGGGTATCGAGCGCCTGGTGCGCACCGTCCGCTCCGACGCGGAGCAGCGCAAGCGCCTCGTCTGCAACGCCTGCTTCCTCTCCGCGCTCGTCACCCTCCACCCCGACGTGGTGGCCAAACCCAAGGGTGAGAGGCGATGGAGGCGCGAGGAGCTCGACGCCCTAGCGACGCACACGGCGGGACGGATCGACGACGCGGATCAGGTCCACGTCATCGTCGGCGTGGACGACCTCAGCGTCAACATCCGGTACATGAAAGGATCGCTCGTGTACCTCCGCGCGGAGACCAACCCGCCGCTGCGATGCATGATGTACTCGTCCCTTCCCCCGCCGCACGGCGAGGAGGAAACCCTAGCTAGGGCGGCGGACGCGACGAACGACGACGACGCGGAAGGAGGGGCGAAAGGGGACATGCCCGCGGGTCCCGCGAAGGTGCTGGACGCGTCCGACGCGTCACCGGATCTCGTCCGCGCCGTCCTGAGATGCCTCAACGAAGATCCGTCGAGTACGTCGGATGATTGCAAGGCCGACGACCCGGACTCGGTTGCCACGTGGAGGTCCAAGCGCGTCAAGGACACCCTCACCGAGACGTACGGTACCTACTGGCACGTCATCCACGACGCCAAGCCGTTCGGCGCCGCGGTGTCAGTCTCCCAGCCCGGGCGTAAGGTGATCTGCGTTCGGGGCAAGCACTCGTATTTGGTGTGGAGACACTCCGCGAGCCGGAAGTCGGTGCTCGATATTTTCTTCAGGCAGATGCGGCTGGATCTGCCGCGGTTGAGACGAGTCGCGAGGCTGTCGTTCCTGGTCGTGTGCTCCATCTACGCCGTCTGGTACAGGGCCATGTGCGACGACGACGCCGGTGAAGCGTCGAGCGCAAATTCTTCGTCGTCAAGAAAGGGAGTCATAGCGGGCGCGGAGCCGACTCTGACTAGATACCTGTGCGTGGCTGGTGAAAAGGCGGCGCCGTTCGCGGGTGTGCTTCTCGCGGTGCTGTTCGCGTTCAGCAGCGGGGGCGTGGCGAGCACGATCGGGGCGAGGTACGCCCGGGCGTTCTCTAAGCGTAAGCCGAAGACGGCCTAGGTGGAATCGTCGTATGAGAAAATAGTTACCCCAACACTTAGTAAAATTGAATTAGACGTGTCTAACCATAAATAAACTCAGCGGATCGGGCATACGGTCCGAATTTCATCCGAATCCAAAAGATCTTCTCGGGAGACCGCACAGCTGGCACAATCAACCTCGCCATCATGTCCGCGTTGGCATCGCTCCATGGCCGGGCGCTCGCTCGCCCGCTCCACGCGAAGACGACCGCGCCGCGTCGCAGGACTCGTGTGGTCCTCACGCGCGCCGCGGTGGATCCCGAGCGCGACGTCATCCTCGTCTCCGGCTGCCGAGAGAGGATCGCGCAGTGCTGCGTCGATCAGCTCAGCAAGAACGAGCGCAGCGCGGGCACGGCCGTCAAGGTGACGCTCCCGCACGACGCCTACGTCGGCGTCAAGAACCCGCTCAACGCCATGGCTAAGGACCTCGTCTATCCCGACAAGCCGATGATCGACTGCCTCGGCGCCCTCGACGCGGTCGAATGCGTCGACGAGTCCACGGATGAGTTCAAGGGATGCCTCAAGGACTGTACCGGAGTGATCCTCGCGTCCGAGTACGCCCCGACGCTGCTCCAGACCGCGGAAGACCTCTGCGATCGCATCAAAGCCGGCGCCATGCCCAAGCTGCGGCGCGTGATCGTCCTCTCGCACATCGGCGTCGAGCGCAGGGACGTCGACCCGTGGAAGTTGATGAACCGGAAAACCATGGTGGGCACCGGAGTCATCGGCGGCACCCCGCGGCCGGGCGGCGCCCCGCTGGACCGTTGGCTCGACGCCGAGACACTCGTCAAGGCGACGCTCGAGTCCTGCGGCGGCGCCGACGAATCCCCGTGGTCTTACACCATCGTCCGCGTCGGAGACCTCCGGGGAAACGGACCGACGTCCGTCACCTACGGGGACGCCATGTTAACCTTAGTGGACAACGCCTTCGACGTTCGCATGCAGGACATAGAGATGGAGGAAGGCGACGCGTTCGAGGGGTTCACCAAGCGCCAGTCCGTCGCGGTGGTCTTGAACCGCATGCTCACCACGCAGTCCTACAGGGTCATCAATAAGACGTTCTCGTGCATCAGCACCGGGCCGGTTGATCGAGAACGGCGAAAGGGATGGGACGTGGCGAAAGGACGGTCGCCGCCGCCCATCGAGGACAAGGTGGTGGACGAGGAGCTCCAGCCAAAGGAGGAGGAGGAGAACGTCCCCGCGGGCGCACCCGTGCCCACGTGAGTGCCCAAAAAGAGAGGCTTAGCTCATCGCGTAGTGTCTCGTTGTGTATTTTTCGTCACAAAAGTGTGTTTCATTCCAGTAATCTTACGCGTGCGCTCTACTTCGTCTCAGCCTCGGCAGCTTTGAGCTCAGCCTCCAGCTTATCCACCGCGTCCGGCCTTAGCTCTTCAGGGAGCTGATCGTCCTCCGCGGCGAGGTTGGCGAGGATCCCTTCATCGCCGTCGTCGTCGCCGTCCTCGTCGTCCGAGCCCCCGCCGCCGAGCCACCGCTTGTTCTTCTTCAACAAACCCACGAGCTCCTCCTCCTCCTCCTTGCTCAGACCGCCGTCGTTCGCCTTGCCGCCTTCAGCCTCGCGATCCGCGAGCTTCTCCGCGAGCTCCGCGGCGCGCGACGCCTCGCTCATGGCACCCGCGGGGGTCAGATCCACGAAGAAAGACTCTTTTCGTTCCGAGAGCATCTTCAACTCTTCGGGGTTCTCCGTGATGGAATCACCGAGAAGCCGGGCGGATGCAGCCCTAGCCTCCATCGCAGCCGCCCACAGGGCCCCGTCCGCCGCCGCGAGCTCCACGCTCGTCGCACGCGCCTCCGACACCTGCACGCTGCCGTCGTTCGGGAGGTTCATGAGCATCAAACTCGGCGCGGGCGCTCGCCCCGCGAATCGGCACAGATCCTCCGCGCCTCGCAAATCCCCGCCCGCCTTCTTCAACGCAGCCGCGCCGCGAACGACCCTTAAAAACGCGATGTAGTGGTCCAGGTGCCTCATCTCATCCTCATCCTCGTTAAACCCGTCCTTGTCTACGTCGCCCTCGTCGTCGCTATCCTCCATGAAGTCCCAATCGTCGCCCCGCAACGCCTTCTCGTACGCCATGCAAACGTCGGTGAGAGACGCCTCGGGTTTGCCAGCCTCGACGTCCGCCGCGGCGAGCGCGGGATCAAAGGTGAACGGGGGGAGGAGTGCCGGGCCGATCGCGCCGGTCGCGCGCGCGGCGTTGACGTCCGCGAAGGTTGAGATACCCTCAGCCGTACACTGCGTCGATTGGGGGATCGGATCGGGGGTGAAATTAATACACGCGTTTTTTGGAAGGAAAAAGTTTCAAGTTTCAAGAAACGCAAATGCCGACTGAGCAAAGACGGGTGCGGTGAATGTAGCCCCCAGGCACAACGACAGAAGACATTTTTGTTCACAACGTGCCAGTGTTTTGAGGGGGAAGGCTCCACAGTGTTTCGCGGAGGTGTCCTAAAAAAATCCAACGTTCGTCTCGCGCCTTGAAAAAACCAAGCTCGCGCACTGACAACAGCGCGGCTCGGGGGTAAGGGCGCATAGCAAACCGGGTTCCGGGTGGGTAAAAAGAAAAGTGTTCGTGTTCGTGCGGGCAAACAGTGCGGGTTCAACACCCACCTTCGCCTCAAACTCTTCGTCAAAGCCGGAGAGGCCCAGCGCCGCGTCGAAGAGCGCCTGGTCGTTGCAGCCGAATCGGCCGACTACGTTCCGCCGCGACTTTTTCCTTTTCCCTTCGCCGCTCGCTCCCGTCTCGACATCCGCGGGCTCTACGCCGACATCCTCGGGGATCTCCATCGCGAGCTGGTACACCAGCCTCCACCGCGTGTCCCCGCACAGCTGTGCCGCGTCGTGGCACGCGGTTCGGGTCCAGAAGCCGTTTTCCTTTGGCCGTTTTTCCTTCGGCGTCGCTCGACGAAACTTGTGTCGGATCAACACGACCCGCGCGGCGCACTCGTGCGTCTTCTCGGTGACGCACCGCCGTAACTCGGGGTCAGCGCCGGGCTCAGACCCGGTGCCCAGACGGACCCGCGCCGCGCAGTGCGTCGCGATCCGCTCCATCAGCTCGCTCAGTTCCCCAATTGCTTCCGGAGTCTTTCCGGAGACATCCGGGGTTTTCACCTCGTCGCGCCATCGCTCGCAAGTCGCCCACGCGGCGTCGACGCACCGCTCTAACCGTCCCTCCTTTCCCTTCTCCCAGTTCAAACACTCCGTCGCGTCCCCGACGAACTGAACCGGGATCTCGCACTTGGCCTTGAGAAGGCACCGATCGGTCTCCTCGACGAGCTCCGCGAGGGACATGTTTCCAAAGTCGTCCCTGTACGGCTTTTTACGCTCGCGGAAATCGCGATCGTCGGGCCCTCCCGGTTCGCCGAGTCCGGGAAAATCGGTCGGTTCCGGGCGGAAGAACATCTCCACCGCGAGCGTGCGCAGGACGTCGAGGTGCGCCTGGAGGTGGTCGCGGACGGCGCCGGGCGGCATGTGCGTCACCGCGTCGTCGAATGCTCGCCCGATCCGTGCCTCGTCCCAGCCGAAGTCGTCGCCGCGTTTCTTGGCCACGTCCGAGGCTTCGCGGAGGTGCTGGGCGATGCGCTTGACGAATCGGTTGGATTCGTCGTCGGGCGCCGCGGGGCGCTTCTTGCTCGCCTTTGGGGGCATGACGCGCGTCGTTGTGTGTGCTAAAGTGTTGTTGTCGTTGTTGTTGTTTCCGATGGGACCTCTCGAACGCGTGGTTAGTTGTTGCGTCCAGCGACCCTGCCGGAGCGCTTGGATTTCTTGAGGTTCTTCGCCTGGACGTGCGTGGGGGGAGGAGACGGGGGTTGGACGATCGGTCAGCGCGCGTTCGTCACGCGGGGCGGTCGCGTCAATACGACGCCTTAGGTTTAGGAAAGAAAACCGGCGGCGGGCGCTCACGGAAAAATAAAATCGGCGCGGCGGGATGAACGGAGCGGCTTCTTTCGCTCGTACCTTCTCGAGGAACTTCTTGTGTTCCGGGTTGGCGGGGTTTCGCTCTCCGCGTCCTCCCTTCCTGTTCGCGAGCTTCTGCGCGATCTTCTTCTTCTTGCCCAGCGCCTGTTTCTTAGCCGCGGACTTCTCTTTATCGACCTTCTTGCTCGCCTGCTTCAGGTTCAGCAGCGACCACGACGGCTTGTTCTGGGGGATGTAGTACTTCTGCTTGTGGCAGTCGTATTTCTTCAGCTTGCCCATACTATGGCGGGGCGGATCCCGGGTCAGGCCCACGCGTCGCACCCGGACAGGGAGGACACGGAGAACGCCGGCGGTGTCGTGTGCAGTGCCGCCGGCAGTCGGGGGAATTCCCGCAAAAATAACGGCGCAAGAATAAATCTTCAAACTGTGGTTGCCGGTGACTGGCAGACTGGCAGACTGGGTTACGCAGACCTGGGTTACTCTATGCGATCAAATCGGTATTCACACTGGAGGAGCCTGGCTATCACACAAACTCTCACGTTCCCTCCCGCCCGGGCGCTCCACACTCTCTCTCCTCACACCAATTACATGCCGAAGACGGGGGGGAAGGAGCCGGGCGCCTTGGACGCGCACACCTTGCCGTCGCGGGTACCCTCGCATTCCACAGCCTTGTCCGCAGAGAGGAAGGCGACGTCACCCTTGGAAGAGGCAATCTCGCATCCGAGCATGTTCTGGGGGAACTTGCAGATGCCGTCGGTGACGGTGCGGGAGCGCTCGAAGTTGGCGGAGGAGGTGGCGGCGCGCTTCTTGTCGTTGAGCTCCTTGTTCGCCTCGGTGCGGGCGAGGAGGTCGGCGGTGAGATCCGCCTTGGCCGCGGGCGCCATGGGGCCCGCGACGAGGACGGCGGCGGCGAGGGTGGCGGCGGCGGTCTTCTTGGCGTCGCCGAAGAAGCACACGGCGCCCTGGGCCTTGGAGGCCTTGGCGGCGGTGGCCTTGGCCTTGATGCCGGTGCTCACCTTGGAGGAGAGCATAGCCTGAGAGACACAAAATCGGGTTGGGGTTTGTTTGTCAGCGAGAGGGGAAGAACACTGGCGTGATGGGGAGGGATGATCGCGCGGCGACGATGGCGTCGCGGGCCGATCCACGAGGCGTCGAGCGACGACGGCGCGTTAACGAGCGTATCGATCGATGCGCCGCATCGCGCGTTCGAGTCGTGTCCGCTCGCGCGCGACGCGCGGACGTCGCTCCCACCACGGGCCCCTCCCGCAATTTGTAGCAGGGGAGCAGCAGGGAAGCTTCGCCCGCGAGGACCGCTGATTGATCGGGGAAAGGTCGAGTCGGGTCCGGGGCGGTCGGGACGAGCGACGCACCGGAGCGCAGACGGTCATGGCAGCCATTTTATGAATTAGTTTGTGACGTTGAGGAACGTGACGTGTGCTAGTATGACGCGCGGCAGCGGCCGGAGCCCTGGGAAATCGCGTGGACGAGAACTAAAGAACGAATCCTATTGGCTATCGCGAGATTTGCCGATTAGGATAACTGGTGTCCAGTCACATCCGGGTCGATATCGGTATTTGGTTTTCAAATTCAAACCAGCGAACGTGGTGGTTAGATTAGGCTTAACCATAAACTAAACAAAATGAGACTGCTCCACAGTCGCAGAGTGGATTTCGGGTCAAATCACCTCGGCACCTTCATTTCGAGAAAAACCCGTAGAGAATTGCGTGTCGATAACAAACAGGGGCGACGCGTTCGGGCGTTCGTGCGGAAGGGGTGAAGAGGGGTCCATCGATCGCGATGCCTCCGCCGTTGATACCACCGCCCACACCGCGCGTGAACCTCGGCATGCGGAGCAAGCTCGCGGTCGGCGTCTACGTGCACGCGTTTCAGAACCTGGATCTGCTGACGCAGGGTTGGTACGCGCTGCGATGCTACGTTCGGCGCGCGCGGGATCAGGAGAGCGGGCTGATGGACGGCGTGATCGAGGTGCCGGTGCCCATGGCGTCCGCGACGGAGAGGACCCCCGCGGATCCGTCGCTGGACTGGCACGCCATCAGGGCGCCGCCGCTGACGATCAAGGACCGGCGGCGACGCGAAGCGCGTCAGAGGTACAAGATGAATAGGCACTCAAAGGCGAAGGGATGCTTGGAGCGGGTGCTGGAGGATGGCGACACCTCAGATTCCTCCGACGACGAGGACGAACCGGGGTACACCACGCGGGCCTTCAAGATCCAGTGGGCGTGCGAGAAATTCTGCGTCGAGCACTTCACGCAGTTCGTCCTTCCCATCAATCTGAACGCGCGCGATGAAAACAACGAAGACGACGAAAAGAACAATGGCTACTCCTCGGACTCGAGCGCCGACTCCGAGTTCGACGAGGACGCCGCCGCGGACGACGTCTACGTCGTCTTCGAGCTCCTCCACGTCAAGGCCTCCCCGGATGAGAACGATAAGGATAAAGATGCGATACCGGACAGGGCCAAGCTCATGAAATCCGTGGTGGCTTCGCAGAGGGTGCGCATCGCCAACGCGAGCGCGGGTGTGCACGAGTACTTCCCCGTTCACTTCGACGAGCGGCACCTGACGCTGTGCGACGTCACCGTGCACGCGCACTTACTGGAGCACGACCCGGTGCAGAGCGAGGACAGCGTGACGTTCGACACGCACAGGCGATACGACGCGAGGGCGATTCGAACCTTCGCCAAGGCTTTTCAGAAGGGCGTGGAGGCTGACGCCGTCGAGGTGGACACGCTGGAGGAGGCGTTGGCGGACGCGCACTACACGTACGTCGCGCCGTTGGTGGCGAGCGCGCACGCGGCGAGGCGATGTAGGCGTCTCGCGGTAGTCAACGACACGGGGCTGAACGGGCTTGGAGGCAGGGGAGGAGGCGGGGGGGTCGGACGGGCGTCGTCCCCGCGGCGCTCGATGCAAACGCAAGGGCCCTTCGGCGCCGACGCCGAAGAATCGAATCGAATCGAGACGGACGACGCGAACGACTTTCTGTCGCACCCGAACGATACGTACGACCACGCGTTGGAAGCGCGCGAACCCAAGACGCCGTCGAAGATCAAGACACGGGGCAATCCGAAGATGAACGCGGGCGCCGAGGTAAACGCGGGCACGGGCGTTTACCACGATCCGCGCGCGGTGTCCGAGACGTGGCGGCGTTTCATGGACGCGCACGTCGCCGGCGTCGGCGTCGGGACGATGGACGACTCGCGCGATTGGGCCTCCACCGCGTTGACGCGTCTACGGGAAGAGGAGGATGAGAACACGCGTCGGATGGACGCGGTGGTCACCGCCGACGGCCGCGACGCCAACGGCGACATCGTCTTTCCGGTTCGAAGGGATAACTCCTTCGTCGATCTGTTGGCCGTCGCCCGGGACGACGAGGCGAGTCGATGCGCGGTGTTACTGGCGCTGGCGTTGGAAGCGGCGGAAACCGAGGCGAGGGTGGCGTGGAACAAGCTGCGAACGGAGCTGCGGTGGAGGTTCAGCTCGGCGGAGAACCTCGCGGCGATGGACGTTCAAGCCGCAGACGATCCCGTTAATCGCAGACTTAATCTCAGGCGGGGTTCCTCCGGCGCCGCGGACCTCGACGACATCATCATCGAATCCCCAGGCGATTTCGCAGGACGTACCCCGGGCAGCGTCGTGCGCAGGAGCAGCGTCTCGCACACGTGGGACCAGCCCGGCATCGGGCACGGCCGCGGCGGCGCTTGGCTCTTGGAACCCCTCCGCGATCGATGGGAGCATCGGCGGGTCACGGAGTGGGCGCCGTGGGTCGTGCGCGAGGCATCCTCCGGCGCCGCCGGCGAGATCGCCATCCTCGCCGGCGATGCGGCAGCGGAGGATAACCCAGAGGGCGGGGTGTCGGACAAAGCGGTGTCGGACACCGCTTTGTCCGACGGCGCCGTCGTGGGACTGCGGGGCGCCAAGGAGGAAGTCGCGCGTCGTCGAGCAGCGATGGCCGACTCACCCAACTACGTCCTCACCACCACGCCCACGCAGCGCGCGTTCGACTACACCGCCCTCACGCCGCCGTCCACGGTGCCGCAGGTGTCCATCCAGGAGGTCATCGGGTTGGATGGAGGACACGTGTCACGCGGTGATTCGTCGCCGAGTGCGAGTTCGCCGCCCGGGTCGCCGACGAAGGGGGTCGAATCCGTCGCCGCGGAAGCCGATTCAAATTTCAAAGGTCAGATCGAACCCGGCTCGCCGGTCAAATCGATCAAATCCGTCGCCTCCGACGCGTCGAGCCTCCCGATCGGAGTGACAGACACCCTCAGAGCGGACCTTCCAGGCGGCGAGCACATGGTGTTCCTCGTACACGGCTTCGCGGGATCGCTCCAAGACCTGCGGCTGCTCAGAGCGCACCTCCAAGTCGCGTGCCCCAACGTTCACACCCGCGTATCCGCCGCGAACCACGAGCGCACCGGCGTCGATTCCATCGAGGCCATGGGCGCTCGGCTCGCGGAGGAGGTCGCGGAGGTGATGGACGACCTGGAGTCCGGCGCGTTGGTCCCACGCGGCGGCGGACGCGAGCCGAGGTCCCCGGCTGTCGCGGGCGCGGAACTCGCCGCCCGATTCGGATCGCCCCCGCGCGTCTCATTCGCCGCGCATTCCGTCGGCGTTCTCATCGTCCGCGCGGCTCTGACGCACCCGGCGATGGCGCCGTACCTGCCGAGCCTGCACCTGTTTTTGTCCATCTCCGGTCCCCACCTCGGGTACGTCGGCGGTGAGATGACCGTCGCGGACTCTTCCAAGAGCCGGAACCGATTCGGGCTCGGGAAATCCGCCGCGTTTCAGCTCGGACTGTGCTGCACCCGCGCGATCAACCCGAAGGCCAAGTGCCTTTCCGAGATTACCTTCCGGGACTGCGCGAAGATCGAGGACTGCTACCTGTACAGGCTGGCGCACCACCCCAACGGCCTCGGGCTGTTCAGGCACGTGGTGTTGGTGTCGTCGCCGCAGGATAAGTACGTGCCGAGGCACAGCGCCCGGGTTCAGCTGGAGGGGTTTCGGATCAAGGAAGGATCGCGACGCGCGCGGGCGACGATGGAGATGGCGCGCGCGATGCTCACGCCCGTGCTCGAGAAGGCGCTGAGGCGGGAACGGGGAGGAGAGATCGGGACGGGTGGTGGCCCTGGAGGAGGAGGAGGAGGCCAAGAGGAGGGGGACGAAGAGGCGAAGTCAACGAGTCATGTGACGACGTTGACCCGCGCCGACGTTCACTTCGCGCCCTACGGCGGCGTGGACTTCAACCAGCTCATCGGACGCAAGGCGCACATAGACTTTCTGGAGACTGACGAGTACGTCAGGTTCCTGATCTGGAGGCTGCGCCACGCGTTCCTGTAGGCATCCGGAAAGTGTGCGACATAGTGCGAAGAATAGAAAACTGTTTGTTCGAGACGACGTCGATCCAATCACATGAAGTAAGCTAAAAGGCTCGTGGTGGTACAGTTACCGGATCTCAGACCATCGTGTGTGTGTGTTTCCCTCCCCATCCTCTCTCCCCGTCGCATCGTTCGTCGAGACATTCTCCTCGTAGTCCGCGAGTCTCCTCGTCGATGAAGTTCTTTTACCCCCTCACGCGCGAAGCATGGACGCGAAGGAAGCCATACCCGCCCAAGCGTTGGACGGCGTGGGCGCAGCCACATCCTCCGTCTCCATCTCCGCCGCCCAGTCCTCCTCATCGTCGGCATCCATCGCGTCGACGGGCGCCTCCGTAACGACGGGCTTCACGACGGCCACGACAACTGGCGCCTTGGTCGCGAGCTTAGCCTGAGCGGCTTTGTAGGCGGCGATCTTGCGAGCCTCGACAACCTTGGCCTGGGCGGCAGCCTCAGTCTCCGCGGCTGCGCGCGCGCGCTGCGCCCAGGACCCGCCTTTGTTCGCGTTGGCATCGACATCGGGGGTGACGACGCCGAAAGGTGTCGCGGGCGTCGCGGGCTTGACGACAACAGCGGCGGGCTTGGCGGCGGCGATGCGCTTAGCGGGGGTCGCCTTCGCCGCGGACGCGAGCACGGACGCGGGCGCGGAGTTGGCGCGTGCGAACGAGCCCTGCATGCCGCCCGCCTTGGCGCGCGCCGCCCAGGATCCGGCCGGGGTGGAGCCAGCTGGCACGGTCTCGCGGAGCTTGCTCGTCATCGTCGCGCGGGCGGGGGCGTCGGCGGATAGTTTGGAAAGCGCGTTTGAAAGCGCCGGGGTCTTCAGGGATGCGAAGCCGCCGCCGCTCTTGAAGGTGGGTGATCCCGCGAGGGACGCGGCGGCGGACGCGGCGCGACGCCTGCGCCTGCACCGCTCGCGCTGTACCTCCTTCTCCTCGGCGAAGATATCGGCCCACTCCTCCTTGGTCACGCGTTCTTTGAGCAACGCCCAGAAGACGCCGCCCGGGGTCCTGCGTCGCACTCCGTCGCGGGTCATCTGTCCGCCGTCGCCCTCGATGCGGTACACCTGGATGGCGATGTCGTTAGCCTCGACGACGCCGATGCAGTCGAGCGCGCGGCGCATTAAGGATTCCTTGGGCTCGCCGAGGTCGCCGCAGAGGTCTCTCGCGGCTCTCGCGACGTTGATGCCGAGGCCGTCGTCGTTCTTCACCCTGACGTTCTTCATGGGTGGTGAGACGATGTGCGAGCGCTTGAACCCGGCGCGGGGCGCGGGGGTCTTGTGTGCGGGGATGTTCGCGGAGAGGGTGGAGAGGACGGGGCGGAGCTCGTCGCCGCCCCGGCCGGCGGCGACGGACGCGACCGCAGCCTCGGCGGCAGCGGCAGCGGCGAGGCCGCCCTCGACGTGCGCGGCGCGAGCCGCGAGGCGGGCGCGCGCGGCGGCGCGCGCGTCGTCCGTGGGGCTGTCGCCGCTCAGCATCTCCTGGATTGGGTGGATCGGGGGTTGGATGCGGCGTGGGTCAGTCACCGGGGCGTGGAATGCGTGGGGCGCGGAACCGCGGCGCGTCGCGGCGAACCGTCGGGTTATTGAATTGGCACACCGGGTATTTTTGAAATGGTGAGGGCGACGGGAGGGACGTTCGCGCGCGTATCGCGATGAGAACACGGGGGATGGGAACACGCACCGGTGGGGACGTGAGGTAGCTATCGAGCTCCTCCATGTCGATGTCGCTGAAACTGTCCTCAAAGTTGCAGGCTCTCTCGGTGGCCATCTCGAACGTAGCGTAGCGTTGCTTTCTGTCGTTGCTCCGTTTCAAATTGATTGAGCAGGAACCGGTGGGTGCCTTGTCGTGTGTTCGCGGGTGTAACTGCGGACTATTCGCGAGCGCGCTGCGTGGCACACTGCGTGAGGATACTAGTCACTAGGATACTAAACCACGCGAGTCACTCTATGCGACGCGCGGACGGGTGTGTGGCCTCTCCCCCGAGTTGGCACACCCGAGAGAAAGCAACGACGATTCTGCGTTTTTGATTTTCAAACGTCCAGCGGTCGGTGGTCGCAGAGTGGTCGGACTCTAGTTAAATGTGCGAACACACGCTAATTGCGTGGTAATTATCTATTTCAAGACGCACACTAACTAATAGACATAGACACACTCGAAAAAGCCCGGGAAAAAGAATATCTCAACTTTTTTCGATCCGACTCGGACGGGACGACCTCCACCTCCCCAGACATCCCCGCAGCGTGCAGAACTCTCACAACTCTGACTAAACATGGAGCCGGAACAGCTCGAGCGCTACGCGAAGCTCGCGCCGTGCTTCTTCGCCGTCATGGGCACCGTCTTCATGGCCAAGTGCAAGAACGCGTGGCACCCGATCCTCAACAAGACGGGATGGAAAAAGGACGGCGTCTTCGCCTGCTCACAGGACGCCGTGTTCCTCCGCTGGGCGAGCCTCGCGTCGCACATGTTCTTCATCCTCGGTGCAGTCATCTTCGCCAACGGGCTCCTCGCCATCTCCAACGTCCTCGAACTTCCCCCAGTCCTCGGCTTCTGGGTCATGAGCAGCACCGTCGTCAACCAAATCACATACATGGCATTGTTCAAGCAGTCGCCGATGGGCACGCCCGACATCGACGGCCCGCCAATCCCCGCGCGTCTCATCATCGCCGCCGTCTGGATCGTCACCACCGCCAACTACATCGTCAACCGCGCGACGCTCTACAAGGACGTCGACGAGGTCAAGCTCTTCGGCCTGATGGCCGCGGGTATCCTCGTCCCGAGCCTCATCGGAGCCAAGCACCGAGGCGTCCACTGGCGCATCCAGGACACGAGCGACCTCCCTAGCCGCGAGACCGCGAAGACGTACTGATGAACGCCGAACGATGAACAACGGGGACGAACGCATGACTTAGAAGAACACGCGGACGCGACCGCGAATGTATTACGACAATATTAACGTGTAAAAGTAACAAGGCCGCGTGCCTCCGCCCAACGAGCCTCATCGCGCGGATCCCACGCCGCCGAACTTCGCGCCGGGTCCCATCACCATCCACCTTCTGACGAGCACCAGCGCGCACGCGCACGCCACGATCGCACCCGCGGACGCGAACGCCGCCGCCGGCGACGCGTGATACACCTTCCCGAGGATGATCGGCGTGGCGATTCTCGCAACCGCGTTCACCGCCGAGTCCAGACCCATCACCCACCCTCGGCGGCTGGGCGGCACGCACTGCATCAGCAAGATGGGAATCGCCGGCGTGAACAGGGGAATCCCGGTGACGTACACCGCCGCGGCGATGAGTGTGAGGCCGGCGGTGGGCGCGGCGCCTATGGCGGCCAGTCCGACGGCTACCAACGCGAGCCCCGCCGCCGTTGTGGACGCCAGCCCCAGTTTTTTGTTCACCCTCGCGAAACCCACGGCGGAGATGGAAAACGACACCGCCGCCAGCGTCGTCAGCATCCACCCGATCTGCGTCGGTCCCATACCCTGCCGTTGCGCGCAAAACACGGGAAAGAACGAGTCGAACGTGCTCTGTCCCGCGTTGTAAAGGAACGACGTGACGCAGATGGTTGCCACGGCGGCGTACAATCGCCTCCCCAGCGGACACGCCGGCGCCGACGTCGCCTCCGCCCGCGCCTGCTCCCTCGCGGCCCTCTTCGCCGCGAGGGAGACGCTGCCATCGTCCATGTCATCCGCTGACTCATCTCCCTCGCATTCATCGTCCAGTAATAACCCGTCGGCGCATTCGTCGTCCTCGTCGCTCGATCGAATACGAATTTCTTTGACCAAAGCCGCGACGATGGCCGCCGCGAACACGCTGGCCCACCCGGTGACCGCGATGCACGTGCTCAGGTCCCTGTTGACGCTGAACATGACCCCGCCCATCGTCGGCCCCACGATGAACGCCAGCGTGCACGCCGCCTCTCTCCACGCCATGAACGACGGCAACTGCTCGGGCGTCGCGGCGTCGGCGAGGTACGCCTTGACAACCGGAGACGCTCCGGCGAAAGCTCCGGAGGCGACGCGAAGGCCTAAGAACGTCGCGAGCGACCACCCGCGCGACACGCACGCCGCCTGCGCGACGAGCCCCAACCCCACGCCCAGCAGCGACATCACCAGTATGGGCTTACGTCCAACCTTATCGCTCAGCCGCGGCCACGCGAATAACGCGAAGAACATTCCGAGCGGGTACGCCGAGGTGAGGTATCCAACCTGGGAGGGGTGCAGGCCGAAGTGTGATACGAGTGACGGGGTGATTGGTCCGGTGACGGTGAACCCGAGGAGGTGGAGGAACACCGCGAGCATGACGCACGCGACGCTGACGTACTGCGCGGTGGTCCCGGGAGGGATGGGTTGTTCGTCGTTGTTAGTCCCCGCCGAGATCATGCTGAGATCCTCGCCCGCGCCCCCGGGTGACGACGAGGCGGCCGCGCGCCTCGCGATTGACGATCGGGTTGACGCGCGTGATCGCGACACCGCGAGGCGCGAGACGACGCCGCATCGCGTCTGGATGCTGCTCGACCGAACCGGCGAAATGGACGCGGTACGGTGCGTACACGCGACGATCGGGGCGAGACCCGGACGCCCGCCGCTTGGTGCCGATCTGGCATGGGAGGAACAACGGTGCGCGGGAAGGATCCCGGACGCCGCGCGTGTGTGCCCGAGGACCCGCATGACGCCCCGACCGTCCCACGATCGTCCCCACGCGCCCTTCCTCGTCCCGAATCACGCTTCCGCTCGATCCTTCGCGTCTACACGACAGTGCGTCGTGCGTGGGCTCCGGCCTCGTTTGAACAGCTCACGATCGGAAACGCGCTGACGAGGCGGCTGAGACATTTGCGAAGCGCGTCACAAAACAACGCGTGAAATGGTCGTCTCCGTCGACCCCGCCGCGCTCTCGGCGCGCGTCCAGGTCTCGCGCGCGCCCACCGCGCGCCGCGGGATCCCCGCGCGGGACCACCGCGCGATGTGCGCGCCGACCCGCGCGAATTCCCGCCACGACGGCCGCTCCGACGCGCCAGTCTACGAGTACACCCAGCTCTCGCTGCAGACAAAGCTGGGCATCTCGCTGCACGACATCACTCCGCAGGTCAGGGCGGCGATACGCGAGTCCGGGGTGTCCAACGGCACCGTCAACGTCCTCTCCAGGCACACGACGACCGCCGTCACCATCAACGAGGCGGAGGATCGCCTGATGGACGACATCCGGCAGTACATGCTCAAGCTCGCGCCGCCCGGCGATCCGTACCTACACAACGACATTCATCTCCGCGATGGCCCGCCCGATTGGCCTGGCGGTAATGACGCGTGGCGCGCGCAGGAGCCCAAGAACGCGCACTCCCACCTGCTCTCCATGCTCATCGGCAACTCCCTCGCCGTGCCCGTCGTGAACGGCGAACTCGCGATCGGGACGTGGCAGTCGCTCATGCTCGTGGAGCTCGACGGGCCACGGACGCGCACGGTGGGGGTCCAGGTGTGCGGAAACAAAGGTGGCACCTCGCGGAAGAAGGTGGACACTTCCGAGTCGTCGAGCAACGCCGCGAGTAAGACGTACCGACCGAAGGAGAAGGCTTCCGTGTCGGACGGGTACAAGGACCCGATGGACGAGCTGTGCGAGGAGGACCCGTCCGCGGACGAGTGCAAGGTGTTCGACTGATGACTTTCGATGTGTTCTTCGCGTTGTTACGAGCATTTAACAATTGAATCGAGTCACGACGCCTTCCTTCGTTCTCATCGTCGCATCCCCCCGCGAACCTCGCTGAGCACCTCCCGTAGGACGGACGCACGCTCGTGCTGCGCCAGAAGCGCGTCGTTGTGCGCCTCGTGGTCGTACGTCGCGCCGGAGTACCCCCCCTGCATCTTATTCTCGTCCCACCGCGTCGTCTCACCGGACCCCAAGATGTCCTTCATGGCGTTGCCGCTCTCGTGTCGTCGAAACAGCTTGCTCTGCCGAACCGTCGGCCGAGTTCCGATGGAGTTACCGCGGTTCTGGTCGCCGGAGCCGGAGTGGTGCGTCGCGCTGCGCCCGGAGGCTGGTGCGGGGTGATCACTACGCTCGTCGCGTGAACCGTGTCCGTGAAAGCCGACGTCGTCCCTCTCTGGCTGGCTCATCGCACATGGGTCTCTGTAGTACCCGAGGCCGTAGCGGTCAACCTTGAAGCACCAGCCGGGGCGGGGACCCATGAACTCGTCGCACGGGAAGAACGCGGGCGTCTCCTCCTCCTCTTCCTCCTCGTAGTACCGCGGCTGCTGTTGCTGTTGTTGCCTCTCGTTGATCTCATCGATCTGGTGCTGCTGACGGCGTCGCGTGGGATGTTCCGGCTCGTCACCCTGCCCGCCGAACCCGCCGCCCGGGACGTACACGGAACTACTGGCGTGCGCGTTGATCGCCCTGTCGTTGAAACCCCTCGGGGGCTGGACCCTGTTACGTTGGTTCATAGCAACTCCGGAGCCGACTTTGCCGGTGACTCCGTCGCCCCTTCGGTCGTCGCCGTCGCCGAAGCCTCCGCCCGGAACGTAGACGCTGGACGACGCGTGCGCATCGATAGCGCGGTCGTTGAAGCGTCTCGGCGGCGGCATGGCGTTCGGGTGGTGGGCGTCGTGGCCCATCACGCGCTGCATCGCGGCGACGTCGCCGAAGGATCCGCCAACCTTCCCGGTCACCTCGTTTTTGCGCATGCGGTGGACCCCGAAGCTCTTGGCGGGCGCCGGGGAGAGGGTGGTACCGCCGCCGTATCCGCCGAGGCAGACGCCGGTGATGCCGCCGTCGGCGTCGACGCGCTCGCGCCGCCCGGGCTGCGCCGGGTGGTGCCCGTAGCCGTAGGACTGCGGCGGATATCTCAGATGCGTTTCGTCGTCGTACCCCCCTTGGTGCCCACCGTGATCGGCATGGTGGGGTTGACCGCGGTGGTGATGGTCCCGCGCATCGCCGTAGCCGTCGTACTGCCTCGCACCGTACGAGTCACCGCCGCTGCTCGTCTCCGAGCCGTACGTGCGCACCATACGTGTCGACGTATCACAGCAGCCGCGCGTCCGGGGTCTGCGCGCCCGTGCCAACTTTACGTTTCCAACGGGTGAGAGTCGCGAGCTGATGACGAGCCGGATTGTTGGAAAAGTGATTAGCCCCTGAAGAGGAGGCTCGTCGTCGTGGCTCACAGCGAGGGGCGGGTCTCGACCCGCGGACGCAGCACCAACGCGTCCACGGCTGGACACCGGCGGCGTCGACCCGAGGCGGCGTATCGTCCACAGATCGATCATCCGAGCCCCGGGGGCGGACGAGCCCCGCGGAGGGGTAAACGCGGGAAAGCAAATACACCGTTGTTAGGGATCAATGCCGTCGCCGTCGCCGCCGTGGTCACCCACGCGCGAGCCCCAGGGCCGCTACGAGGAACTCGCGCCGATGGACGAGTACGGCTTGATGGCCCCGGGGGCGTCCACCGGAGACCTCTCGGACCGGGCATCGGTGGACGACGACGCCGTGCACCACGACGACCATGGAGGCTCGGGATGGGCGCAGACCCCGGCTTGGAACATCTGCCTCAACGCCGCCATGTACTGCGCCGTCCCGTTGTCCATGCCGGCGACGTTAGCCGCGGGAGGATGGTTCTGGGGCACCGTGTTCTTCACCTACTGCACGTGCGCGACGTACTGGACCGGGCTGATCATCGGGCGCGTGTACCTGGAGCATCGAGGACGGCTGGCCACCTACCCTGCGATGGCGGCGGAGGCGTTCTCATCGCTCACACTCGAACGCACCGGGGACACACGAATCGCGAACGACGTGCGAGTACACGCGCGACGATGCGTCGAGGTGATACAGTTCGCCACCTTCTACCTGGACACGGTGACGCAGATCGTCTACGTCGCTCAGTACTTTGGGCAGCTCGATCGCGGCTGGGTGACTGGGGAATCGGCGCGTCGTGTCCGGACGTGCCAGTGGGCGTGGGTGCTGGCGGTGTGGGCGGTGTCCACGCCCGTCATGCAGATACCATCCTTCCACGCGTCGCGGTGGGTCATTGGCCCGGCCATCGCGGTGCTCGTGTTATCAGTCCTGTTCTTCCTATGGGAAATCGGAGTGGAAGTCCGCCCGTGGGAGTGCCAACCAGGGCCTTCGTTCGGCGGAGTCACCGCGCGATCAGGTGAGTTTATTTTTACATGTGGGCAATTAGAGTGACGCTGACGTCGTGTTTTCTTTATGATGCAGCGATGGTGTCGCTGGGTAACATGGCGTACGCGTACGGCGGCCACGGGGTTTTCCCCGAGTCCTTGCGGGAGATGCGGCAACCCGAACAGTGGCCGGCGGTGATGCGATGGATGTACACAGGGATGGTGCCCATGTATTTAGTGTGTTCCATCGTGGGATACTCCGCGTACGGGAATTTCGCTCAGGTGGGTTTATTTTAATTCTCGTAAGACTCGTATGGGCAATTAGTCGAATGACACGTGTGTTTTGTTCAACACTCATCGCAGGCGAATATAAACTTGAACTTTCCGAAGAACTGGGTCAACGGGACGAGCATCACGCTGCAGCTGCTGCAGTGCTATTACCTCATCTTCTACACTAACGTGGTACTGGTGCTGATGGTGGAGACGCGGATGGGTATAGATCCAACAAAGACGTGGACGCCGCGGGTGCGTCCGCCTGGCTGGTTGGGTCGATTGGTTGGACCGATCTCGCCGGCAATGTTCAGACTGGCGTTTCGCACGGCGTTTCTAGGAACGCAAGTGGCGCTCGCCGAGTGGTTCATCACCAGTGGAAGCGCGGACGTGATACTGGACCTGCAGGCGCTGACGGGGGGCGTGGGCATGGCGGCGATGACGTTTTTCATCCCGTCGGTGTTGGCGTATGGTTTGTTACCCAGAGAGTCGCTATCCGACGCCGATCGCAGGTTAGTTTATTTTTGTTTCCGTATGGGCAATGTGACTGACGTCGTGTTTTATTTACAGGTGGTGCGTTGTTAGCCTCGTCGGCGGAGTGTTCATAGCCGTCGCGGGTGTGGTCACCGCGACGATGGACCTCGTGGGCGACGGCGGTGGAGACGCCGGGGGTGGGCGGTGTGAGCTGCGGTATACGTACGCCCCGAACGATCCGGGCGATCCGTGCTACGTCAGCGGCATTCACGGCGTCGGCGGGCACCCAGCTCCGATGTTCAACTAGCGCTGCGATGTGTTCGCGTGTATTCATCACCGTCGCCGTGTGTAGCACTAGGTAGCTCTAGAGGAGGCGTGTGTTTATTAGACTATTAGAGTATGTCGTAATAATCAGCCCGCACTGTTTAGTCGTACGGCTCGCACTCCTCGAAGTTGTATCGTTTGAGCGTCTTTGCGTCCCAGAGCGCGCCGCATCCTTCGGCGCACGGGAACCGGTGGATGGTCCCGTCCGTCTTGGTCGGGACGGACTTGGACGGCCCGTGCCTTGCCTTGTGATTCGGGTAGTGATCTCTGTAGCACAGGTGCGAGCAGAAGAACGCGCGTTCCCAGTTGTCGTACGCCGCCTTGACGGCTCGCTCCTTCATGATCTCGAGGCACAGAGCGCACTCCAGCTGCGTCGTGGTCACCGCGTCGCAGGCCCAGCACCGAACCTTGCCGGACAGCGGCACGCCCTTCTTGAGCACCTCGCCGTGCCTACCTTTCGGTAGGTTGTCCGCGCCCGGGGTCTTCGCCGGGTCCCCGCCGGCGTCGCGGACAGCCTGCGCGTTCTTCTCCTGCGTGAAGGCCCAGAACTCGTCGTAGGATTCGAAGTTTGGGAGCTTAGATGCGTCGTCCTCGTCGTCGTTCGCCTCGCGGTCGATGTCAGCCTGGGTGTCGTACCAGTCCTCGTCGTCGTCGCTGACGTCGTCCATGGTCTTCTTCTTCTTCGACCCCGGCATGGTTGACGATGGGTCTCTCGCGTGTGTGTGTGTATGTGTGTGTGTGAGGCGACGGGGGCCGAGTTTGTGTTGCGTAGAAACGCACGTCCGCTCGCCTCCCGCCGGCCGTATGGGCAATTACGAGTTGCAAACCTCCAAAAGCGTTTCCGAAACGACTCGAGCCAAACATTGAATCAAGATTTGGCGAGTTAAACGCGCCGATCCGGGCCGAATTTTTCCGGCGATCACGAGAGAAACAAGCCGTTGGCTTCGTGAGTTTCCCCATCAGTGTCGACACGCGCGCTACGCCGAACATACCGAGCGAGACGCGACGCGCGATGGCTCAAACGAGCCGATCGATCGCACCCGGCACCGCGCGCGCGATGCGCGACGTGACCAACGCGGTATCGCCGCGCGATATCGCGCCCAAGCCCCGCGCGAAGGGTAAAGAAAACAACAAAGATGGCATCGACACGTTCCACGGCGGCGAGCTCCCCGCGGCGATGACCACGCCGGCGCCTTCCTCGATGCCCGGGAAGACGTTGCGCCCGTCCCCGACGAGCGTCATGATGGGACCTGGAACACCCGAGGAGGCCACGCCCGATCGCGACGTCATCGAGTCCCCCGAGGCGTCAACGCCGGAGCTCGTCGAGATGACATCGTTGGCGACGGAGACGAGCGACGATGAAGCCGTGGCGACGCCACTCTCGCCGGAAACGCCGTCCGATGCCGCGCCCGGATCCTCGCCCGGATCCTCGCCGTTCGTGCCCAGCGTCCTCGAGGAACTCCTCGGCGCGCAACTTCCCCGGGCCGCGACCACCGCCGAGCCCACCGTCAGCGCGAGGCGCACATCGGAGAACCTCCCTCTCACCCCCGTGTCCACCACCCAGCCACCGTCCAAGCACAATAGGGTCCAATCGACGACGTCGTCGACCCCACCGCCGTCCGAGACGACGACGCGTGGATGGCAATCCGTCCCGTCTCCGTCGCACATCGTCGCCATGGGCAGGGAACGGCAGGGAACGGGGTCATCGTCATCCGTCACCCCGCGCCGCCAATCACGGATGGCGCCGGTTCCAACCTTCCTCGACGAGCTCACTCGCAAATCGCGCGTCGTCACCGAGCCCAAGGCCACCAACACCGACGACTCCATCACACACTTCGTGGACCAAGATGCCGAGAACCTCCGCGAGGAGTGCGTTCGCTTAAAGCACGAGATTGACTTTCACAGGGAGGTTTCCAAGGAGGTTGGCGTGACCCTCGACGCCGCGACGGCGGAGCTGCGTAAAAAAACCGAGCGGGTGGAGTTCCTGGAGGCGCTTAAAGACGAGTGGGACGCGCAGTTTAAGGAGCTCAGCGCGGACGCCGAGCGGTGCCGCGCGGAGGCTGAGACGGCGAGGGAAGAAACGCTCGCGGTTGAGGCGTTAGCGGCGGCCGCCAGGGCCTCCGCGACGTCCGCGGAGGCGGAGGCGGAGCGGCTCAGAAGTCACGGCGGCGCCGCCGACACCGGAAAGGCTTCTGGAAGCGCATCTGGATCCGCGGCGCTGTTCAGGCGGCACGTATCCGGGCCCGAGAACGACGTCGCCGCGTCCATCGCGGCCACGCTGCGGGAGCGGGAGTCCGAGTTGGACGCGTTGACTCGCGAATTGGAGGTTAAGACGTCGCGAGCCGAAGCCTTGGACGCTAAGGTTACGTCTCTAGACGCAAAGCTCGCGGCGAAACTCGGCGAGTGCGCCGCGTTGCGGGGCGAATGCAACACGGCGAAGAGCGCGCTACGCGCGGCGGAGAGCGCCACGTCCGAGACGGAGGGTGCGCTCATGACCACGCTGTCGGACAAGAAGGCGCTTTCAAAGGAACTCGCGGCGGAGAAGAAACTTGGGTCAGAGAAGCTTCTAGAAGCCGTCGAGGCGGGGAGGCGTTCAGCGTCTCGGGCGCGCGCCAACTGGGGCTTCGTCGCGTGCGCGTGCGTATGCGTGTGCGCGGTGGTGTGCGCGTGGGCGGCGTTCGTGCCCCCCGCGGGGTGGAGCCTCGCGATTCCGCTTCCGTCGGCGATAAGTGAAACTTTTGGTTTGGGCTTAGGTGATGAGGTTCGAGCCGTGCTCCCCGGCGCGGGATATTCAACCGCGACGGAGCTCAAGACGTGCCGGCGTCAACTCGCGGACTCCGATACGATCGTCTTCGCGTTGTCCGCCGAGGCTGAGCGGTTCGCGACGCTCGTGGATGACAACGACGCACTCCTTCACGAGGTTGAGGATCTCCGCGCCGTCTCGGAAGATTTACGCGAGAGGTCAGCCGAGGTGGCGGCGTTGGAGTCGCGGCTCGCGCATCTCGAGGCGTCCGCGAACGACGCGATGGCAGCTGGCGACGACCCGCGCGCCGCCACCGTCGCGGCTCGCGCGGAGACTGAGCGCCTACGCCACGCGCTCGCGAAGGAGCGTTCGCTGAGGCGCCGGTCCGCGTTTTTAGAGAGTCTGGACTCTTTGTCAATCGGCGCGGTTCTCATCGCGTGGGTGACGTGCGCGCTCGGTGGGCTCTTCTTCGCGCGCAAAGAAGTCGGTTTGCGCCGGGCGGTGACGGAGTACGGGGCGCTGATGGAGACGGCGGTGACGGAGCACGCGAAGCTCGAGTCGGATCTGGCGATGGCCAGTTTAGAGTCGGACGAGGAACGCGTTCGCCGCGAACGCTCCGAGGTTCGAATGAAGGAACTCGAACGGCAACTGGACGCGTCTAGAAAGGTTGCGAATGAAGCCACGAAGCGCGTGGAGGCGTTCGAGGCGATCGGACGGCGGGAACGCGAGCGCGAGCGCGAGGGCGCGCGGTCCACCGAGAAGAAGTTCGGCAAGTCCAACGCCTCCCTCGGGGTCGGTGGGGCCAAGAACGTGACATGGGACGACGACGTCTCCGTTAACCGATACGCGCCGTTGCAAGGACACGACGCGAGTTTTGTACCTGGGGATGTCGCGCAGACGCCTGAAGCGGGCGCGAGGCCGCACAACACCGTGTTCAAGCCCCCGACGAGCGCGAAGAGCTTTCAGTGAGATTTTTAATCAAAACGCAACGCTTCGTTTCAGGCCGTTTCTCCCCGACCCCTCTCCGGCTGCCAACTCAGACGCGTCTTTTCGCTTTTCCCGAGAGGCTAATCACACATCCGCGCCACCTCCGCGCCACGAAGCGCCACCTCCGCGACACGAAGTGACATGTTAAACGACGTCCCTACCCCGCACGTCACCCCGATAAAGGGTCACGGCGCCGAGGCGGGCAAGGTACGCCTCGAATCCCCACCAACACCCGCGCGTCGTCTCCCGCGATGAGAAGTCGGCGCATTAAATCTAACATTGTCCCTCCACCCGCCCCACGTCCGCAGCGCAAGCGAAGCCTCGACGGCGCTCCCGTCGACGAACCGCCCGAGGTCATCGCCCTCGAGACCCTCGCGGTCATCGACCACAGCTGCAAAGTTCCCGATCACTTCTTCAAGGCTGGGCCGTTCAAGGGCGAGCTCGGAGGATCCATCCGCGTCGACGACGACGAGCTCCAGACGATGCTCGTCAACGTAGGCGAGTTCTCCACGAAAGCCGGCGGGTCCGCCGCCAACACCGCGCGAGGACTTGCCGCCGGGTTCGACATACGAACCTCACTCATCTCCGCCGTCGGCAAAGACGAGTGGGGCGCGCTCTTCACCTCATCCATGCACCGAGCGGGAGTCGACACGTCAGGCACGATCGTCCGCGAAGGTAACTTTATTTTTATTTCCATATGGGCATTAGACTATTTCCATATGGGCAATTTGACTGACGGCGTGTTTTCTTTTCAGACCCCGACGCTCGAACCGGCCGATGCGTCTGCCTGGTCGATAAACACGGCCAACGAACCATGCGCCCATCCTTCGACGATAAACACCGCCTGTTACCATCCGAGATCACCCCGGCGCAGTTCACCGGCGCTAAATGGGTCGTGGTCAACGGGTACAGTTACTACTCTGACGGTTTTCTTGAAGCCGCTTGCGACGCGGCTTCAATCGCCGGCGCCAAAGTCGCGATGCACCTGGCGTCGTTCGAGATTGTTCGCAAGTTCCGAACGCCGCTGACGTCACTCCTGGCGTCCGGGAAGGTGAGCGTGGTGTTCGCGAACGAGGACGAGGCGAGGGAGCTCGTCGGCGGCGGCGACGCGAGCAGCGAATCCATCGAGACGGATACCAAGGTGAGTTTCTTTTTATTTCCGTATGGGAAATTTGTGTGACGTCGTGTTTTGTTTATCGTTACAGATTGAAGCAGCCCTCGCCAAGTTGGCCGAGTGGTGCGACGTCGCGGTGGTCACCTTGGGGGACAAAGGGTGCGTCGCCATGCGCGGTGATGAGCGCGTGGAGCAAAAGGCGTTCAAGGGCTTCGACGTCAAGGACACCACCGGCGCCGGCGATCTCTTCAGCGCCGGTTTCATGTACGGTTTGCTTCGCAACTCGTCGCTCGAGAGGTGAGTATTTCTATTTTGTTCCCTCATCTAACTGTTTGCCCATACAAACTATGTGTTTTTTTCAGGTGCTGCGAGCTCGGGTGCCTCTCCGGCGCGGCGGTGGTCCAGAGCATGGGCGCGGAGATCAACGCGGACGGCTGGACGTGGGTCCACGCGCACATGCACGAGGGCCGCGCGCGTTCGCTCGTGAGAGGCAGCGCCGGCGCGGTGCAGCGCGAGCTGCTCGCGTGCTACGAGCTCATCGAATCCGTCGGCAGAGGCGTCGTGTACTACGGCAGCGCTCGGTGAGTTTCTTTTTGGTTATTTTTGGTTATTTTTGGTTATTTTTGGTTATTTTTGGTTATTTTTGGTTATTTTTGGTAATCTTCGTATTGGCAATTGGACTGACGTCGTGTTTTGTTTACAGGCTCAAGGCTGATAACCCGCACTTCGTCCGCTCACGGGCACTCGGGAAGATGGTGTCCAAGCTGCTCGGGACCCCCGCGTGGACGGGAGGCGGCCCGGGGATGATGGAGGCGGCGAGTCTCGGCGCGATGGACGCCGGTAAGCCCGTCGCGGGGATCCGCATCGAACGCGAAGCCGGCACCAAGGTTAGGTCCGCCGCTCAATCGTACCTCAAACCCGAACATACAGTCTTCTGCAAGTTCCTCTCGCCCCGCAAGGTGGCGCTCGTGGACGCGGGCGTGCGCAAGTCAGCGAACGATCGCACCGCGTACGTGTTCCTCCCCGGTGGTCTCGGCACCATGGACGAGCTCTTCGAGCTGTTCACGTTGTATCAGCTCCACAAACTCGGCACCGACTTTCCGGTTCCGGTGATCATCGGTGAGTTTCTTTTTATTTTCATATGGGCAATTAGTATGACGGCGTGTTTTGTTAACAGTCAACTACGACGGCTTCTACGATTGCCTCCTCGACTTCGTGAACACCATGCAAGGACACGGCACGGTGGGCGCGGGTGAGTACGACCAGATGGTGGTCAAGAACACCAACGAAGAGGTGGTGGACTACCTCAAGCAGTACTACAACGTCGAAGGTCACGACGTGGCTGCGTAAATAACCAAATAACCGCGAGTGAACAGACAGTGTCAACTCTTAACAGCGTACAGCGCGATGTGTATAGCCCGACAACCGTACGTGATCAATAAGACACACGACTAAACACGCTATTGATGTCGACACGCTACGGCGGGGGAGGGGGCGGCGGAGGGTTCGCCGGGTCCCTCCACGACCCCCTCGCTCCCCACCCTCCGTTCCGCGCGGGTCTGAAGAGCCAACTGTTCTCCACCCCCGTTCGTGCGCACGCCTCGCACCCGCACCGTCCTTTACCCCCGCACTCCCTGCAGTAGCTCAGCCTCGATGTCGACGGCGAAGGGTCGTCGCACGTACGCGGGGCATCCTCCCTCGGTCGTGGCGGACCGTCGTTCGCGATCATCACGCCGTCGCAGGAACCGTCTGCGGAGATGGCGTCCGCGTCGCGGTCGTCGCCGTCGTTCCGCTCGGTCGATCGATCCCTCTTCGGTCGACGCTCGATGGTCGCGTACAGAAGCGGTGGACACCCCGTCTTGCCCCTGCCCTTACAGTTGGCGCAGACCGTCCACCCCATCCCCCGGCACCGCGCGCACCGTATCGGGCGCAGCTCGTGTTCAATCGTGGGCCACGCAGCGTTCAGGAGCGCGGCTCCGGTCGCGACGCAAGCCGCCAGCTGTGCCGCGTCCGCCGGGGTGGACACCGCGGACGGCACGACGTGCCTCTGCGGCCGGCCCAAAGGGGGGACCGGGCGCGACGTCGATGACGCGCCCAGGCCCGACGCGACGCGTGCCGCCATCGCCGTGGATAAGTGCAACTCATCATCTGAAAACTCATCCCTTGACATCACATTCATAACCGTCGTCGCACTCGCCGCGCGGCTGCCGGGGCGGTGATGGGAGGCGACGAGGAAAAATGGCGCAGGGCGCTCCTCAAGAAGCTGCGTAGCGCCGCCGGGGTCAAGGCGCGCATCGACGCAAAGGATCAAAGCCTGCAGAAGTCGCAGCTGGGGAAAGGCACCGCGAAGGGCATCGAGGATCTCACGCGCCAGTGCGTCGAGGCGGGGCTCGGACGGGACGGACCGGAGATTCGCGATGCGCTGGCGAAGGGAGCCGACGAGGGACGCGCCGCGATGGCCGCCGCGAAGGCCAGGGGCCCGGACGGCCCGGAAGGCCAACGGGCGGAGCGCAAGCGCGAGCGTGCCGCCGCGCTCGCCTCGTTGGCATCGACGAGCGGCGGCGGCGGCGGGCGCGACGGAGCGTCCAACGGCGGGGACGCCAAGCGACCGAAACGCGACGATAACGCCGGTACCGCCGGTACCGGATCCAAGCACGCGCACGGCGAGTGCAAGCGCGCGACGTGGGCGCTCCACGCCCTCGCCAAGGCACCCACCGACGCCGCATCCATCGCAAACGCAGCAAAGGCACTCGCGCATCACAAATCAATCGCCGGCGTCGACGCGCTGCTCGCGTCCGTGGCGCTGTGGTCCGCCGCGAAGCTCCGAGCGGGTGCCGACGGGGGTGCCGAGTGGGGTGCCGACACAGCTGTGCGTCGCGAGCTCACCCGCGCCGCCTCCGGGGTGGCCTCCAGGGTTCCCGACCTCGTCGACGCATTCGACGCCCGGGGCGCGTCAAACGCTTTGTGGGCTCTCGCGACTCTCCACTCCGTTCCCGGCGGAGTCGACGCGGACGCCGGCCACGCCGCGACCAAGGCGCTGATAAAGGCCCTCAACGGTACGCTGAAGGATGCGTGCAACGCGCGGGATGCGGCGAACGCGCTGTGGGGCTGCGCCAAGATGCGATGCGGGTTGAGTCCCGAGACTGTGAAAGTTTTGTCATCCGCCGTATGTATCGATACATCCGACGTCGGCGAGGCGTCCATGGCGCTGTGGGCGATCGCGTCGATGCGTTCGGACGGAACGCTCGCGCATGGACCCGCGCGAGCCGCCGCGGTACACGTGGCGAGTTCTCTGTCGGACAAAGTCGGTAAATGGGAAAAAGGGAAGGTTGACGCTCGAGTGACGGCGAACGCGTCGTGGGCGGCGACGAAGTTGATCGAGGTAGGGGACGCTTCGGATTCCACGGCTTCCGACGCGCTGCAGGCGGTGCTCGAGGGGCTGGTGCGGCGGTTCATATCCGCCGCGTCGGAAGCCGGACCGGCGTTCCAGCTCGAATCCCCGCGCGCCGCCGCGCAGTTGGTCGCCGCGCATCTGGCGCTCGGCGGCGGCGCGAAAGCGGTGATGCCGCTGATCAACCAAGGACTCAAATCGTGCGTCACGAAGGGACGAAAGGAGATGGAGAAGGAGGCGAAACAACGAGCAGCGCAGAATGGAAAGGAGGGGGACGCGACGGTTCGCGTCCAGAAACCGACGGACGACGACCTCGCGGCGCTCTGCGAGGCTGCCGAGCGGTGCGGACCTTCAGCGGGAATTGAAAAGAATTGGCTCAGATCCGCGGTGAACGCCGCGTGCACCGCTCGCGCGGGCGACCCGGCCGCGCTGGGCTGGCGCGCGGCCGGCCGGCTGGAACACTGCGTGTTCTCCGTCCTCAACATCGGCCCCGCGTCCGCCCAGCTTGACAAGGGGCGGTGCGACCGGGACGACGTCGCCGTCGTCGAGCGGCTACTCCGCGCCGGCGCGGCGGCGGCGAAGAGTGCCGACGCCGGCCGACTCGCAATCGAGAACGGCGCCGCGGGGTGCCTGCTCAACACGGCGAAGGATGGACCGTGTTCCGGAGGATCGGTCGACGCGTCGAAGGGTGGTGGTTCGGGTGACGCGCGCGTGCTCTGCGTCGACGACACGCACCGGTTACTGTCGTTTGGACTCCGCGAGCGCGGTTGGAGCGTTACCAACTGGAACCGTTTCACGCGGCGGGACCGGCGCGGGGCGCCGTGGCCGCCGGCGGTTCGTCTTCCGTTCGACGCCGCGACGATTCGTCTTCCGCCCACGAAAGCCGCGTTCGCCATGGCCGCCACCGCGGTCGCGGTGCGGGTCAAGGCTGGGGGAATCGTGTGGGTTTACGGCGCCGACCGCGAGGGCGTTCGCGGGTGCGCGTCGGATTTACCAAACGGTCTCTTTGAACGATGCGTCGTCGTTCACACCGAGAACCAAAAGCCCGACGGTTCGTCTTCCGACGGTTCACCTCATGGTTCATCACACGTCGAAGATTCCACCGGGGGATTCGCCGCGCTTCGATGCGTGCGGACGGATCGAGACCCGAGCGCGGATGTAGCGGCGGACGACGAGAGCGGATTCAAATCGCGATCCAATCTGCGACTGGAGCTCCAGGGTAACCCACACGACGTCGATGGGTGGGTGACCTACCCGGGTTTGTTCGCGGGCGGCGGTCTGGACGTCATGACCGACTTTCTGCTTCAGACGATGACGGCCTCGAAGACGTGCGCGCTGGGTGGCGGCGGGGGTGGGAACGGCGGTGACGAAGTATTGTCGGCGCTTGATTTTTGTTCGGGGTCGGGGACGCTCGCCGCGGCGGTTCGCTTCGTTCGACCGCACGCGCGTCTCACGTTGCTGGACGCGGACGCCGTCGCGATGCTCGCCGCGCGTGAGAACCTGTCGGTGGTGCGCGACGGTTCATCTTCCGGCGTCGGTTCGTTCCAGCCCGCGACGTTCGTGCTCTCCGACGGGTGGACCGGTTTGGCGGATGACGAAAAGTTTGACCTCGTCGTGTCAAACCCGCCCGTGCACCTCGGCCTGCGCCCGGAATTCACCGTCCTATCCGACATGATCGCCGGGTTCGAGGAACGGCTCAACCCCGGCGGCGAGGCGTGGTTCGTGGCGCAGAGGTACGTTCCGATCGCGGGGATATGCGCGGAGCTCGGGGGTTTGGCGGCTTCCGTGACGTGCGCCGGCGTGAATGAAAAATTCGCCGCGTGGACCGTGCTCAAGCCGCCGGGCGGCGACGCTTCTCTCCCCGAGGGCTTCCAGACCCCGAAGAGTGATAGGAAGGAGAAGAGCGCCAAGAAGGAGAAGAGCGCCAAGAAGGAGAAGAAGGAGAAGAAGGAGAAGAGCGCCAAGAAGGAGAAGAAGGAGAAGAGGTGAGGCTACCCGGGTCTAACTTTTATCGTCTTATTAATACATTCTCTGTCCATCACGCCAACGCATCGTCCAGCGCCCGCGCGATGCCGCTCGGATCCCCAGGCGTGTACGGCGTCAATCCCCGTGGGTCGAAGGAGTCGATCGCGTCCGCCAGCCCGTTCGGTTCGCACCACCGCAGGTGTCCCCTTTTCCCCAGTTCCTCCGCGAGTTCCGCCTGGTGATTGTCCATGAGTCCGTCGTTGACGACCACGAGCAATGGCTTGCGCATCGCGAGGGCTTCGAACACGCTGCCGGACCCCGCGTGCGAGACGACCAGGTCCGCGGCGAGCATCTCGTCCGCGAGCGACGGCGCGAAGTCGAACACGCGCGTCTCCATCGGCTCCGGGGCGTCGTCGTCGGACGCGCCCCCGGATGATCCTCCCCCGTTAGATGCGCCCGCGCCCGCGTTCGTTCCTCCCCCGCCGCCGCTCTTCCGCCGCGCGCTCTTCCGCCTTCGACTTGGCGCGAGGTGCGACAGCGTGTGTGTGCCCCGCCCCCGCTGGATGACCAAACTGCCGTACCCGTTCCTGCGGAACGCGTCGGAGCACGCCTGGGTGTCGAGCGCGGCGACGAGGGAATCGAACGAGGTCGTGCCCACCGTGACGAAGACGCTCTTGGACGCCTTCTTCTTTCCCGGCATCGATCCACGGCTCCGCTGTGCGTACCCCCCCTCGATGAACACCTCACGTCCGCGTCCGAACTCCCGGTCGCGTGCTACCCGCCGCGAGACGGGACTGTCGAGTCAAGCATTCGATTATTCGCTTTCAAGGCTAAGTCAGTCTATAAGTGTTACCGTGAGTGAGCGGAGCCCTCCGCTCGCTCGCCTCCCCGCTTCATCTCCAAACAACGCGCTGTCCGATCGTGGTGCCGATCAGAAGGTGAAGTTGATGCCCTTGCCGACGGTGTACCCCATGAGCTCCAGGAGACCCTTCCCCGCGACGAGCTCGACGAGTAAGAGGGACCACCACCCGACCATGCTCGCCCGCGAGTTCATCCGTTCCGCGTTCTCGACGAAACCAAACTTGCCGGGCTCGAGCACGGGGACCCTGGTGGGCGGGGGCACGCCGGGCGGGGATGCGACGATCTTAGCGCGCTCGAGCTTCTCCTTGTTCTCGGCGATCGCGCGCTTGAAGTCGGCCATGACGTCGTCGACGATGCCCTCAGCCTTGACGGTGGTGGACCTCACCCGGGTGAAGGAGGCGCGGGCGGGAGCCTTCGCGGCGACGCGGAGGCTGGAGCCGGCGAGCCTGCGGTGGTTCGACATTGGAAGGATGAATCGTGTCAGTACGCGTGGAACGATTCGGGACGACGTCGCGTGCCGCGACGTGAGACGGGGACGCGGGGAAGGGGCACGACGACGCCCGTCGGTCCGTCGCGCCTATCCACTTTTTATTTCATCGAGGAGGGGGCGGCCGCTGAGACGGCGGAGACGGGGCGCGCGTGGGGGGGGGCACGTACCCGCGGCGGGCGGAGAGCGCGGCGGCGGGGCGCACGGTGACGGTGTGAGAGGCGGCGATCATCTTCGCGTCCGTTTGCGTTCGGTGTGTGTGCGCGGACGGAGCGATGGCGGTGCGACTTGGCTCGAGCGGTGGAAAATCGCTCGCCTGTGGTGCAAACACGTCATCGCTTTTTATTTACAAAAGTTAAAGACTAACTGTACATATACAACGTTTCTCGTTATCAAAATGCACAGTTTGGCAGTCGGCAAGAAACGCGAAAAAGAAGAAGAAAGCATCGACCCGGCAAATGAGCGAAGAATTGTGTGAGGAACCAATTCCACAACGACCCGCGGGCTCTTGCACATCTGGGGGAATAATATGAGCGCGGCGCCTCGCCGTCGCGAGGAGCTCCTCTCGCTGAGCTTCAACCAAGACAGCGGATGCTTCGCGTGCGGCACCGACCTGGGCTTCCGCATCTACAACTGCGACCCGTTCAAGGAAACCTTCCGCAGGCGCTTCGACAGCGGAGGGATCGGGCAGGTCGAGATGCTGTTCAGATGCAACATCCTCGCGCTCGTGGGCGGCGGGCGATCGCCGAGGTACTCCCCGAACAAGGTCATGATATGGGACGATCACCAGAGCAGGTGCATCGGAGAACTCTCCTTCCGCGTCGAAGTACGAGCCGTGCGACTTCGCCGAGATCGCGTCGTCGTCGTGCTCGAACACAAGATCTACGTATACAACTTCGCGGACCTCAAGATCCTGCACCAAACAGACACCGTATCCAACCCGCTCGGCCTGTGCGCGCTATCCCCGACGCAGGATAACACCGTGATGGCGTGCCCGGGACTGAACAAAGGACAGGTGCGAGTGGAACTCTACGACCTCAACGTGACCAAATTCATCTCGGCGCACGACGGAGAGCTGGCGCAGCTGCAGCTGACACTGGACGGCGCTCTCTTAGCGACGGCGTCGGAGAAAGGCACGCTCATACGCGTCTACGACACGGCGCGCGCGACGTTGATGCACGAGTTCCGGCGTGGCGCGGATCGAGCGACGATATACTCGATAGCGTTCGCGCCCGATCAAAACTTTTTGGCGGTGAGCTCGGATAAAGGGACGGTGCACGTGTACGTCGTGCCGGACAAGGCGAGCGTCGGGGGTGGCGGCGACGGCAACGGAGGAGGAGGAGGCAGTGGTGGTGGGGATGGCGGGAACGCGGGTGCCGACTCGCGGGTGCCGACTCGCGGGGACGCCAGGGATGGTCCCGAGGGCGGTCCCGAGTCGTCGGGTGGTGGATCTGGGGAGGGCGGCATCGACGCCAAGGCGGCGTTTTCGTTCGTCAAAGGTTTCCTCCCGAAGTACTTCAGCAGCGAGTGGTCCCTGGCGCAGTTCAAGCTCCCGGACTTCACCAAGTCCATCGTGGCGTTCGGCCCCGAGCCCAACACTCTGATCGTGGCATCCGTGGAAGGGTACGTCTCTTATTTTCCTTCGTATGGGCAATCAGACTGACGCCGTGTTTTGTTTGCTCTTACAGGACGTATTACAAAGTCGGCTTTGACGATGTCAACGGCGGTGCGTGTACACAGCTTGGATTCGCGCGGTTCATGAAGACTGCGGAGGAGGAGGAGGAGGGCGGGTGGGGCTCGGTGCAGGACGTGAGGTGAGGGTGGTGCTACGGTGCGTGCTTTAGGATGGAGGGGGTGCGTAGACTACTTCTTTAGGCGTCTTGAGCGGAACCGGTGTAAAACGACGAATAACAAATAAAACCGGTTCGTTCCGCAGTGCGAGCCGGTTAGGGGCCGCGGGCTCTATTTCACGTTAAGACTCTTAAGTTTTGGCGCGAGCTGACTGGACGCCCAAAATCGGAGAAAACGCGCGTCTCTTGAACTTTTTTTTGACCTCGGTCCAACAACAAAGCCGACGGGGCACACGAGGCCGCGCGAGCATGTGGGCGCGAAGCGGGCGCGACGGCGGCGGCGGCGCGGTACTCCGCGCGCGCCACAGCGACCGCGCGCACGCCGGCATCCCCGAACGCCGCGTCGACATGTGGGAAGCGCTTCACGCCACCTTTTGCCGCGAGGCCAAAGAAGCCGGTACGCAGGGGCGCCCTCGATGTCGCACGCTCTTTCTCGGGGACTCCATCACCGAGGCGTGCCGGGGCACGCAGTTCGGCGAGTACTACGACGAGTTGGCCGCGAGACGACGGGCGTTCGAGGAGTTCTTCCCGCTCAAGGAGGCCAGGGCGTTCGGCATCAGCGGCGACCGCACCCAGAACCTGCTGTACCGCGTGTGCAACGGAGAGCTGTCTTTTCGCCATCCCCCGTCCGTCGTCGTCCTGTGCGTGGGCACGAACAACCTCGGCCGCGACAACGACAGCGCCGAGGACACCTTCCTCGGCATCCGCGCGGTGGTGCTCGAGATTCTCCAGCGCCTCCCGGGCACCAGGGTGCTGCTCACCGGTATCCTACCGCGGGGACCCGCCGCGGGCTCGCCACCGCAGATGCCGCCCGTGCCCTTCGAGTCGGACGCCTACGTCGGCCAGCAAACCACGCACGCGGACCCGGAAACCGCGCACAAACGCAAGTACTCCCAGCCCGGCGTGCACACGCCGGCCATCGCCACCGTCAACGAACGCCTGAAGGCACTCGCAGGCGGTTCGGGCGGATCAGTGTCTTATGTGGAATGCGCAGCCGCGTTCTTAACCCCCGACGGAACCGCCATCCGCCCGGAGCTCATGCGTGACGTCCTGCATCCCAGCGCGGAGGGCATGCGCGCGTGGTTCGCGGTGCTCAAGCCCGCGGTGGACGCGCTGAGGAACGCGCCGGCGCCGCGGGACAGCTGGTACGAGGGCGCGAGGGCGCTGGGCGATGCGATTGATTCAAACGGTTCATCGACTTCGGGAATGGTGTCGTCGTCGGGAGCCGCGTCCACGGGTCCCCACAACGGGTCCCTGGAGAGCATCTCACCCGGAGTACGCCTGGCGCTGTCCAGGCTCATCGCGTGGTCACCGCACGCGCTGTGCGTCGCCGACGCCACCGCGAAGGACCAGCCCATCGTCTTCGCGAATGACAACTTTTTCGGTGAGTTTATTTTCATTTATGTACGGGCAATTAGACTGACGACGTGTTTTGTTAAAAGTACAAACCGGGTACCCGCCGGCTGAGGTGCTGGGGCGCAACTGCAGGTTCCTGCAGGGCGTCGGGACGGACAAGGACACCGTGCGGGCGATGCGCGAGGCGGTGAGTAACGGCCGGGAGTTCCACGGACGTCTGATGAACTATCACAAGAACGGGACGAGTCTGGTGAACTCGTTGGTGATGTCGCCGCTGAGAGACGAACGCGGGGTGGTGACGCACTTCATCGGTATTCAAAGACTGGCGCCGGCGAAGAGCCTGGACGACGCCCCGGCGGAGTACCAGTTCAGGGCGGCGCTGTGAGGGTAAACGCCAGCCCGTGTGACATAATATTTGTTGTAATTAATGATGAGGGTGCCGTGTACGAGGTGGAAGCGTTTGAAACGTTGCTCGTGTCATTTATTAATAGTCGGTGGGAACTCCCACACCCTGCCAATGCTTCACAAAGAATTTACACCCACGCTGCGTAGTCTGCGCCGAGACTTTAATGCTGTTGCGACAAATTTACGCCTCGTCGAGGGCGTCGACGCCGGGGAGCACCTTGCCCTCGAGGAGCTCGAGGGAGGCGCCGCCGCCGGTGGAGATGTGCGACATCTTGTCGGCGAGGCCGGCCTTCTCAACCGCCGCGACGGAGTCGCCGCCGCCGATGATGGTGATGCCGTCGAGCTCCGCGAGGGTGTCGGCGATGGCGAAGGTGCCCTTGGCGAAGGCATCCATCTCGAACACGCCCATGGGACCGTTCCAGATGACGGACTTGCACTCGTTGAGCTCGTCCTGGAAGGACTTCACGGAGTCGGGGCCGATGTCGAGGCCCATCCAGCCGTCGGGGATGGCGTCGACGGAGACCGTCTGGGTCTTGGCGTCAGCCGCGAAGGCGTCGGCGATGACGACGTCGGTGGGGAGGAGGAGCTTGACGCCCTTCTCCTCAGCCTTCTTCATGAGCTCCTTGGCGAGCTCAACCTTGTCGTCCTCGACGAGGGAGGAACCGACGTCCTTGCCGAGAGCCTTGTAAAAGGTGAAGATCATGCCGCCGCCGAGGATAACCTTGTCAGCCTTGTTGAGAAGGGTCTCGATGACGCCAATCTTGGAAGACACCTTGGAGCCACCGACGATGGCGCAGAAAGGGCGGTCGGGGTTGGACACCGCGCCGTCGAGGTAGTCGAGCTCCTTCTGGAGAAGGAAACCGGCCACGGACGGGGAGAGAAACTCGGTGACGCCCGCGGTGGACGCGTGCGCGCGGTGCGCGGTGCCGAAAGCGTCGTTGACGTAGAGGTCGGCAAACTCGGCGAGCTGCTTGGCGAAGTCCTTGCCGTTCTTCTCCTCGTCCTTGTAGAAGCGGACGTTCTCGAGGAGGCACACGGAGCCGTTGTCCATGCCCGCGACGGCGTCCTTGACGACGTCGCCCACGCAGTCGTCAACCTTGGACACGGAGCAGGAGAGGAGCTCGGAGAGGCGCGCGCCGCACGGGGTGAGGCGGAACTTGTCCTCGGGGCCATCCTTAGGGCGGCCCTGTTGGCGTTGACGATGCGGGGGTGGGGGGGAGCGACGGTCAGTTCGGGGCTCGAGGAGGGTGAAGCACAGCTGTGCGCCGACGAAACGGGAGGGGAAAAAACACGGCAACGACCTCAAGCGACGGATAGGGTCCTCGTCATCCGGAGCGCGCGATCGCGGAACATCGCGGCAGGGTTCGGAACGAAAGCGCGGTGGGTCGCGCGGGACGAGCCGTGCGATGCGGAAACGCCGGGGTGTTCCTTCGAGTGAACTCGACGGAGTACCCGATCGTCGCGCCGGATACGCGTCGCCCCGCTCGCGGCGGCTCCAGAGGGGCGCGCGCCGGGGGCTGATCATATCCGGGAATCAACGAGACCGGGATAAAAAACGGAGCGTAAATTTGCCGGGACGCCATCGGGAGCCGGGGACGCACCAGGTGGGAGGTGACGAGGACCTTGGCGCCGTTCTCGACGAGGTACTCGATGGTGGGGACGGCGGCGCGGATGCGGGTGTCGTCGGTGATCTTGAGGTCCTTGTCGAGGGGCACGTTGAGGTCGCAGCGCACGAACACGGTCTTGCCCTCGAGGTCAGCCTTCTTGAGGTCGCCGACGGACTTCTTCTTGGCCTCAACCTTGAGCGCGGCGCGAGCCTGGGCGCGGACGGAGGTCTTCTTGGCCCTCACGGAGGACTTGGCGAAGAACGCGCGGGAGGAGAGGGCGGGGGCAGCGGCGAAAGCGGCCATCGTCGTCGTTTTCGGAGTGGTGGAGGTGAAGTGGTGCGGATTAATGTGCGTGTTTGGCCCGGGACGGGTGTGGGCAAAGAGGCTAGGGTGAGGAAACCGCGAGTGGCGTGTGATCTGTCACCTCGCCAGCCTTAGGAATCGACAACTGGCATTGAAATTTATACGGGCGAAAATAGACCGTCAAATACGAGTTGAATGTTTGGGCCGGGATGGCCATTTGGATATTTCGGATAGCGACGGTACGATGTGTCATCGTTTCCGCTATGGGCAGTGACCCAGGAGCGTACTTTTTATCCAAGGGCTATGGATAGCAGTCTCACAAACCGGTCTCCGGGTGTTTTTAGTTACAACCGACCATTTGGATTGGCCGGACATTCGTGGGCCAAGGTGGTGGGCACCTGACTCACTCTTGGCACGCTCCCTGAATCCCACTCGACGTCGTCACTGGCAGGGGCCGGGCACGCATCGATCTCCGTCATCGGCGGGTGTCCCGGACGCGTCACCGCCGTCTTCGTTGCATGTCCACGGCGGTGTTCGGAACTCCCGGAGCGGCGAGACTCGCGTCCGGGAGTCCGAGCACGTCGGGCGGACGAGGCGCGTTCTCATCGTCACCGCCGGTCGCCTCGGATACCACCTCTCGGTGCGTCCCATTCGGCGCCGGTCGCGCCTCGACGACGACGCGGACTTCCTCGATGAGAGCGACTCCGATCGAGTACCGGACGAGGGGCGAGTGGTACGACGGTGAGATCCGCCGGTTCGTCCGCATCGACAACGAGAACCCCCCGCCGAAACACGGCGTCCTCTTCGTGGGCTCGTCGATCTTCCGGGAGTGGCGAGAAGTGCGCGACTTCCGCGCCGATTGCCGCCCGATCGAACCCGCGTTGAACCGCGCGTTCGGGGGTTCAATCACCGAAGACCAGCTACACGTCGCGGAGCAGATAGTGTTCCCGCACGATCCAGCGGTGCTCGTGTACTACTGCGGCAGCAACGATCTCAACCTCGGCGTCCACCCGGCGCAAATCCGCGACAACTTTCTGCGCTTTCAATCGATCTGCGCGAAGCGGTGTCCGAGCTTAAGGACGACGCTGTTCGTGTCCATCATGCGCGCGCCGCAGAAGGAACCGGTGTGGGACGAGCTCGACGCGGCGAACGCGTTGATACGCGAGGCGTGCGAGGAAGTGTCGGACGGATCCGTGCGTTTCATCGACGTGAACCCAAGTTTGTACTCTGACGATGTTCCAAGGTATGAACTGTACCGAGAAGACGGGCTGCACTTCCACCCAGGCGCGTACGATGTCTTCGTGCCGACGATCGTCGACGCGGCCCGACATGCGTGGGAGGAGGTCGGGGGAGGGGTCGATACGGGCACATCGAAGGAGGACGAGGCGGCGTGGGATCCGATGCTTCCGCCGGGGCTATAGAAATAGTTTTAGTCTACGTTGAAAAAATTAACGTCGAGCTCGTCGAGGTCATCGATCGCGTGCGTCTCCCTCCTTGACCGCCGCGGCCGCCACGACCTCCACGGACAACGGCGGCGACACGCCTCCTCCCCCCGTACTCGTTTTCCCACCCTCGAACTTGTGCCGCCCGCTCTCCCGCCACACGTAAAACGAACCCCCCGCGAACGCCGCGGCGGTGAACAAAGCGACGAAATCCATCGGCAGCCACCCGCTCTTCGAGAACCAAAACTTGCGTATCACAGCCTCCGTCCGTTCCGCCTTGGCCCGCGACGCCCTCGCCGCGCGTTTCCTGTACTCCACCGCCATGTGCCGCGCGCGTGCCTTCTCTTGGATCCAAAACTCTCGCTCCATCTCGGCGCGGGCGGCGGCTTGCCGGGCCGTGCGTTCCCGCCGCTCTTGCTCAGTCTCGGTG
>Ga0257106_1000143_pt1 | contig 43887 bp, 26 predicted proteins | sample LP_taG_3_FD_190177 | JGI IMG/M metagenome (GOLD analysis project Ga0257106, IMG submission 190177) | Marine microbial communities from Northeast Subartic Pacific Ocean, Canada - LP_J_2011_P26_10m | ecosystem: Environmental > Aquatic > Marine > Oceanic | place: Canada: Northeast Subartic Pacific...
GTACCAGTATTTATGATTTTACTTGTTATTATATCGATATTATGGGCTACATGGGTACAATGGTCATTACAGTTACAATTCGTTTTCTATATTATATCAACTCAATTCAATTCTTGTACTCAGTATATTATTTGAGTCACATCGTCTGATGACGAGTGAATTCTTCTTTTTTGTTCTCGCGTGTTACATTTTGATCGAGGTTGCTTCACTTTCGATGGACATTTCGCCGATTCCAATTCTCCCGACACCGTGTTCGCCCCAGTTTTGCCAGGAGTTAATCATAATCCAATACGCTTTACCACCTTTCCCGGTCTCTTCGTCGTCGCCTTCAAATCCCCATCCGATGATTTTCGTCGCGTGTAAGCCTAAAGGTTTCCCGCCTTCCGGTTGTTCGTACACGCCGTGTTTGTGCCCGTAAAAATCATCACACACTGGGCCAAAAGTCACCGCCATGGATCCATACTTGTGCAATTCCTGTGTTATGCACTTCCAATCTCCCGGTGGACACTCGTACGGCTCCGAAGTCGGCCTCATCATTTCCGTTTCTGAAATCGGCGTCCCGTCTGCGCACGTCGTTGGGCACTCCTCGGCTATCGTCCCGGGCACTTGACACGGGTGGTTGCACGCCTCGAATTCGTACGGCAAACACGCGCTCGATGAACCACCAAGCATACCACCAGTCGGCACGCCTTTCTCGATCGCTTCCTGTAAAGTATCGATGACGTTCCCGCCTTCGCATCCGGCGCCCGCGCTGTAGCACGACAACGCGTACTGCGGCGATAACTCTTCTGTTTTCCCGTGCGCGATACACACTCGATCGTTCATGACTTCCGTCGCTGCGACTGCCCAGCAACTTCCACACTTTCCTTGGTCTCTGACGGTACCTATTAACCCTTTACATTCGGCCCATTCTTTACTCGCGTCAAAGTGTCTCGGCAAACCCAACGATTCCGGGTCGAACGAAGCTTTGATGTCTCGTTTGTATTCCTCCGTGTTCGTGCTTTGCCCCCAGTTCCCAAGCTCCGGCGTTATCATCGAGTACGGAATGTATTCTTTCGAATATCGCTCGTCGTCGTCCATGGAGGCGAACTCGGACTTTAAAATCATTTGCGGTTCTTGTTGTTGTTGTCCTCCAATTAAACCGCCAGATTTCACCTTTGAAATCGGCTGAACACCCAACTGGCTGAGAATCTTGAACGACGACGACGAGATTGCATTCGATGAATCTACTAAAGCTTGGTCTTCTTTCGATAGCATCGAAGAAACAAAACCACCACCGATATCTTTATCGTCGTAATAATTCCTCTTTCCCGCTAAAGCGAGTAAGAAGAGCGACGCTATACCTGCGGTCTGCAAAGACGTCTTCATCATTCTTCCGTACATTTTTGATTTCCCTTCTCCACCCGCGTCCTCGTCAATAATGGTGGTCGCCTCTCCGTTCGACAACAATCTGTCCGTCTCTTTCATTCTTATTAATGTACTATTATTATTATCACTAAAACGAGAAAATATGTGTGTTGTTATTATTAAAATCAGAGTATTCGCTCTCTCTGTGTCTGCTAAACAATGAGTACTCAGCAAAGAAGCACCAATAAAAGCGCGCGTTATAGGTATAGTAGATATCCAGCGCAGAGAAAAAAATTGCGGAAAAAATCAAACGTTTGCTTCCAAAAAAAAACTTCAAAAATTAGACCCCGCGTGCCGTATGAAAATACCGCAACAACAAAAGGAAAGAAACAAAAATCTCTTTTCAAGCGAGCTTCTTCGAGGCGGTCTCTTTCTTCTCTCTCGTTGTATCTCTCTCTTACTTGTTTTTGACTTTACGACGATTCAGACGACGACGATAATGATGATGCGCAGGAGGAGCGCGAGACGACGGGAATAACAACACAACAGAAAGAGAGAGCGGATTGATTTCACAATTTCGTTGTGTGTGTTTGGTTTTGGGATTGATTTTGATTACGACTACTCGTAGTAGTATTACATCGACAACAACAACATGTCATCTTCACCGCGAAGAGGCGGGATGACGACCACCAACATCGACGCGGCCGAGCAGAGTGACGATTTCTCACCAACCACAAATACCACGACGACGACCGCAGGAGGAGGAGGATCGATGAAAGAGAAAAAAAGTAACAGTGGGGTTGTTGTGGACCACGCGGCGGAGACGACGTTCTTACACGGGTCCACTTGCGTCGTCTGGGAAGGCGAGTTGTATACCTACGGCGGTCTCGGCGAATACGGAGAGTTTGTCGATTCCATCACGAGATGGTCCGGCAGAGGCGAAAACCGAGAGGTGACGCCGCAGAATAAGAACATGAAAACGGACGTGCCGCCGGGGAGATACGGACACACGGCGACGATGAGCGGGGATTACATGTATGTTTTCGGGGGTCAAGGGAGATACGGCGCGATGAACGACCTTTGGGTGTTTGACTTTGTGCGAGCGACGTGGTCGCCGTTGGATGCCATCGGGGAGGCGCCCAGAGAAAGGTTTGGGCACTGCGCGTGCGTTTCCGAGAACGTTTTGTTTATTTTCGGTGGTAAAGACGCCAGACCCGGAATGAATGTGGAAAGTTTCGAAGATTTGTATGGGTTTGATATCGCCGAGAGAGAGTGGTTGCACATCGAGAGCAGGCATGGAGGGCCGAGCGGTGGAGAAGGATGCGCTTTAACGGCGGTAGATTCTGTGTTGCACGTGTTGAGTCCGTCCATGCCGTCTTCCGCGACTGTCGGTGGCTCTCAAATGAGCAGTAGCATGCAGAATATACACTCTTCGTCGTCGATGGGCGGACTCATCACGGTGGATGAGACGCAATCGGCGGCGCAACTCATCGGGTCTTCTTCTCAACAGCAAATCGAACAATCTCTGGTACTCTCGAGACGGGCTAGCACGGAATCTTTGGCTTCCTCGAACATGGACGCCGGTATGTCCGTCTGGATTTTAGAAGGCGGGCAAACATCATCGGATGGTAAAGCGAAGGTACCTCGATGGACAAAAGTAGCGCACAACAACGAATCCGACGTGCCTTCGTCGAGAACCTCTTACGTTGCCTCAAAGTTTGGGAATAATTGGATCGTCCACGGCGGTCGATCCTTGAGCGACGACGGTAACGTCGTCGTTCTCGGTGACGCGTATTGTTTCCATTTCCCAACCGCCGAATGGGCGAGACTCGATCCCATAGCAGACACAGACCCGAGATTTGGACACTGCGGGACGTGCATAGACGGCGCTTTAGTCATGTTTCACGGCGCGAGAAGTTCGTCCACGAAAGTATCGAATAAAGACGTGAGTGCGTGTATTGCGATTAATTTAGAAGCTTTGCTACCGTTTCCTCTCGGAGAAGACGAAGAGGAACAATTTCTCGTCGACCGCGACGCAGAAAATTATGGACATTGGAATTTAGAAGTCGCAAACTCGGGGAAATCTGAATTCGGTGGAACTCTTTACAGTGGTGGAGGTGGTTTAGGTGGAGGCGATAATAGCGAAATGAATTACTCTTTCAACGAAAATGAGACGACTGGTTCGTTTAGCGAGGATTTGGACGAGTCTTTCGAGCGAGGGGGTAGTTTTGCCGCCTCTCGAAATGCCGCGCTCGAAGCCAAGGTCCTCGCGCAACTCAACAGTAAAGGTATCACAAACAGATCTGGAGGACATTTCGGTCAGTCTTTACACGCTCCAAAGTGTGGCTATCACGAAGTTGGTAACGTTGAGTTTGTCATCGATGATATTAAAGTGCACGCGCACGCGGACGTTTTGAGCGAACACTCTGACTATTTGAAACGCGTTTTAAACGCTTCAGAGGTTGGGATGGCTTTGAACAGGGAGGTGGAAGCAGTTGTGAAGCTCCAGAAAGACGGAACCTTGTTCAATGGTATCATCGCCGCGATGATTCAAATTTTGTATTTTATAATAGTCGCTTTCTCCTACGGAATGAAGAAATTCGTGACGCCCGAAGAGCGAATGAATGTTAAAATTATCGTTCTTAGAGATACGCAAGTTCCAGTTTTGATTGCCACGTTGCGATGGATTTATGAAATTCCAGTCCAACCGAGCCAGGAGATTTTAGCGGACGTGTATCGACTTGCGATGAAGTTCGGAATCGATGGTTTACCAAACTACTGCTTACACCGGTTACGGACGGAGATGAACCCAAACTTGGCAGCTTCTGCAGCGTGTTTGGCGTATGAAATTCGCGATTTAACTTTGTGGCAAGCCGCAGTGAGATGCGCGCAAGGTGATTGGGCAGCTGTCAGTCAATCAGAAGAATTTATTAATCTGAGACTTTCGAAACCTTCAATAGCGAAAGAGTACACGCTGAGTTCTCATCAGTCGATCGAAATTCCTGGCCATCTTCCCTTCGCGAGGCGTCACGCCACAAACAGAAAGAATTCTTAGATTTAGCCGCTTCAATATTGTATACATACTACTACTTCTAATGACGTGCGCATGTTTATTAACTTTCTATGTCTAACAATGCTACCGTGCTACTACTAACTATTATTGTGTTGCTTTTACAATCCAGAAACCCAACCTGATTGTAATAAGTTGTCCACCAATCTAAGCGATAAACTTGGGTTCGCCAAGATGACTATCTCTCCATTTTCGAGACCGACGATGATATTCGTCTCGTCGCTTGTAAGCGTTAGCGATGTGACCGCAGACTCTAACGCCCACGTGTTGTACAAAGAGAGCCACGGCAAGGCAAACAAGCAAACTCCACCATTCCCTCCTCCTCCTGCTTGTGCTGCTGATGCAGTTTTCTTTTCAGTTCCTACGATTACGTATTCGCCCGATCGACTCCACGCTAAAGAAGTTACAAGCGGGATGAGATCTTTTAATGGTCTCTCGGCGACGATACGTCCGTTCAGAGTGCACGCTCGTAAAGTGTGTGATTCTCTTTCCCACGCTATAATGATACCATCAGGAGTGATGACATTCATCTCTCCTCTGAGAGCTGAAACGTTCGTGAGGACTTCGTTCGTCATCAGACGAAAAATGGATGTCCCATTCGTCTTCGAGGTTGCCACGATAACATTCAAATCTGCGGAAACCGAAACTGCGTCTATTCTTGCGCCGTGTCCGCGATAGTATCGCACCGGTTGTGTACCGACGATATAGGCATCATTACCTGAAGCCGCGTCAAAGTTATTTCCAAACGTCTCGAATTCTCTGCGATGAATAACTTCCAAGACTGTCGATCCATCGTTGAATATGCTGTTGGCTTCGACACGCATCATCGCGATATTATCGCGTAAACCTTCGCGTATGTTATCCAAATTTGTTTTGGTGCTTGGGTATTTAACCAGCCAAAGCGAAACTGTGGAATCGGCGGAGCCAACAACCAATATTTGGTCGTCGCACGCCAGTGCCAAAGATGTCACAATCCCGCCGTATACTTTTCGCATGCACTCTAATCGGCATCCGTTTGGATCACCGGAATATATGCGAACCGAATTATCAATATTACCTCCTAAGAATATTCTCTTTCCGTCTGTTGTTACACACATTGGTTTTTTTTCGCTCGTGCTTTCATCTAAGATTGTTTCTAAAACATTCATAGCCTTTTGAGGAAAACCAAAGAATCCACCGATGAGCGAAGTTGACTTGGAAAGAAGCGTCGACGATAACAATCCTCCGCCAGATGATGACGACGTAGAATTCGACGACACTACCGGTCTTCTTTTAGACGGGACAAATGTGAATGGGTTCGACGTCCCATCTGGAATATTTGGACTAAACTGATGTTTTGCAATTTCCAACTTTGCGTTGATTACGAGTAAACTGTTCCCAAAACTCGATACGCTTGCAATAGCCTGCGTTTCGTTAGTTTTCAATCGATACTTTCCAACGACGCCGGGTCGTTCGAATAACCAATGAGATCCGCTCAACGTATCGTGTGCTCGCTGTCGTGCAGGATGCGGCACGTTCAGTAGTTGACTCGGTGTTTGCCCAAAGTTCTCAATTTGGTCTCGCAAGGCGCGTCGCATGGTCGCGTTTGTGATTTTTGAAACGTCTACGTTTCCTTCATACGTCGTATAATAGAAAACATTCGTTGCTTTGACTGCTTCTGCACCGCGCTGCTTAAATCCAAATATGAGATCAATCCAGGTGTGCAAATTCTTAGACACGTGCTCAGATTCTAAAGCGGCTCTTTGCTTTGCAACGAAATCAACCGCGTTGCTTGCCCATTTTGGAAGTTTGACATCTCCGACTTTTTCACCTTTTTGCGTGGTGCCAAAATCGCAATTGTTCAAGTTTAAGAACATCTCAGGCATGGTGAAAAATTCAGGCGTGAGTTCTTTCACATCTGAAATATCATTTAAAACAGACTTCCACATGGATTCGACGCCAGTGAAAAGTCTATCCGCGTGATCAAATTTCCCGCCTTGCAAATTGTATGCCAAAGTTGTAAATGGCTCAAGTCTTAGGAGATAGAACATCACGACTCCAGCGGACGAATAGTGGGAACCGTAATGAAACGGTGGGATTTCCGGATCATCTTTCAGCGCATCGTACCTCTCTCTGACTTGGTTGAGTCTTTTCGGATTCAGCGCTCCGATGGGTTTTGATAAATCTCGGAAAGTCTTTGGATCGTTCAAGTCCAACACGTCCGATTCATAATCCGCGATGACGTGAGGAAAGACAGGATATTGAGTGATATCTAGATAACTGCGCCCAGCAAGCGTATTCAAAGCTAAGATATAATCAAAATTTGATAGTTCGCGTCGAATCCATCGCGAAGTGATGTCGCTCTTCCGCATCAAAACCTCCGGGTTTGAAGCTTCGAGGTAGAGAGGAACGAAGTTTTTCGGTTTCATTCGAATCAAACATTTGTAGATGTTCTTCCTTTCTTCGGAGGACCCGAAATCGATAAAGTACGTCTCTCGAGACAAAAAGAAAAACTCCAGAGCGCTTCTCTGTAACAAATAACGCCTCGATTGTACCTGATGGAGTTCATCGAGTTTCTGAATCCATGAGTGATCGATACCGGTTTCGGTATCTTTTCCTGTAAACGATATGCAATCTTCAGTGAGAATTAACGAACCGCGAAACGTCTTTAACGGCGTTACCATCGTAGCTTCATCGTTTTTGAAAACTGGTTCGTCGCTGAGAACCAACGAGTTGGTGAGTTTATATGCGATGCGCGTCGCATCAGTGTGAGCTCTTTTTTGTTCCCTCGCGTTCTTCTTTTCCAATTTTTTTTCTTCCTCCTGTACCTCCTGAATCATATTTTCTTCGCTGTCAAAGTCTAAACTCTCTCTTCTGTTCACTGCTTTTGGTAACGTTATCGAAGGAAGTTCTTCCATGGCTTTTTTGTTTTGTTCTCGTTTCGGAGGTTCCTTCATTCTTCTTAAAATGTAACGTCTTCTCTTTCCAGTCTCAATCGGGTCAACCTCCCACGGGAAATTTGCAAAATCTCCGCCTTCAAACTCACTGAGAATCTTCAAGCTTTCTCGTTCGTACTTCATGCGCATCGAACGCACAAATTCGCGACGGGCTAGTTCTCTCCGCTCAATTTCGAGACATCGTTTGGACAACGGAAGATTTTCGAAATCGTTTTCTACCCAGTCCTGGACAAACGCTAAATACGCCTTCTCTTTCGTGCTTCGCAAAGATTTGTACGCATTCCATCGCTCTTCCGCAGAAACATGACCACTTGAGTCACTACTTTTTGATACATCTGTTGCGGTACCGAGAATGTTACGAATTTCTGCGTACATATCGGCCATTTTCTTGGAATCTTCATCACTCGCTTCTGAATCAGTCCCAATGCGATGCAAATGTGTATCCACGACTGATAATAATTTCAAGCCGTTATCGCGCATGACGAGGGAATTTTCCGAAATGCCGAGCTTATTAAAGCCTCTGAGTTCTTTAAAAACAAACGAAAGCAGATTCGTCAGTACTTTCTGCTCGATCGATTTCGCATTAGCTTCACCGGTCGTCTTGAAAGATTTCGACAAAATTTCGAGAACAAAAGCACCATCACGCGAGGCTCTCAACGCGTGATGTAAAAGAATGTCAAGTAAATCAATACCAACTTTGATGGTATCGTCTTCATTATCACTGTTAATTTTCGTGCGAATAAGTAGCAGGACGATCCATTCCGGGAATTCCAGCGTAGAAACTAAAGTGTCTCTGTTTTCTGCCTTTGTACACGCCAAAAGAATGAAAGCATCCAAAGCTCTCTTACGAACACTTGGTTTCGAGTACGGTAACGATTCAAGAAGGGCGTCAAACATCAATTCGTTCTTTACCGAGGGTACGTTGGCCGCCATTATGTCCTCGAGATGATTAATCTTCGTCGCCAACGAAATCGAAAGTAAAGCGTCAAATACGGATTCGCTCAAAAGCATACAAGGATTTGATCGAAGAGTATGTCTGATTGAACGAACTACCTGTGAAGCCGTGACGCTACCTTCTTCATTTATTGCTTTCGCAGAAGTCAAATCGTTAATGTTTAGGAAGCCACCATTCATTAAATGACCGGTGATCAAAATGACATCGGCGATTATCTCAGATTCAGTGCCGTATTTCTCTTCGTCGCGAGATGTTCCATCTTCTTCATTTTTCATGGCAACTTTTCGGAGCAACCGCATTAAAATTTCAATGCCACCTTGACCAATGAAATTCTCGGTGAATGCACTCCTGAAAGAATGATTCAACGCGTGAACAGCTCTATTTAAAGCTTTCAATCCTTTCGAGATGATGAGTGAGTACCCTTGAGTACCATCGAAAGCACTGATGAATTCGAGAAGAATTTTTGACGCTTCAATCGCATCTCCCGCGGAAACAATCACAAAGAGCGAAAGAGTATGCTCTTCTGCGATATCTTCATTGGATCTAAGCAATTCAATGTTGTCCCAGCCAGTATCTAGGAGCATCTGTAAACCGTTTAATTTCACAAGTGCGCTTGCGTTTGCGTGCGCTTCCGCATTTAACGAGCGCAACACTTCAACGATACCATTTGAAGAACAACCAGTTTGAGCGTATGGTTTGAGCGTCAAATAAAGAGACGCGAGCATTTCATCGTACAAGCCGTCGTGTTCTCTGGAGATGACGAGAAGTTTACCGAGTAACTTACATATTTCGACGTGCAAACTATCCTCGTTTGGTGTCTCCTGGAATAGTCTGGGAAGTATTTGAGAAAGGAGTCTTCCCAAATTCATGCTTGCCATAGCTTGAACGTTTTGATAATGACTTCGACCTAACTCGACCATGACTTGAAGAATGAGGCACGCGTTTGACTTATCAACGATGCGATTATCCTCTTTTCCTTCTTCATCCAACAAGAGTCTTAACATTTCACACGGTCCCGGTTGGAAATTCTCCCACATCGAATCACGAATCAAATCTCTTTTGAATACCTTTGTGTTTCCGATCAAAATCCCTTTCCGGCCCGCATTGCTAGACCCAGAGGGCGCAAGGTTCGTAACAGATTTAATGTTCAACTTTGATACGGAAGGATGGAACAGTTGCAAAAGTTTTGGCGATAGCGACTTGTCGAATATCTCCGCTTCATCTTCTTCACCCTCGGTAGTTGTGGGAGCAGTAGATGTGGCGACGTTGCCACTTGCCGTTCGCGCAAATGGATCAGTACTGCTTTCGTGATGATGATGAGAACTATTATTTTCACCACCACCACTACTATGACCACCAATTATGGATTGACTCAAAGCTGTAGTCAAAAGTGAATCTCGATATTGACCAACGTAACATGGCACGTAATCCCCCCCGCGTTCGTATAGTTTCTTTAAAGCCTGCGTTCCAAGTCCATCTTTAAAGATATACACGGGGCCAAGCTCAGCGTATAAAGCGCACTGTCTTCTCTTATCTTGCATACCAGCCATTGCTGCGGGAGGGTTTGTTCCCAGACAACAAAAACCAAGCGGTTTCGTAACTTTAGGTAGTTTCATCGAGTGCGTCTCGACGAGCTTCCCGTTGATGTACAACGATGCCATCTCTCTTTTCACGGAGTACTCCACGCCAACGCATAGCCAAGTTTTCAACTGAAACTGGTGCGAGAATGGGAGCGTAATCCTTTCGCCTTTTTCTCCTTGAGCTTCGAATATTAAGTAGTTCTTATGAAAATAACTCTCGTACCCCGAAGACCCCTCGCTCGAAAGCAACGAGAAAAGTCGCGGCATGTACTCTACCTTACTTCCAGCCGCAGCGGGTGCTAAAACTTGTGCCGCCGTCGGTGAGATCTTCATATTTGGCGTTGAAATTTGCGCAGCTTGCGCTAACGCTTCCGCGTTAATCTGGTTCGTTTCGGAGTTCTCAAAGCTATTTACGTACACGTACGTGACGACCGAGAAACCATCCTTTGCGAACGGCCATTTAGCTTCCGCGTTCCCTAAAATCCCCGCATTTTCGCCGTCTAAATGAAAACAACATTTTGGCGAGAACGACGACGTCGAAGATCTTCCGTTTGCATTTCGAACCGATCGTAACAACGCTTCCACGCCTTCTTTCTTCCTTTTCCTGTTCTTTGCAATCGTCTCGAACCAAAAGCGCAGCGTTCGAGGCGAACACGAAGCGCTTGCAAACACTCCGATAATATCCAGCAACATTGCATCCTCGTACTCCGAGTGTTCCCTGTTTTCGTCGCACAATCGCTTTATAAATATCCGCAAAGCATCCGTGGAAGCATCGACAGATGCCAATGCTCGCAATGAAGGCGATGACGACGAAGCTAGAAGAGGCTTTTGTTGCAACTCATTCCTCTCTTCTTGCGCGTTCAACTGTCCTTCTCCTTCCTCTCTCGATTCTCCATCATACACGCCTCGAAGTTGTTCGTGTATTAATTCGATGTTCTCTAAGGATTGTTCGAGGATAAAATCGGAGACTAAAGCGTCCAAAGATCTTTCGCTGTGCGCTCGGACCATTTTGTACAAACAACGCGTAACGACTTTCTCGATTGTTGTACGAGTAGGTGATTCTTTTAGAACTATCGTCGTCGCGCTCTACTTACGACAAAAATCGAATTATTCTTCGTGCGCTCTCGCGGTCAGAGGAGTTTGTTTGGTGCGCATGATGACGTGCGTGGTTTCATGTATCGCTCCTACGATAAACTATTAGTGTAAAGGAGTCGTAAACTGTTATTCTTCTGGGGGCGATGTTATGTAGAGTCTGTGCCCTGAATTCTTGGTTTTACTTTTAAAACAGCTGCTGACAAATAAAGTACGCAGGGAGGCGAGCGGAGACTTTCATCAAAGAAGGAAGCGAGTAGGGTGATACTTGTGCATTTGTCGAATGAGCTAATTATTACCAATGATGAGTACGTATATGTACACACAAACAAACTACTATTTTTATTAAACTAGGGATGATGTTATTGGTCGCCGCCGCCTCTGCCTCCTCTGCCTCCTCTGCCTCGACCTCCTCTCCCTCTGCCGCCGTCGCCTCTGCCACCGCCCCGGCCTTGATACGGTCCTCTTTGCGCCGCTCTCCTTTCGTTCTCCTCTTTCGCTAACTGAATGATCTCTTCTTGCACGCACATGTATTTAATCGTATTCCCTCGAATAAAGCACGTCTCCAGCTCGTGAAACCGGTCGCCGTCTTTGTTCGTGCACACCACTTTCGTTAAGTGGACGTTCATCCACGCGTCGCAGGCGTTTAAAACTCCGTTGTAGGTTTCACCGTTTTTCAACTCAACGAGCATGGAGTGCCCTTGAGAGGTTTTCAGCAAGGAGAGCGGCAACATTTTGTGTTGTTATAAATAATCTATTCTTGTTGTTCTCGTGGTAGTCGTACTATGTCACGTACGATCTCTTCTTCTTCGTCTAAATCTTCTAAATCTTCTAGTTCTTCTTCTCGAACAATTCGCGATCTCTTCCCTCTTACTCTTCTTTGTGTAGTACACTCAAAATGATACTAATAATAATAATGAACAACAACAACAACAACAACAACAAATAAAACGCTCTTTTTCGATGTGTCTGATGTACTTTATGTGTTGTTCACCACAATGAAAGTGTGCGTGTTCTTAGTCTTATTGTAGCGGCAATTATTTATATCACTTCGCTCCAAGAGTCGATTTTCCTCCTTTTCTTCTTTTTTTACTTTTTTTCGTCGTCCCTCTTCTTCTTCCACACAACAACAAACAACAACAAAGAAGAATTTTCTCGTTAAATAAAATCCGCCGCGAAAGCGAGAAGAGTGCGTACTATATACGTAATAAAAAAGAGTTGTTCTATTTTTACCACTCTTTCTGGAAGAAGGATATCATCGCCGCCATCCTCAAATGTGGGAGTAGGAGTAAAATACATGAAGAAGAAGAAGACAAAGAAGAAGATATAAAAGAATAATGGCTGGACGCCTTTCAATTCCAGTCGGTATTAAGAAACTGACGAATGTCGCGGTGGTGAGATACAAAACGCACGGCATTCGGTTTGAAATCGCGTGCTATAAGAACACGGTCGTTTCTTTTCGAGCTGGCGCGGAGAAGGATGTAGATAACGTGTTACAAACGACCGCTATTTACTTGAACGTTTCCAAAGGCATCGTCGCCAAAGAGGCGGATTTGAAGAAGGCGTTCGGGACGACGGACGAGGAGAAGATATGTCGAGTGATTTTAGAAAAAGGCGAGTTACAGGTTGGAGAAAAAGAAAGAGAAGTTGGGCAAGAGTCGGTGACGAGAGATTGCGTGAACATATTGGTCGAGAAGACTATAAATCCAGAGACGAATAGGCCGTACCCGCACGGCATGATTGAAAGCGCGCTGAAGGAGTGTCACTTTTCGGTAGATCCGACCAAGTCGGCAAAGCAGCAAGCGCTGGCGATGATACCGAAATTAGCTAAGCTATTCCCGATTAAACGAGCGCCGATGCGCTTTAAGTTTACCGTGGCAGCAGAGAGCGAGGAAGAGGCGAAAACAAAGGAGGAGGAGATGTTGAATTTTCTTAAAGAACACGAAGCTAACGTAGAGACGAATAGTTTGAGCGAGGAGAAAAGTGATGATAGTAATAATAGCAAGTTCACGCGAACAATCGTGTGTACGATAGAATCTTCAATGTATAGACCGTGCGACGCGTACGCAAAAGCGAGTAAAGGGAGTGTGCGTTTAGACGTGTTATCGCTCTCGGTGACCGCAGAGGCGGAGAGTCGTTCGGCGTTTGACGAAAGTTCGTTACAAAACCAAAGTGGGAAACATAGAAAGCAAAAAGATATGGAAGACTCCTTGGAAGGAGGAATAGCGAGACTCCAGCTCGGGCAACGCTCGGATCCTTCTAGGATAAACACATCGCAAAGTAATAAAAGGAATGCGAAAGGTGCCGGAGCGGGCGGTAAAGCAGAGATGGTCGTGGACGAGAAGTTCATACTCGTTCCGAGAGGGTTCATTAGAGATTTACCCGAGGAACACAAATCGCGAAGGGAACGGTTCCAAGAGCTCGATACGATAGAAGAAGGTTGGCACGTTGAATTGAGGAAGAAAGAAAATTCATCTATCGTCGAAGCGGTGTTTTTTTCTCCAGACAACGAAGCTTTCAAATCGTACGCGGAGGCACGTCGCAAGGCGCTTGGAATATTTTAATTGACAATTTTTTTTGTACGCGGCTACTATATATTAACAACAATAACAAAATCTTCTCTTATTCTTCTTCTTATTCTTCTTCTTTCTCCTCCTCGTCGTCGTCGTCATCGTCGAAACCGATATCTTTCGCCTTCATCAACTTCTCTTCTCGCATCTCTTCCAAGCCGAGCTCTTCTTTTTGCTCCTCCTTGTCCAAGTCCAAATCGTCAAACTTTGGCGTCGGTTCGCCAGTCATTTCGATCCATTTTCGATCCTCCCACTCGTCATCTACGCACAATCTACCGATTTTATAAAGGAAGTCCAAGGTGTCTTCAGGCGGATCCGGGCACTCTCCGAAATCGTACGGAAATCGAGGGTCGTAAACCTCCACTGAAGACTGCATCATCCTCTTCCTTTCCTTCGGGTCAAAGTTTATCAACTCGACGATTTTCTCGTGGTCCCATTCGCTCTCGTCTACTGTTTTCTTATCTCTCAATCGAATGTCCCCATCTTGCGACAAGTATCGAAACTGTTGAATTTCCTCTTCCTTCTCTTTCATCGCTTGCGCTCTTTCTTTCTTCACGCGTTCTTTATACAACCGCGCCTTCTCCTCGAAGGCGTCGTATTTTTCCGGAGGTTTCTGAAACGAAACAAACTCTGGTTCCGGTTCGTACTCCTCCTCCGGTTTCGAAAAATCCCAACACGGCCAGTTTGCTTTGTTCCCCATGACTTCTTTCATGTGTTCTTCCCACGGAGTCGTTTCGTCGTCGTCGTCTTCCTCGACTCTTAACTCGTATTGCGACCACGGCGCGTGAAAACCGTTCGCGTCTTCGATAGTCTGCGCCTCAATTTCTCGTTGCGTCTTCTTCCGAGGCGTCGTCGTACTGCTCAAAGCATCGATCGATTTCACCCGTAAAGGGTAGGTGGAGGAGGAGGAAGAAGAAGAAGAACTCGTCGCTGAACCGTCTCTTTCGAACGAGTCAATGAACGCCCTATCCTCGTCCTCGTCTTCTTTGCCGTCGTCAACATTGAACTCGTCCTCATCCTCCGCGAGGGCAAAAGTCGTTGTCGTCGTTTTCGATTTATATTTAGTAGTATAAGCAGCCTTTTCCCTAATAGTCTTCTTCAGAGTTTTTATCGTCGTTTGGAAGGGTAGCGCGGCGCTTCTCGTCGTAAACGCGAGCATTTTCTCGATGAATAATATGTTTGATGTGTTTTGTGTGCTTCGAATATGAAGTGATGATGAATGATTTGATTTCCTCCAATCCACCAGCCGCCGCCTGCCCGCCTGAAAAAGGGAACCAAAAAAGCTCCATTCCACAAAAATTTGTGTGAATTATTTATACATTGTGAGCGCGCATTGAGTAGTAGTATTCAATAATGAGAGCGGCGGCGACCAAAACGGGAAGATGTTTCTCTTCGCTGATGTCATCATCATCGTCGAAACAATACTCTCGCGGGGGACGATGCCACCACCACACAACGACTCGGTTTTTGATGTTGTGTTTGTTCGGGGCTCGTAACAGAAAAAGTACGAATTTTAGGAGTTGTAGTAGTAATAATAGGAGTGGTAATAATAGGAGTGGTACGACGAGGGCGAGAGCATCGTCGTCTTCATCGGAGGAGGAAATAGAGAAAACGACGACGATATCGTACGCGAAATCGGGCCCGAAACAAAGACTGGACGAACTGACGTTGCTCACCAATCCAGATTTGAGCAGAAACGTCGTTCAAAGTTGGATTCAACAAGGGAAAGTCCTGGTCGATGGAGAGAAAATAACGAAACCGGGGACAAAGCTGAAACCGAACGTAAAGATTGAAGTCTTAGCGGAGGAACCGAAATTCGTCTGTCGAGGAGGGTTGAAGTTAGAGAAGGCGCTGCAGTTTTTCGAGGTGGACGTTCGAGATAAGATTTGTTTAGACTCCGGGTTGAGCACCGGCGGGTTTACCGACTGTTTGTTGCAACAAGGCGCGAAGAAAGTGTACGGCGTGGACGTTGGATACGGACAAGTGCACGAGAAAATTAGAACAGACGAACGAGTTGTAGTCATGGAACGACAGAATTTGCGATATTTAGAGGCTTTGCCGGATTTAGTGGAGGTGGTGACTTTGGATTTGAGTTTTATATCGGTGTTGAAAGTTTTACCGAGCGTGGCGAAAGTGTCGAAACCAAACGGCGATTTGATTGTTTTGATTAAACCGCAATTTGAAGCGAGACGGGAACAGATAGGGAGTAAAGGAGTTGTTCGAGACACAAAAGTGCACGAAGAGGTGATTCAAAACGTTATTGAAGGGGCGAAAATGTTAGGTTACGAGTATATTAATCACACCGTGTCGCCGATTAAAGGCGCGAAAGAAGGGAACACGGAATTTTTAGGACACTTTCGCTATCAAGAATGAATACACACTGAAGTCACTTACGCGTTACGTGTACGCGCACTTGCTTAATAAATATGTAGTAATACATCATCTTCGTGGTCTTTTGTTTGTTGCTATAATAAGAAAAACTATACTGCTGCTATTATTGTTTACTTCTTTCGTTTTATTCATTGTCCCCTCTTCGAAAGCTGCTCGGAGACCATCACCAACTGTTTTCGCTTCTGTTGCACTACGTTCATAATCCTCTCCATGTTCACTCGCAACTCCTGCACTTTCTTTTTACAGTACTCCTCCGCCCCTTTCGGTGTTTTCTCTACGAAATACCCCGTACCTATGTCTACTAAAACTTTATCCGTCGCGCCTACTTTCCCGGGAACGTATAAACTCTCCGTCACAGGCACTAACATTGGCGTCCCTACTTCCTCTTCGTTCAAAGCCTCGCAGGCCATTCCAGAGGTGTGATATTTTCCCACCGCTTGCTGTAATTTCTGTATACTCTCCGCGCACATGTTTAAATCGTGTTTTAGTTGCTCTTGCAATACCTGATATTCAAAGATGGAAAAGACGAGGAAGAAAAAGTCGGTCAATCTTTGTTCGTGAAAAGAAAAACAGATCGGAGAAAGCGAGAGAAAGAGAATAAATTTCGTTTTAGAATCGAACACAGAGGAAGAAGAAGGAGAGGAAGAAGCTCCTACTCTACTCACCGAGAGTTGTTCGGTAGGTGCAGTTCGAATGTCGATGCTCGTTGCGGAGGACATGATGTGATACTACGAATACTGTGTGCGTGTGTTACACGTTTCCTTTTTTCTAAAGTGCTGCCGATGAATATTGTTTTTTCCTTCAGAAGTCAAAGTACAACGATTGAGGTGTTTTTGGACAGCAGTGGGTTGAAATTTTCGCTGCGAGGTACTTGTGGTAGTAGTAGTAGAAGTATTATTTATAACCTATCATTTCTTGCCTACCGTTTTCGCCCGGGTATATTCTCCATATCTCTCCGTTATCTTTATATACGTCTTTGATTTCGCTCACGTATTCAACCTCCACCTCTTTCACGTCCATGTAGTGAAAGATGCTGTACTCGAATTTGGTCGCTCTCTCCTTCTCGCTCCGTCCGGACAAAAGTTTTCCTATTTTATAGTTCGACTGCCACGTTCGGACACCGGAATACCAGTATCGCACTATGTGCATACTCGCATCTGAAAGGGTTTCTTTCATGTCACCGTTGTCGTAATACATGATCAATGAGGAACCGCTTTCAACGCGAAAGGAATTTTGGTTGTAAAATTTTGTCACTCGGGTGCCGTCCGCATATTTTCGGGTGATTTTCCCATCCGCGTGAACGTCCTCGGAAACACCAATTTCTGCGACATCGTTCCAAGTTGGCGCTGGATCGATATTTGGAATGCGTAAGAGTTCATCCGGAACCTTTTCTTCCTCGTAAATATGATGTTCTTCTACTTCTTCTTCTTCTTCTTCTTTCACGCACATATTCCGAGCTTCTTGCGCGGGAGCAGCGTTGATGTATACCGGAGGCGGAGACGCTTTTGCGAACATGGGCGACGACTTCACCGGTTTCGAAACGATTGGTTCCGTTTTAACCGGTGTCTGCGAGCTATTCTGACGTTGAGACATCTTCATGCGACGCATTTCTTCTGACATTCGCTCTTTCTCCAACTTCAATGCGGCCGCTTCCTGAGATAAATTTTCAACTTGTTTCCGCAAACGATCGACAGTCAACTTTGACTTTTGATCTCTATGCTTTTGATCTTCCTTCATTTTTTCTATTTCACCTCTCAAAAGCTTAATCTCTTCGCGCTCTGTTCGAGATTGTCCTAAAATTGAGCGTTCTTTTTGTTCCAGCGCCAATCTTTCTCGCTTCATGTGACTCGCGAAATCATCCTTTTGCCCTCTAAACTCCATCATTTGCTTCTTGAAATTTTTCATATCTTTCTCGAGTTCCGCTCGGTCCTTATCCAGAGTTTTTCGAGCGTTTTCCTGTCTTTTAATCGCAGAGCGGTTGACTGCGGCAGGCGACATGGAGCTTCGCGCCAACTCGTTGATTCGTTGGGACGAGGAGGGTGGCATAGGTGAACCTCGCACGGAACGTCGGAAAGCGGATGGAGGCGGAGTGCTCGTTGCCACGGGCGATGTCGCTCGGTGTTTTGTCGATACAGGCTTTCTATCATCTTCACCCCCACTCGTTTGCGTAAACGACGCTACACCTGGACTACTCGTCGTCATCGTTGTTGTTGTTGTTGTTGTTGTTTTCGCTGCTGCTGCTTCATCATCACTCGCTAGGACTTGCTTCAGAGCGTACGGATACGAGAGCGGGTCTTCGGAAAGCATCTCCTCGGCGTTTCTTCTATTTTGCACAAACTCTTCAGCCGCGCGATCAATCGACGCTTTCGACGCTTTTCCTTTGATCGCATGCTCTAAAGATTCAAAATTCGCCACTTCCTGTTGCATTTCGTACTCCTCGACTTCCCACGCCGTCATTTTTGTCTTGTCTTTTACTGCCACTTGTTGTTCGGCTTTTCGCGAAGAAGACGCCAACGGCGACGGCGACGTGCGTTCTTTCGGAGGAGTATAAATACGTTTCACGCCCGTCCCTTTCTTCAAAAAAGACCTCTTAGGTGAATCCGTGCTCGCGTTGTTCGCATTCACCGGTGATATCGAAGCAGGAATAGTCTTCGCCGCCATCGGACTGTCAACAGTCGCAGTGGTCGTGCCACCAGTCGTCGCAAAATTTTGTCCCCCACTCATCGCGTACACGTTTCCAGTCGTCTCCTTCAAAACGTCTTTGGCGATAGACTTAGGCGGCACGAGCAACTGCGGATCCCCTCCTTTCAAAGCCTCTTGGACGATGTCGTCGAACTTCTTCTCGTTCCGGACGACGGGAATATCGTCGAAATTCATTTTGACTTTTTTTTTTGAATTTTCCAAGCAATTTTATAGTATATTATATAACGTCTCTTTCTCTCGCCTGCAGTATCTGTACTTTCAAATATATATAGATAGATGCGCGCAGACAAGTATTATAATAGTTCGGCGTCGTGAGCAGCAGCGTGGGTGCGTGTGGGTGTTTTTTTGTGCTCTCTTTGTCCTCTTTGCCTTCACCAAAACGAGAGGAGTCTTGATGTTTCTGTAGAATCTGAAGAATCGAAAAAATTTACGATTTCAAAAAAACGGGTGGAACCGGCAAGGCGAAAAAACAAGAAAAGTAACTCGTCTTTTGCAAGCGAAATTCTGTGTAGAATGTCTGTCTCATTATCCTAAATGAAGACGACGCTCCTTCCCTCTCTCGCCTCCTCCTCCTCTTCTTCTTCTTCAAAGTCATCGTCATCATCTCGTACGTATCACCACCAATACCACCGTTTTTGCGACGCGCGGTTTTCTTGTGCGCCCGTCGTTACTTTTCTCCGAGGAAGAGGACATCATCGTTATCGCAGACGACCATCGCAAACGGCGGCAACCAACTTCTCCTCCTCTTCTTCTTTGTCTTCTTTTCGTTTTCGACGGAGCAATAAAACGAGGCGAGGGGGTCAAAACGACAGTAGTAGTAGTAGTAGTAGCACCAACAGCAGTATGCTCGTGAACGATGATGTGGACGATCCGACCATCCGCCCAACCGCTGAAGAAGCCATCTCGTGGGCGTTTCAACACGGTTTAGTCGTCGCCACTGGGAAGGAGACGGCTGGACAAGTGTTTCACGCGCCAGTCGCGCTGTATCCGACTCCGTTTCCGAAAGACGTGTTTGAGTTTGCGAAAGAAATAACGCCAAAATTTGCGGAGTTGTACGATAAAGTCTCCGAGGACGACGCATTCATGCGAGAGACTTTGAGAGAAGCCGCGCTGAGCGACCCGGAGTTTACCGGGAGACTCTGGAAAATTTACGAGGCGTGCGGGAAACGCGGGAACGGGAGATTAGATAAAGAGTTAGGTATTTTACGGACGGATTATATGCTCGACACGCGATCGGGAATGCCTTTACAAGTCGAAGTGAACACAGTGAGCACGTCTTTTATGGGATTAGGCTCGAAAGTGACGCTGTTGCATCAGCATTTAGCGGAGTATACGAAAGGGAACATCGATGACGATATGAAGTTGAAGAAAGAAAACATGCCGACGAACGACTCGCTCAATCAAGCGGCGAAAACCCTTTGCGAAGGTTGGAAGTGCATGGAATGCGAGAACGCTAGTATTTTAATGGTTGTTCAGGAAGGGGAAACGAACATATTCGATCAAAGATTGATATCTCAGAAAGTATTCGAAACAATCGGGGTGAAGACGATTCGTAAGACGCTTCGGGAAATCAACGAAAGCGGTAGATTAGATCTGAAAACAAACCTCTTCTCCATCGATGGTCAGTTATGTAGCGTCATATACTTTCGCGCTGGCTACTCACCGAGCGATTTTCCATGTGAAGCGCAATGGGAAGCGAAGATGTTGTTGGAGAAATCGAGCTCTTTGAAGTCGCCTTCGGTGGCCATGCACCTGGCCGGTTCGAAGAAGATTCAACAAGCTTTAGCGGAAGAAGGCGTGCTCGAAAAGTTTATGCCAAACGACGCGACCGAGATGCGAAAAGTGTTTGCCGGTTTGTACTCTTTCGAAGGCGAGGAAAACATGCAAAAAACAATCCAACTAGGATTATCTAACCCGGCGGATTACGTGTTAAAGCCACAACGCGAAGGTGGCGGGAACAACTTGTACGGAAAAGAACTGAAAGAAAAATTAGAAAACGATACGAAAGATTTACCGGCGTACATCTTGATGCAAAGAATATTTCCTCCAAGTCATCAAGTGACCATGTTGAGGAAAGGTTTAGCGCACGAACTCGAAAGCTTGAGCGAGTTGGGAATTTACGGTTCGTATTTGCGCAAAGGCGACGTGAATAGTAATACTGCACGAGTCATGAACGAACATGGCGGGAGCTTGTTGAGAACGAAAGCGGCTTCGAGCGACGAAGGTGGCGTTGCGGCTGGCTACGCCGTTTTAGATAGTCCGTATTTAGTGTAAATGATTTGTAAACGAAACTGAATGATATTATGTGCCATGCAAAAAACGTAAATGCAGGAAAATTTTCTTCATAATTCTTCTCGTCGTCCCGTTGTTATTATGCCCATCGCGGGAGGCGGAACGGCAGACGTCTGGGGCGACGACGACGACGACGACGACGACGATAATAATATTGGAGAAGAAGAGAAAGCGAACAATACTAGCAACAAGTTCAATCTTCTCCAGCAAGAGTCAGAGACTCGACGAGAGAGATTTTTCAACGCCGGTTATCGAGACGGTTTAGACGTCGGGAGAACCGCCACGGTGCAAAAAGGATTCAACGAAGGATATAAAACTGGTTTCAAAGAAGGGTTCGAGTTTGGACGAGTCAGAGGCGCAATAAGATCGCTAAAGATATTCAACAGTGGAAAAACGACGAAAGATGATGATTCGTTAATATCAAAGCACGGAATAGTTGGATTGTCCAGCACAGAAGCGAGAAGTTTACTATTCGCACACAGGACGAAAAGCGAGGACGAAGAAGAAGAAAATGTGGAGGTGCATCCAATGTTAACGCGTGAAGCTCTAGAGACGCTGAAGAAGCGATTGCTAGAGGAAGAAAATGTAAAGCTTTAGAATTAGAATATAGAATAGCACTTGTTTGTACAACACGTTTGTCATCAGAGTCGATGGTATAAAAACTTGTCTAAGCGTCTACCAAACGCGAAAGCGACTGTATCAAGTGTCGCAAGTTAGCTCGAGTGCTCGGGTCACCAGAGACGCTCGAAATGTCTCCGGATACTTTTTCTACGTGTTGCAAAGTCTTTGTCAAAGTCGAGATGGATTGTCTCAACATGTCTTGATTTTCCTCGGTTAAAATTGTTTGTCGCAACTCTCGAATATCTTGCACCGTAGCCGACGCATGTCCCGCTAATAGCTCGATCGTTTCCAATGTACCCTGGTCTTTGACACCTTGCATCATCGGTCGAAGCTCTCTGGCAATCAAAGCAGCTTCGGTTAATAACGGTTCTAAAACCTGCATCAAATCTTGAGCCCCATCCGTGACTTGAAACATCTTTCGAATTCCATCCTGTTGTTCCATCTCTTTCGCTAAGCGTGTGCAAATGCCAACTAAATCATCCATAGAAACCCCCGGTCTCCCTTCAATTCGTCCTCGATCGCACACGATAACACCTTCCCCTTCACACCCGGCATCTAACGGACCCCATTGCGCTTGCGGGATGGGTAATTTCGGGGTAATATCAATAATAGTCTCTGCGATTAATCCCGACTGATTCGCATCAATCGTCGAATTTCTTGGAATCGGCACTTTCTTATCGTCCATTTCCACCAAAACCGTCACTTTATCCAAAGCTGGTTGCACAGATAACACCGTTCCCGCTTTCACGCCTCTGATTCTTACGTTCGTCCCGCATTGAATCCCACACGCGAGTGGGAATTCAATAAACGCTTGGTAAGAGTTCTTCCTGGCGTTGTTAAAGATGCCGACAATCCATCCGGCGATCAAAGCACCCAACAGTGCCCCTCCAACGATGAACAAACCTACACCACCTTCCATAATTCGAGTTCTACCAAAGCCAAAATCTTGCAACGGTTTTGCCAATCTGTTCCATAAAGCCCCAAAAATCTTCATCGGCGGTCCGAGGAAGAGATTGAAAGCTGCATTCCCTTTAAAAATGTCGTTGTTGTTGTTGTTGTTCTCGTCCGAAGCTGCGTACGCAGAGAAGTTATTCGTCGTCGCTCTCGTGACAACTTTCTTGCTAAACACGGAATTCGTGTAGGACCCGGTGCCCCACCAGTTCTTCTTGCCGTACCTTTGTGCTGCTGTCTTCTTTCTTTCTTCTCTGTTGCTGGACGTTTGATCGTTCTCGTTACTACTGTTCAACGAATAATAATTAAGACTGCTACTGCTACTATTATCGTTGCGGACGCCAACGATGACCCCTGATCCTCTGCTCTTCGTAGTGTTATTATTATTATTATTTCTCCTTTGATGTTGTTGCTGCAACGCTTCTACCAGTTGTCGTTTTAGTTGTTGTTGTTGTTGTCGTCCACTTTCTCTCTTTGAACGGGAGAAGGAGGAGAGAGATACGCAACGACGACGAAAGATTTTATTATTATTATCATCACGTCTGGTGGAGAACACGCGCGTCCTCGTCGTTGCTCCTCGTCCTCCTCCTCTCAACGAAGAGGAGCACGAGGAGGATTCGGAGAACGACGACGATCGCATGCGAAGCGCGTGAGCGTTTAACAACGCTGTAAAGGTTGACAATTGGATTTTATGAGGAAAGATTCAAACGTAAAAGTACTTATTTTGATGGACAAACGAACGTCACGAGCGTGCCCACGAAAGGGAAAATAATAAATATTTTTCTTTCTCTCTTCCTAATCATGACAACTACTACTTTATTCAAAACATATCTCCTCTCTCCTTAAAAAGTGCATTTGACGGTAAGTATTTTACCGCGACGTGTTCTTCGTGTCGTTCTTGTTGTCCCGAGGATGAATATGTTCGCTTTCCCGCTTTAATCTTTTTCGGCGGTCGCTGCGAATGTAACGTCGGCTTCTCGCCCCACTTTTCGTGGATTTTATCCAAGTTGACTTTTTGGTTCAACAGGTTGGAATCTAAGTTCGCCAAGTGAGAGGTATCTGGAATGCCGGCTAATCTTTTCATCATCGTAGACTTGAACAAAGTCGCCTGGAAGAGCGAATACGAGTTGCTCGTGATCCAGTAACAAAACACGCCTTGAGTAAAGTTCCACGTCATCGGCACTAAAGCTAAGGCTAATCCTCGGAGTGCCCACTTCATGGTCAGGCCTTGTTGACTGTTGTTCATACCTTCTACGGCACCTAACTCGACCGAGGCTAAAAATAAAGCGGACGTCAACAGAGGCATCATCATGGTTGGATCCGCGGCGGATAAATCGGTGAACCAAAACGCACCCCCGTCTTTGAAGGATCCAATCCCGTCCGCCATTCTCGAGATGGCAAAGTAGAAGGACACGAACAACGGTGCTGAAACTAACAAAGGTGCTAACGATTTCACCGGATGACATTCGTATTTTTTCCATATAGCCGTCACCTCGCTTAAATGTCTCTGCGCCGCCTCAGGGTCGTTTTGCGCTTGCGTTTGCTTCGCGCGTTCTTGAAGTCGCTCCATTTCCGGTCGCGCCAACTGCATCCGCGCCGTATTTCGCATTTGCATCACGGTGAATGGTAGTGTTAACGTTCTCATAACTACAGTCGCAGCGGCAATCGCTTGGTACCACTCTAATCCACTCACGAGATGAAAGTATTCCATGACGTACATCAAACCGGCGGTGGTGTACCAAGACTCCCCCGCTATTTGCGCGACTTCGCCGACAAGTTCCGTTCCTGGAGGAAGAGTAGTATTGCTGCTAAGATCTGTTACTATTGATGACACAGAGTCTCCTCCTTCATCGCCACTACTATTACTACTCGTGCCGTCTTCGAGCTCATTCGTTGCCGAAGAAGAAGAAGAAGGACTTTCGTTCTTGTTGTTACTCCAAAACGCATATCCACGCACTTGACTCGTCAACAAGGAGGAGGATGTTCTGGTGCTGCCACTTCTATTCATAAATCTGTTTTTGTTATTAAAGCTACTGTTGTTGTGTTGTCGTCGTTGTACTATTCTCTGTCGTTGGTGTTGATATCGTCTGCTTACCTCTTCTCTCACCACTTCTTCGTTTATTGATGATGATGAGAAAAGACGACGCCGCATTTGGTCTCCTCCTTCTCCTCCTCCTCCTCCGAAAGAAGAAGAAGAAGAACTCGTCGTGCGACCACCACCATCGGGAGCGACAGCAGAAACGAGCGATCGAATGAACAACGAGGATTTTAGTAACCCCGTCGTCGTCGTCGTTTTTGTCGCGTCTGTGATGATGTGACTCGACCCCGATGCAACATGTCTTCTCGATGATGATGTTGTTATTGCTGAGAGTGTTCGTCGAAGTCCTCCTCCCATGCTTCTTCCTTCGTATGATAAAACGACTGAACTACTGAGGAGTCCTTTCTCTGTTTTCTTGCCTTCTCTCTCAAAATTTTTTGCCTCTCTGTGACCTGAATTTCGAACACCAAAACCAAAAAATTCTTCCCCGTTTGTGGCTTAAACACGAACACTCTCTGCATTAGTTGGCCACGCGACTATCACATATATATTTATTGCGCGTGCTGCCGTTTCGCATAACGTATTATTTAATATATAGTATTATTCGAATTGCGCACGTCTCATACCACCGATAGTACAGAGAATTGATCTCGCTCGAAACGCGTGTACGACTCTCTTCTCTCTTCTTTCTCTCCGTCTTTGGGGCGTAATCATCCTCAAAAGGCCGCGTGTTGGTGTTTCCCCGACTCTTCGAAGAAATCTCTTTTCTTTCTTTCTTTCTTTCTTTCCGATCGAGAGTAATACTTTAAAAGAAGAAGAAGAAAAGGAGAACAAACATGTCGCCGACGAAGAAGCCGTACAACGACATCGAGTCCGGCAGCTCTGGTGATGGAACGAAACCGTTGTTAACCGCGGGAAAATCAGGTCCAGAGTCGCAATACGGCACCAACAAGTCGGACACCGGAAGCGATTCTGGCGAGGAGAATAATAATAATATGAGTAGTATGACGACGAACGATCAGTATTACATGGGTGTGGACAGAGAGACTCTGTTCAACACTCCCGAGGACGGTTTAACCGAACTCGAAGCGGAGAGACGGTTGCAGTTGTTCGGTTTGAACGAACTCTCCAGGAAAGAAGAAAACGTCTGGGTGAAACTGGCTTTGGAATTTGTCCAGCCAATGCCGTTGATGATTTGGGCCGCGATTCTTATCGAAAGTTTAGAAGCGTACGTGCACAGTTCGCCCGACGACGTGGTCGACGTCCTTGTGTTGGTTGTTTTGCAGTTACTGAACGTTTTGGTCGGCTTTATCGAGGAGTTAAAGGCTGGTGATTCCATCGCAGCTCTGAGAGATTCGTTGAAACCAGAAGCGATCGTTAAGAGAGAAAATAAAATATATACCATCAACGCGACTTTGTTAGTCCCGGGGGATGTGATCGCGTTAGGTGCCGGTGGAGCTATTCCAGCTGACTGCAAATTACGAGAAGGTAAACCGATTCAAGTCGACCAAGCCGCTTTGACCGGGGAAAGTTTACCGGTGGCTATGTTTGAAGGCTCCGAAGCGAAGATGGGGTCAACGGTCACGCGCGGTGAAATCGAAGCTACGGTTACCGCGACCGGGTCGCAAACGTTCTTCGGTAAAACTGCGGATTTAGTCCAAGGTGTAGACGAGCTCGGGCACTTTGAAAAAGTGTTGAGAGAGATCATGTACATCTTGGTTGCGTTGGGCGTGTTTATTTGCGCATTGGTGTTTATTTACTTGAACATGATCGGTGTCGATTTCTGGCAAACGCTCGCGTTCAACGTCGTTCTTTTAGTCGCTTCGATTCCAATCGCGTTGAGAGTAGTCTGTACGACGACGTTGGCGTTGGGATGCCATGAACTAGCCGCGGAGAAGGCAATCGTAGCTCGCCTTTCCTCCGTGGAAGAACTCGCGGGTATGACCATCTTATGCTCGGACAAGACTGGAACTTTGACGTTGAACAAGATGATGCTGCAAGAGTATTTGCCGACGTTCGTGCCGGATGTTACGAGAGAAGAAGTGTTGAAATTGGCCGCTTTGGCGGCGAAATGGTGGGAGCCGGCGAAGGATGCGTTGGATACTTTGGTGTTGAACTCGGTCGATCGCGTCGAGTTGGACCCGTACGAGCACACCGATTACGTTCCGTTTGATCCAATCATCAAGAGAACCGAAGCGACTGTGAAGAATGAAACCACCGGTGAGAAGTTTGTCGTCACTAAAGGTGCTCCTCACGTGCTTTTGGAGATGAGTGTAAACAAAGATAAAATCGGTAAAGAAGTTGAAGAAAAAGTATTAGAGCTCGCACACAGAGGTATTCGATCCTTGGCCGTTGCAAGAACGAAAAATGGCGACATCACTGAACGGAAATTTGAATTCATCGGTATTCTTACCTTTTTGGACCCGCCTCGTCCGGATACCAAACATACCATCGATTGCGCGAATGACTTTGGTGTTACGGTGAAAATGATCACTGGAGATCACCGTGCGATTGCGGTTGAAACGTGCCGCACGTTAGGTATGGGAACGAATGTTTTAGGTGCCGAGAAGCTTCCTTTGCTTACGGCCCAGGATCTCGAGGCGTCGACGACGTTGGGTAGAGACTACGGGGAGATGTGCCGCCAAGCAGATGGTTTCGCCCAAGTCTTCCCGGAGCACAAATATCTCATCGTTGAGGCCTTACGTCAACAAGGTTACTTGGTTGGCATGACTGGTGATGGTGTGAACGATGCGCCGGCGTTAAAACGGTCTGATGTCGGTATCGCCGTTCAAGGGGCGACTTCCGCAGCGCAAGCTGCCGCCGATATTGTCTTGACGCAACCGGGTTTGAGCACTATCGTCACCGCCATCGTGACCTCAAGGAAGATCTTCCAGAGAATGAAGAACTTTGTGATTTACCGCGTCGCGTGTACTGAACAGCTGTTGTTCTTCTTTTTCATCTCGTGCATCTTCTATCATCCGAACGAGTACAACGCGGATTGGCCGTCGTACTTTGCGATCCCAGTTATCGCTTTGGTTACCATCACCATCTTGAACGACGGCACCATTATTTCGGTCGCGTACGATCACGTCGATGCTTCCATAAAGCCAGAGAAGTGGGATCTGAATATTTTATATATTGTCTCTTCCGCTATTGGCATGGTTGCTTTGATTGGTTCGATCGTATTGTTGGAGTTATCATTGGATTCGCAATCGCCGGATGGCCTGTGGCGATCCATGGGATTACCAGTCATGACATACGGAGAGATCCAAACGCTCATGTACTTGAAAATCTCGCTTTCGGATTACTTCTCCGTGTTCAACTCGAGAACGAAAGGTTGGATGTGGTCGAGAATGCCGTCGATCGTTTTAGTTGGCGCGTTTATTCTCGCTACTACGTGTTCTACGTTTTTGGCCGTCTATTGGCCATTCGGAAATGGGATGCAAGGCATCGAGTGGGATTTAGCCGTGTACTGTTGGTTGTACGTAATCATGTGGGCATTTATTCAAGATGCCGCTAAGGTTGTGACATACAAGGTGTTGCAATCTATCGGATGGGTTGAGTCCGTCAAGGTGATTGATGAGAAGGCTTTGAAGAGAGGGAGAGATGCAGTTCTCGGCGCGCTATAAGGGAAAGAATGGATGGACAATTCATATATTACCATATTTATTCATCATGCATAGTAGAATTAGAGAGAGAGAGGATATTGTTATACAATTATTATTTATAAACCGTGTCATCAGCTTATTTTCTATTACAAATCTAATTTTGTTGTTCTTGCGCTGCTTTCTTCGGCGTGGCCACTTTTCTTACTTCTTCGCCTGGTTTCAACTCGACCGTGCTCCCTCGCACACGCACGTGACATCGAAAGTAACTACAAGAAGGTTGAATCATACACGCTGCAGAATTTGCCGCGGGTGCATCCGCGCCAACAACGTACAATGCATGATAAAACGCCGCGAAGAACTGAAGGATATCGTCCCCGTCTGCGCCGGCCGATATGAAGTTGTCTGGATCTTCGTTTGAAGGAGCCACGATTGCTTTCGCTCCGGCATCTAACAAAGCTTCCAGCAAGTCTGCGCCAATAGAAGCTTGACTGACGATAATTTTATCTTTCCACATGCCAATAAGTTTACTCGCCGTGTAATCTGACAAATACTCCAGAGGAATAGTTCTTTTGAAGAGATATGCTCCAAGTTGCCCGTCGTTGGAATCTGCCTGCAAGTGCTTTCCGATGAACGTGTGCAAAACACCTTCCACCTCGACTGAAGGTACAGAGGAACACATTTCATACAGAGAGGTGAACTTTTGCGATTGCTTTGATGGATATTTCGCACACTCTATGAACAAATTTGCCACAGCTGAAGGCTCTGCTATGGCCGTAATATCGTGTTGCCAACGCAACACGATGCCCTCCAAATCTGAAACGCAGTTCAAGTGAATGACACCTGCGTTTGCGCCAATCCTTCTAAACTGCGCGTTGAGATTCTCAATTGCTACGTTGGTATCGTCCAAAAGTTCTTCCTCTCCTCCCGTCTTGTTTCTGTTACTACCGCTACTACCGTTTCTGCTTCTAATAGTATTATTATCCTCCGCGTGGGCGTGACTGTTATCATTGTTGTTACTTTTCTTACTCGTGGCTCCGTTTTTCCCAAACGAGAATCCGGTATTAGCAGGATTGTAACTCGAAGATGTATCAATGCGAGCGAATGGAATAGACCGCAAAGCGCAAAACTCTTCCACGATATCAGTTTTCGCAGCGAATTCGTTCTCGTATCTCTGCGCCTCGATGACTAAAACTCCTTTCTTAGAGCCGAGTCCGGTAGCGATCACAGCTGCTATTTCTTCGTCCAAAGCGTCCGGCTGCAACAACTGACACAGTTCCCCGAATCGCTCGTTTTCAGATTTCACGTACTCATCCGTTGCTTCTCTCAGTCGCTTCAGCGCTTGCTCATCGATTTCGTCTAAATCTATATCACACCTCGAATCGACAGGGTTGAAACGGAAGTATTTCGTCTCTGGAATCAAAGGCAAAAGCGTTCCCAACGCCTCATCTACTCTCTCTACATTACAAGAGGATTCGAGCATAACTTCAGAAGCGTCGATTAGTCTGTGAAAAGATGAAGCGTCTTTTCGTTTAACCCGCGGAACCTCTCCAGTTCCGACGGAAACCACGCACTCAATCTGTCGGTCTGGCCACAAGCGTCTCGCCTCCATGATGCCCATCATCGCTGGGTTGTTACAGGTGACGGCGCCGTCTTGCCATTTCTCATCACCTAACGAAAAATCGGCTAAATAATACGGGGCAGCGCTCGAAGCCCTCAAACAGTGCCACATCAAGTGTTTGCAGGAACCTGGCATCGCATATCTCCCATGGTTTTCATCCTCGGCTGTTTCCGGGTACTGGTAGTTTCGGAAGATGTATGGAGACGAAGGATATTTAGACACGATGGTACCGACAACGAAAACTTTTGGACCGCCTCTTAAAGACGATTCGATGAATGACTCTTGTTTACCGTCCATTTCAGATTCTTGTTGGAGTAAACTTTCGAACACGTTCGCGTCGTGCTTCGAACCGTGCACCGCGACTCTCCATTTCTGCTGCCCGTCCCGATATAAGTTATCGAACCGGTCTTTCCACGACGTCTCTCCATCTTGTCTATCTTTCGGCTTTGAGAATATTCTGGTTCCTAATTCTGTGTAGATTTCATCGCATCGTTTTAAGTCGTGTTTCCGAACTCCCACAGCGCATGCCTTGTGTGTTTCAGAAGAAAAGTTAGTCACAGTTTTCCAAAAAGGACTCGTCGGTGAAAAGAACAGAACAGAAACGGACGAAAAGGAAGAAAAATACAAAAATAGAAAAGCAAGAAAAAAAATTATTTTCATCAAACGCGCGTGTACGCGCGATATTTTGCCTAATTTAGCATCACTTACCAGTATACCTCCCGTACTCGTACCGCAGATCAAGTCAAATAGCTCATGAATTGGTTTACCCGTACCCTCCTGAGACCGATTGCAAAATTGTCAGAATGGTTTCATACAGCGGTGCTTTGACCGAAAACGTGATGATGATAAAGAAAAATTATTCGTACCTCGATACGTTGTAACATTTGCACCGTTGAAATACCGCGCATGCCTCCTCCATCCATACACAAGATTCTCACGCCTTTACAAACAATCGGACGCCGATTGATAGCTTGTCTGACGATTTCATTCTCACCGAAAATAGCCAAAGCTCGAGTTGCATATTTTTTAATTAATTCTGTATTTTCATTTTCTGGGAAGCTCAGGGCTAATTCTGCAAGCAAACTCCGTATGCCTCTCATCTTTAACATTGCGCGTCTATTAATTGATTCAAAGCCCAAATTTCCCAGGGCTAGTAGTCCAGAAGATTTTAATTCGGAATTATCGCTCTAAAAAAATAAATAAAATTTCAAATTATTTTTGGGGAAGTCATATTTATAGAAGAACTGTACCTTAATTATATGGATGAGTAAATTAATTAATGTTTCATCGTAAATATTCTGTTTTTTTGATGGGGAAAAGATAGATTTGGTTAGAATATACGTTCACAAAGTAATTAATTAAAAACTAAAATTCAAAAAATGAATAAAAAATGCACACCTTTGACAATTTTCCCGAAGAAAATGCTAGGGATGCCAGAATATTACAACCGCATATTTGAACGGCAGAATTAGAATCCTGTTGATGTGAATAGGGAAAGAAAGAATTAAAAGTTAATTTTTGTTCCTTCAATAAAAGTAGTACTTTTCCTCAAAAGTGAAGATGAAAAGGAGAGGAAACGATGAGGAGCAATGAAGAGAAGAAACCACGACTTACCGCCATCAAACTTTGTATTCTTTGCGATACTTTTGAATCGATGAGTTTTTGCGCGATATCGGGAAGTTGACTTGTAGCGGCGATGATGTGCGTCGCTTCGCGAATGACGTTCACGTCCGAAGTCAAGAGCATCGTGAGCATTTGCTGCAGAGCGCCTTCTGTGGCGCCAATTTCGACACAGTTCGAGGGATCTTCTTGCGCAATCTTCGCCAAAGCGGTGGCGATAAGCAAATGTTGACAACTCGAGTGTCTAAACACAAGAGTAAAAAAAGCCGAAAACGCTTTGCCTTTCTGCGCAGCTTTCCCCGAAATCGCCTGGGGAATGTAACTCGACGTCGTGTCTCCGATTTGCACGTCCACGTCGGTTAAGTCGTCGTTCGCGCTTACAACGACGTTTACTAAGGACAAGCACCTCAAAGATTTACAGTGATGCATTTCCGGCAAATACTCAACTGGATTGCCGTATAAATGAAACGTGTGCACTTTCGACAAGGCTTTCATATCCATCACCGGTTTTGTCAGTTTGTTTCCTTTTAAAGAAATCACTCGGAGCATTTTGTTCTCCCTTAAATCCGTTCGTATTTTCGTCAGTTGATTGTTGTCGCAGTGCAACTCTCTCAGACTTTTCAAGTTTACTAGACTCGGTAAATCGATCAGTTTATTTTCGTTCAGCTTCAACACTTCCAAGCGAGGGAAGAACTGGGTGATTTCCACCGGCAACTCTGTTAACTGCGCGTTGGAGAGATCGATCGAAACGACGTTCTTGAACCTTTCTCGAATGTCGCCTAATATTCTAACCACACCTTCGCCTAAAACTAACTCCTCGATGGAATCTAAATCGCACCCTTTCAACAAAGAATACAATCCTTCACACAGCGTCGTCGTTCCCGTGTTGTTCTGTCTCGTCAAGCGAAAGACTTTGGGCGTCGGTTTATACGGTTCAATCGTCAATCGAACTTTCACTTTGACGACGTCGTAACCGCCTTGTAAGCACAACAATTGCGCTTTCACCACGTCGCCTTGTTCTTTAAACGGTAAGCTCATCTGCCCGTCGGCTATTTTGTCCAAAATCTCCTCGTGGTCTCGGTCTGAATTATATTCCACGTTCACTTCGTGGGATTGTATCTTTACTTCTTTAGAATGTTGTTGTTGTTGTTGTTCTCCTTGTTGTTTACTAATAGGTTGTTGAGCAGTCGTCGTCGCAGTCGTCATGACTTCTTCTTCTTCTTTGTATCCGAACGATAAGTTGAATACATCCGGCGTTCGGCCCATGGTGAGAGAGCGAAACATGTTTGTGCGACCGACGACGAGTGCTTCTCGTTTATTATTCTTTGGTGTTCGTTGGTTTGTTTTGGAAATGGGTAAAAACCAACTTTTGTGATGAAACACAAGAGAGACACAAGAGGAGCAAAAAAAGGAGGCACACAGGGGGAGGGGAACAGATTTATTCCAAGCCAAAAAAAAATTCCACAACACAACACAACACAACACACTATAGTATTATGATGATGATGGTGAGAAGAGATAGAAGGTACAACCAACACGTTTTGTAGAAGAGAAGAGAAAGGGCGGAGAAGAAGAAGATATATTTGACTTTTAACTTCTTCTTCTTCTTCTTCGTGCATATCTATATATCTCTACACGTAAAGATGTCCTCCTATCGCGCGTTGAAATCCAAACGAGGAGGAGGAAAAGGCAGAAAAAATGAAACAACAACGAGAACAACAACGACCACGAAGAGGTTAGACGACGAGACTATCGTGACGATACTCCAAACCATCGCGCACCGATTGCGAGTGAACGAAGAAGTGACGAGTACGAGTGGTAAAAACAATGTGTTGTTCAAGCACCACGCGGAAGTGTTACACGGAGATACCGATGCTTCGTACACTTGGAAACGGAAAGCTTTGGAACTCGTAGAAGAAGAAGAAGAAGAAGAAAAAGATGAAGATGAATACACGCAAAGAGAGAGAAGAAGAGGGGGAAAAGAGTACGCGAAGCTCTTGCTGGAAGGATTGGATTTGTTAACGGATTGTCTGCTGACGACAAAGTTATACGAGCAGTTCATCGCGGCCATAGAGTCCACGGACCACAGGAAAAGTCAGATATATATAGTGAAACTCCTGTTGAAACAGTTTGTGCCGAAAGAACGTTTTGACGTTTTGAAAGAGATTTGCGAGTTTGTCCACTCGACGACGTGTGGATTCAACGCTAAAACCGGGAGTGTATTCATTAAGGATAAAACTGCGTTGCGATCTATGGCGAGCGCTATTGGGACGAGAATATTAAAGCCATCGCGAGAGAAGCGCGCGACGTCCCAGACGCGAGAAGAAGACGAGGCATTTCTGGTCGTTTCTTTAACGGAACTCATCTTCGTAGAATATTATTCAATCATCACGGATGCCGAAAACGAGAACCAACCAGTTTTTATAGAGAACACGCGGAGTGAGAAGTTCGGGAACAATATATATTTTGATACTTCTGTGAGAGCGTCCTCGTATGCGGAAATGTATCTCAACAGCGTAGGGATGATGAACAGACGGGATCCCCAAGTGAGGAAGAATCGAACGGATTATGATTTCAACAACAACCACAGAAATAGCAACGAGGATGATATTGACGACGACGATGACGACGACGACGACAACCGCGAGTCGTTTTCGTTTCGTCGCGAGTACTTTAGTAGTAACAAGAACGATTTTAGAAGCAGTAGAAAATTTGAAATCTATTCCGACGATGGAGAGTACGACGAGGACGATATCCGGGAAGGTTTGATCGACGACAGCAGCTTGCCCTCATGGATGAACGAAGCACTAGCGGACAGGAAAGGTGGAAAACACAGGCGCGCTACTTTTGGTATATCTCCACCGTCCGAGTTTGAAGTGGAAGGTGACGACGAGAGCGAAGACATCGACGATGCGCTGCCGCCTTGGATGAATGAACGAGGCCTTTCTGCTTACGCATCTCTTTCTCCAACCCCACGGTGGATTAAAGAAATAGTCGCTACTGGTGGAAAATGGGATTTGAACTCAGCGTTTGGGAACTACGATGAAAGAAATAGTGCGTTTGGTGAAAGTCTAAAGCGCGAATTTGATCCAAGTCGATTCGATAAAATATACGACGACGAGGAAGCGGAACGATGCGACTCTGAAGCCGAGGATTGGGAGAAGCACCGAGCGAAGCAACAGCGCAAACAACCCGTTCAGAAAGATTCTAACGAACTTAGTAGTAGTGAAAACGAAGAGGAATATGTTCTCGACCATTCTTTTGTGTCGGAAGAAGAAGAAGAATTGACGGAGAGAAAGGTTCGTCACAGGGTTACGAGGCGAGAAAAGGAAAGAGTTCAAAAGGATGCACTGATAGATACCGATTTATTACTTGCAACAGATACTAAGGAAGATGAAGAAGAGTACGAGTACACAGACGGTGAAAGCTTTGAAGATGACGACGACGATGCCGACGATACTGCTCAAAAAGTTGAAGCGTTACCGCCACCGGAAAACTTTGAGCCTTCCAAGTCTCGTCGTCGACGACATAAACGTAAAGATATAACTCTGAAAAGAGAAGGTGAAGTAATAACGACGATTACCACACCACAACTGCCGCCGCATGAGGATATTAGTAAAGGGAATGAGCTCAAAATCTACGAAGATGTTGATGTCGAGGAAGCTTCAGACGACGACGACGACGATGATTACGACGACGAAGAAGGTTCGATTTGGGAAGACGCTAGTCAAGAAGATGAAGAGTATGACGACGACGACATATACGAATTGCCTGATCAGAATAGACATGATGCGGAAGGAATACCTACTAATACAATTGAAAGTGGTGAGATGAGCGTTTCTGCGCCAATTTCGGCCATTGTGGTACCGACTGCGGCACCAATTTTGGATGCGACGGGTAGGAGGATGGTAAAATCATCTAAATCGGGAACTGCCGCGTCTGTGCCAGCAATCGCTCGATTACGAATTGCATCATCCAAAAATCGAAAGTTGAAGTCTCAAAGAAAAATGAAAGGAGTTGAAGTATCCGCTGTGGCGGAAGCTATTCGACGGAGAGCAACGAAAACGTCGACGACGCAGGATTCTATTGAGAAAGAAGCTCCTCGAGAATTGGATGCGCAACAACAAAAGTCGGTTCAGAAGGTGCCACTTTCGCCTTCGAGAAAAGAATCACCGATAAAAACACCCATTAAAGTAGCAGCAATGGGTGAGGTTGGCGTCGTTGTGACGCCAAAATCGAATAAGAGTGTAAAAGTGATAGAGGATGAGCGACCGTCTTCAGTTGAGGCTAAAATTGAAGCGAATAAAGAGGATGGTACAGAGGTGACAACACCGCTTCGAATAGATCCCAACGCTACGATGACATCGCCGAAAGAGGGATTGCTGAGCGAAATGCACGGAGAAAGAGATTTTTCACCACGAGCTGAGTTGTTCTCGTCGCTACCAACTTCTCCTACCGACGCTACAATTACAACTCTTGACGAAGCCGTGCGTAGCGAACAAGTTGGTGGTGCGCAAGACATGGACAGTAGCGGTTCCGAAGGCTTTTACGACGCCCTGGAAAAAAGTCTCTCGCCAAGAAGTAAGAAATATGGACCATTGATTGATGCTTCGATATTACCGACCGAGCTTGAGTCGTCCCAGTATTCTAGCGATGTTCCGTTATCGAAAGAAACCGAAGAAGCTTTGATACAAATGGCGAGAAGCGGGAAATTGACTGAACTCTTGAGAGATCTCCACGAAATCAAAGATGACGGTGACGACGATGATGCTTTGATCGCAGACGGTGTAGAAGGTAAATCGAAAGAAAAGTTCTTATTACAGTCTTTCCAGGCAGATATCGAGACTATTTTGAAGGGTAAACTCGCGAGAGCAATCCAAGGAAAAGCCGAGAAGATGCGCCGAAAGAACTTGAAGAAAGGAGATATTGCGGAATTGTTACTTGTTGGATTAGACAAGTCCGGTAGCGCCGAGGAAGAGGAAATGGAAACAGGAGGCTTTTCCAAAAGTTCAAATCTGCATAAGAACTTGGTCGGAGAAGGTGTTCACGATATCGAAGCTGAAATGATACTATCTCCCGTTGCTTCTCCGAGAGAGCAAAAGACCATTTGCGGGGAAGAAATCAAAAAAATGCAAGACAAGCTGAGATTGGAGGAAACTTTATCGCCAGCAGATGGCGATTCTGGTATAAATAAAGTAAAGCAAAGTGGTATTAGCGCGACACCGCCTCCGACTCCTTCGCCTCCGCCGCGGAAGTTGTCATCTGTTCCCCCTCCTCCGCCCCCTCCTCCGCCGAGAAAATCGCCGGCGAAGACTTCACCGCTAAAAGAAGCAAAAACGCCCCCATCTGGACCTGCACCTCCACCTCCTGCTCCTCCTCCACCGCCGCCTCTACCCCCTCCACCCGGAGGAGCACCGGTAAAGAAGCCAGAAAAAAGTGGTGCAGCGCCTCCTCCGCCTCCGCCTCCTCCTCCGCCGGGAATGGGTGGCGGGAAGAAATCATCATCAGCGCTAGCTCCTCCTCCACCTCCTCCACCAGCACCGCCAGGCTTCAAGAAAGCAGAAAAAGGATCGGCGCCTCCACCTCCGCCGCCCCCTCCAGGTGGAGCGAAACCGCCACAAAAAGTACAAAAAGCGGCTCTGCCCCCCCCTCCTCCCCCAGCACCGCCTGGTTTCGTTCAAGCGAATTCGAAAGGAGCACCACCACCTCCGCCTGCCGGTCCAAAAATTCCCGCACCTCCGATACCACCTGGAATGTCCATCGCCGCTGTCGCGGCTGCGGCAAAGTTTGCAAAAATTGCTCGAAAAAAAGTCAAAATGCTCCACTGGGAAAAGTTGCAAGCCATTGAAGGAACGATTTGGGAAAATGCGAATACAGACGATGCCATCTCGAAGCTGAATATTGAAGAGTTGGAGACATTATTCGCGTTACAAGATGCTGTTCCGATGAAAAAAGCGAGCAGCGCAAAGCCAAAGTCTGTTTCGTTGCTCGATGCAAAACGGGCTTTGAACATCTCCATTCAATTAGCTGGAGTGCGAATGCCATTCGCATCAATTAAGCAATGCTTCATTGACATGAATAGCCCGAAAAAATTGACATTGGAGAATTTGCTGACGCTCGTAACGGCAGTTCCGGATCGCAAAGAAATTGAAAAAATTACCAAATACAATGGGGAGTTGGAAGAACTTGGAACGTCTGAGCAATACTTTCTGCAAGTGATGGGGATCAAGCGCCTCGAACAAAGAATTCAGTCCATGATTTTTAAAGAGCAAAGCTCAACCATGATAAATTCAATAGCGCAAGATATCAATCTCGTGAAACGTGCGGGCGATGATTTGAAAAACTCCAAAACGATGGTGAAGCTATTGGAAGGTATTCTCGCGGTGGGTAACCATTTGAATGTTGGATCCCGCAGTGGTTCGGCAGTCGGCTTCAGACTTGAAGTGCTCTTAAAATTGGCTGATGTAAAAGCGATTGACAAGAAAACATCGCTTCTGCACTTTGTGTATCGAGAAATGCGCAAAACGGTGCCAGGAATCGAAGATTTGAACAAAGAATTGGAATCGGTAACAGCGGCGGCGACTCTTTACTTGGACGGAACGTTCGACATGTTAAAGCAAGTTAAAAGTGGGATGACTTTGATCGCTCAGGAACTTGATTATGCATCTAAGCACCTAGAAGGAGATGGTGGTGAAATGTTCCAAAAGTACGTCGATAATATGGAACCGTTTGTTTCTGAAACCGAAGATAAAGTGAACGAAGTCGACAGTTTGGTTCGGGACGCACACGACTTATTGAAGAAGACGAGCGAGTTCTTTGGCGAACCATTTAAAGCAGAAAATTCGGCGCGATTATTTGGAATCGTCAAGAACTTTTTACAAGTCTTTGAGAAGATGAGAGCAGATGTAAAGGCGAGCGAGGCTGAAGAAAAGAGAAAGGTGCGCATGGAAGAGTTTATGAATAATAAAAAGCAGAAATTCGGAGACGGGAAGAAAAAGGAAGTACCCGTCCGCGAATTAGATGCAAGAGATGCAATGCTGAGTGAACTGAGGAGCAAAACGAAGCTCGTGGCTCCTATAAAAGTCGGTGGTGTTGGAAAGAAAGATACGAGTCTCTCTCCGCGAAAACAACCGCGGTCGCCGAAGAAAAAACAAGCTTCAGACGGATCGGACTCTCATCACCTGGTTCCACACTCTCGCGCGAGCCTCGCAGATAGACTCGGAAGGCACAAAAAGAAGCAAAGCAAAAATCCAGCTGCATCTGATTTGCCTTTGCCACCACTTCCTCCGCGTGTTGAAACAAAGGTGTCAGTCGTGCTCCCTCCACCACCTCCTCCTCCACCGGCACCAATCGGTTTTGTTCAGGCAAATACAAAAGCGGCGCCTCCGCCCCCACCACCGGTTGGTCATTTTTTTGATATTCCATCTTCGCCATCGCAACCATCGAGTGCTTCAGCTTCATCCGAAATGGTTAAAGTCGTGTTGCCCCCAGCACCACCTCCACCGCCTCCTCCTCCAGGCTTTCAACAAGCAACAAAGGGGCATGCAACGACGGCGCCTCCTCCACCTCCTCCTCCTCCTCCGCCAGGTGGATTTTTTACTTAGATTAGCTACTAGCCAAACAAAGTGAACATTGGCATGATGTATTTTTAAAGCACGCGCGTGTATATATTTATTTACAAAAGCTTATTAGCAGTAGTAGTAGTCTATTCATCCATATCTGCTATCTCTAATGCAAAATCGTCGCGAACGACGCTCTTTGCGTTTTTATCCGTAGCTAATTTCCCAAACACTTCGCCAAACTGTTTCATATAAACTTCCTCCTCGTCTTGCGTGATGCATTCTATATCCGACGTCGCGTGCGCGACGCAAAGTAGAGCGTATCCCTCGTCTCTCATTTCTTTCGAAACACCCAATGCTTCGATTTGTTCTAAACTTCCTTTCGTCACTTTCACCGCGCACTTTGTGCAACATCCCATTCTACACGCATTCGGCAACTCCCATCCTTGCTGCTCGGCTTCAAATAAAATATACCTACCTTCCGGAACGTCCAACTCCAAGACTTCTCCCGTTTCGTGATCGGTAATTTTCACGTTCCTTATAGGTGCGTCTACTTCCCTCGAGCCTTTGTTTTGCCACGCAACGTTTTCCACGTTGATTAAAGTATCATAGTCACCCGCTCCTGCTTTGCGAGAGGCGACGTTAAAGTCATCCTCCATGAACAAATCCACCGTCCCGTCTTTGTTGACGTATTTCTTCTTCCACTCCTCCGTGGTTAAATTCGCGATGGACTTCCTCGCCTTGATCGCTTCTTCGATGGCTTCTCTCGAGTCGAAACTGTCACTCTTTTCTTTGATATTCTTCCCGTCTTCTTGTAAAGACATGGCGATGGGCCCCATGGAAACGCCAGCTTTTTCCAACATCTTTTCCGCTTTTGAGAAGAGACTTTCTTCTTTGTCGTTCTCGTCGTCGTTCTTAGCGGCGCGAGTGATTACGTGCGCGTTTCTTTTCCTCCTTGTCCTCGTCGTCGTCGTCGTTGTTGTTGTTGTTGTTCTGCTTCTTCTTTGATGTTGATGACGTTGATTCTTCCCTCCTCGCAAAGAGGAGGCAGAAGGGATGGTGGTACTGATCGAGATCGTCGTGGCGGAAGGTTTCATAATCGTTACTGCTCCTCCTAGATGCATCTAATAAGTCGTGCGTGTGTCTGTTTTGTTCTCGTGTTGTGAAGTGTGATGTGATGTCTGGGAAAATGGAGAATGTGTTGTTGGTTTGTTTATCCACTTTCCACAGAAAGAGCGCTCGCACATACAAAAGAGATAAACAAACCATCATGCTGAACAGAGCGGCTCTTCCTTCATCCGCCGCTCGCGTCTCCTCCTCCCACTCTTCCTCCACTTCTTCTTCTTCTTCTTCTTCGAGAAAGAATGTCTTCACGCAACATCAAGAACAACAACAACAACAACGACGAAAGATATCCTCGTCGTCTTTGTCGTCGTCGTCATCGTCGCGATTGATGATGCAAAAGAATAACAGTAAGGATAACCAAAGAAGACGAAAGATAAGAACGAACGCATTTTCTGGCGCGTCAAACGACAACACGCGAGTGGCAGCTGCTTCCTCATCGGCAGCTTCACCGCTGGATAAGATGGAAGCGTTAATCGGAGCGGTTTGGAAATTTGTCCGTCCGCACACGATTCGTGGGACTTTATTAGGCACAACCGCCTTGGTCTCTAAAGTTTTGATTGAAAATCCAGAACTCATTCAACTCTCGTTGTTCCCTCGAGCGTTGCTTGGATTACTCGCGTTGTTGTGCGGGAACGGGTTTATCGTAGGGATTAACCAAATCTACGACGTCGAAATTGATAAAGTAAACAAACCATATTTACCGATTGCGGCGGGTGAGTTGTCGTTACCGATGGCTTGGGCGTTTTGCTTGGCGACGGCGATTGGAGGCGCGACAATCGTCGCGATGAATTTCGGCCCATTGATTACCTCTTTGTACACCTTTGGCTTGTTCTTGGGAACAATTTATTCAGTACCACCGCTACGATTAAAACGATTCGCGTTGCCGGCGTTTATGATTATTGCCACTGTGAGAGGGTTCTTGTTGAACTTTGGCGTCTTTCACGCGACCAGAGCGGCGTTGCGCTTGCCGTTTGTCTGGTCCCCGCCGGTTTTGTTCATCACCATTTTCGTGACGGTATTTGCGACTGCAATTGCCGTCACGAAAGATTTAGCAGATATCGATGGCGATAAGCAGTTTGGGATAGAGACGTTTACGACAAAGATGGGAGTCAAGAACGTGAGTTACATTGGAAGTGGTTTGTTGTTGATGAACTACGTGTTTGCGATTGGTTTGTCCGTCTTCAACCCGACGTGGTTCAACCAAAAGATTATGATCACCGTGCACGCAATCTTAGCGACGTATTTAATCGCCAAGACGAGAAAGTTGGAGAAGGCTGGTTTTACTCAGAGTGCCGTGCAAACGTATTACCAAGACGTCTGGAAATTGTTCTACTCTGAGTACTTATTACTTCCGTTTATTTAATTTTATACCACGTCGAAAAAGGAAGGGAGAGGCCTTTTGAGACAAAGAGAGAGCGAAAAAAAGAATTTTCCTGGAGAGGCAAATTTCAGGTTTTACGAAAATCAAAATTTTTTGAAACGTGTGATGTATTCATTTTATATTTTAAAAACTTAAGGAGTATCCACGATGCTCGTCCAGCCCGCTCTCTTGTTCCCTTCTTCCGCCCAAAGCTCTAAGAACTTCCCCGGAGTACCAGGATTCTTCTTGTTATACGCGGTCGGTAACAACGTTTCGATGGAGTTGTAAACGTGCTCTGGGATTTTTCTTCTACCCGCTTTGGTCGTTTCTACGACGTCTAAAGTCACGTCCGAGTTACGCTGATGTCTCAACTCGATCGCTTTACCATCCGGAAACATCGTCACCGATCGTCTGAAGATGAGCAACGTTCTGTGGGAACGTGCCAAGTAGCGAGACTCCGTGCCGACGACGACGTTGTTCGGTTGCATTTGCACCCACGTCAAGTTTTCCACGTAGTTGAAGTTCTTCTCGTGCATGACGTCGCAGACCAACGATAAGTTTTCCTTTTCGACCCAAATGAAAATAAAACCGAGCGGAGTTAACGTTTCTAACGGTAACTGCGCGATATCTTCCACAGTCACGTTCCCTTTATCCGGAGCTTGATCGATGTTCCACGGCGGGTTCATCAAGACGCCCAAATAATCCTTCGAGAGCTTCGAAAAGTCCATGTTTTTGTCAATCTTCATCTTCAATTGCGTGCAATCTGGAACCGTGGCGAGTTCTTTCGCTCTCACGTCCTTTGGCACGAAAGGTTTTACTGCTCTCCCCCACGTGATCGGTAACGGATCGCTCGGTAAATCGTGTTTCGGCAATTTGAAAATATTCAACTCGCGCGGGTCGAAGAATTTCTTCTTTCGAATCATAAACCCGGTATCGCTGTTGTACGCCGTAATCATGTGCGACTTTTGCGGTTTCGGCTCTCTCGGCGCCTTTGGCTCTTTCGGGTCTCTCGGTCCTCTCTTCGCTTTCAACGGTTTTGGCCATCGGCGTTTCCCAGTCATCATTTCCCAAAACTCCGCGTCTTCGTCGTCGTACTGTTCCATATCTTCGTCGTCGTATTCCTTGTAAAAGTCTCGTTCAAACTCGTCGAAACCAAACACGGCGGCGTCTTCGGCTTTCATCGCTTTGCGCATGGTAAACGCCGACGTCGCTTTGAACACCTCTCTCAACTGCTCTTCCGTCAAACCTTCTTCTTCGTTACACATTTCTTCTTGGTCTTCTTCTTCCTTCTCTTCGAGTTCGTCTTTTTGAATATTTTTATCCGCCTCCGTGATGTCTTTCAAAATCTCTCCTCCTTCTCCTTCCTCTTGTTGATTATGTTGTTCTTCGATTTTCATCTTCTTCTCCAACTTCATTTGCTCTTGCTTCTCTTTGTGCATCTGTTGAATCCTCTCCAACTCTGCGAACTTCGCCATGATCATCTCCGGCGTTTCGTCTTCTTCCACGTACCCGACGTACATGGACGAACTCGGTTTCACCTTCGATTTAGGGCGAGAGGAGTTGCGGACGTTTTGCGACGCTTTGCGTTTCGGGCGAGTCGATGATGTGTTTGCGGGAGGAGGATTTTTTGGAACAACAACGCTCTTCTTTTTCATCAAAGTTGTTGTTTTGACTGCTTCTGCCGAAGAAACATCTTTCCCACCGACGATGATGTTCTCTTGATTATTAGGAATCACCTCCTCTTGCGTTTCTGCCACCATTTTAGTATCTTCTTCTAAAGCGCGCGCGCGTTCAAAAATGAAGAGATGAAGAGAGAGACGAGAGAGAGTTTTTGAAAATTTTGAAAATCGAGACCCTAAACAAACACAAAGCAAAATTTTTCATCTTATTTTTTCTCTCACAAATTCGATTCATTCCATTCAGCAACTAGGAATTACAACTTTCTAAAACTATGCCACACAGAATGTGGCGTGATATGTTGGTTTCAAAAAGCGGTTTCGAGCCCCGCGGAACGGGGTCGCGACGGTCCACCACGCCGTCCCATGGAAACATGGGACTTCGCCCCAGCAGTACTGAGACTTTGAAACGGGTTTTAGTAGTGCCGCCGACTAAAATAATGTTTTATTATTGTGTTGTCACATGTTTCTGCAATCCAAAGCAAAAAAAAAAGGGAGAAACTCGCCCACGCCAGTCAAAACTCCCGTACTCGAACCCCTGTGTCCGTTCTTTCCCAAAGCGTCTTTTCATTCATTCATCTTTTGCCATGCGGGAGGAGAGATACAAAATTTTTGTATCTATAAAACAGAAAGAAAGCAAAAGGATGAATGAAAAGAGCGGCGCATTCACGAAACGCGCGTACCGCGCATCGGCGCGAATCGCGAGATGCAGTTTTCTTCTTCTTTACTCGCCGCATGCGCGTGCGAGTAAAGAAGAAGAAAACGCGCGCAAAAA
>Ga0257106_1000144_pt1 | contig 43774 bp, 56 predicted proteins | sample LP_taG_3_FD_190177 | JGI IMG/M metagenome (GOLD analysis project Ga0257106, IMG submission 190177) | Marine microbial communities from Northeast Subartic Pacific Ocean, Canada - LP_J_2011_P26_10m | ecosystem: Environmental > Aquatic > Marine > Oceanic | place: Canada: Northeast Subartic Pacific...
TGCTTTTTATAGTACAAATAGGATACCAGTTACTTTACCAATTATCATTGCCATTACAGCCCTTTGCCGTCTAATTGTAATGCAAAGTAAAGAGATGGATGCTTTATTGTTGTTAGGAGAAGCTGGCGCTATTTTAATTTTAGCATCAGCAGCATATATCATGAGCTTAAAAGATAAATTAAGTCGAGAGAAGCAAAAAGATAAATAATCCATTTTTATTTTTTAAATAGATAAAATATTTAATAAACTAGATTCGATGAGTAAGAAGGTTAAAAAAATGTCTTTCTATGAAAAATATATTTTACCAAGATTTTTAAATTGTGCCTGCGCATCTGAGCCAATAACCTATCAGAGAAAAAAAGTTGTTCCTCTTGCTGAGGGAAAGGTTTTAGAGGTTGGTATTGGATCAGGTTTAAATTTACCTTTTTATGATAAAGCTAAAATAAAAGAAGTTTGGGGTATAGATCCATCCAAAGAACTAACTTTTATGGCTGAAAAAGTAGCACTAAAAGAGGATATTAAAGTAAATATTATTTCATCTAGTGCAGAAGAAATTCCTCTTCCTAATGAGTATTTTGACTCTATTTTAATTACCTACACCATGTGTACTATTCCAGATGTTTTAAAGGCTAATAAAGAAATTAAAAGAGTTTTAAAAAAAGAGGGTAAACTGATTTTTTGTGAGCATGGGATATCTCCTGATGAAAAAATACAGAAATGGCAAAATAGAATAAATCCCTTGTGGGGTAAAATAGCTGGAGGTTGTAATATCAATAGAGGTATTCCTAAATTAATAAGAGATTCTGGGTTTGATATTATTGAAATGGAAGAAATGTATCTCCCTAAAACACCTAAAATTGCAGGATATAATTATTGGGGTTATGCTTTAAATCATTGAGTAAGCCGACTTTTGTTTTGGAGGTAAAAAATGGATTATTGGTTTTTAATGATTAGTGCGTTGATATCATTCTTGAGTGTATTAATTCATGGTATTATTGGTACAGGAATGTATATGGGAAATATTAATAAAAGTGACCTAGAGCCCCTTACAAAATCTCTTAGCCTTGTTAGCTGGAATGTTTATACTATATTCCTTTTTATAGGCGGAGTAACATTCACTTATATAGCCTATAATCCAGAGTTTTCCATTGCAGCTTACCCAATAATTTTAATTAATATTCTTGGAGCTGTCTTATTTATTTTATTAGGTCTTGGCAAGCACAGGGTATTATTAAAAATGCCGGGCGCCTTACTTATGGCGACGACTGCATTATTTGCATACCTTGGAATCAACTAAGTATTAAAATATTAAACCTGATATCTAATAAAAGATTTATAATATTATTTTCACTTACTATAGTTTCCTTTAATAAGGAAAAACAAACCTAGCACCAATAAAAAAAGTTGTTCACTAGCAAATAATACTGCACCTCTTTCGCCAATGAAAACACTCCAATGAGAGTGACCTATAAATAAAGCATTTATCATTACAATAACTATTACAAGAGATGACAATTTTGTAATTAGATTTCCTAATATTGATGACTTTATTGCGATAATTGCACCAACTATTAAGCCTATACCCGATAATATTTCAGACCAAGCAACTGCATAAGCTGATATATTAGCAAACGGAACACCTTTTGATGCTAAAAAGCCAATAAAACCATCACTCATTGGAATTTTTCCATACCCATGTAAGAAAAAAGAAGTACCAAGACAAAATTGAACTACAATTGTAATTAAGTGGCTTAATGGGGAGGTAAATTTATTTATAAAATTATTAAATTTTTCCATAATATTCCTTTTTTTATAAGTTTAATAATCACTACATTAGATTAATTATGAAAAATATAATATATTTTATTTGAAGGGAGGCAGTAATGAAAAAATTATTTCTGATAATGGTTTTTCTAATAACACCATTTTTATTGCAAGCTGATGAATGTGAGATTTCCAGATGGGGGCCTGATGATCAAATTGGTAATGCAAATTTAATTTCACCTAAAACTGTTATCAAGGCATCCAAATATATAAAAAAAGGAAAATTATATAGCTTGGGAATAACTATTGATTCTAATACCCCAGCTTACCCTCCAAGATCATTATCTCTTCAGGTAGTTCAACCAAGTCAACAATTTGGTAATAAATCAAGTCCCAACTCCACTTACAATGATGATATTTTTCATGGTTGGTTTGGAATAGGGTCTCAATTAGATGGTTTTGGTCATTTAGGTGGGCCAGATGGTACTTTTTATAATTGTAATAAGGGTAAGGACTTTGCTCAAATTGATGGTTTAACAAAATTAGGTATAGAAACTGTACCTCCAATTGTAGCGCGAGGAATAATATTAGATATGACTGCTCACTTTAAAGTAGATTTTTTAAATGCTGGTCAATCTTTCACCGTCAAAGATGTTAAAGCCGTTGAGAAGAAGCAAGGAACTGCCATTCAAGAGGGGGATGTTGTACTTTTTCATACAGGTTGGATTGATGCAAAATTTAACTCTGATCCTAAGTTGTGGGGTTCAGCAGAGCCAGGTCTAAGCCCAGAAGTAGCAAGATATTTAGCTTCTAAGGAGGTTATTGCTGTTGGAGCAGATACTTGGGGTTTGGATGTTATTCCTCCATTAAATGAAAATGAGCCATTTCAGGGGCATGTTATTTTACTTAAAGAAAATGGCATATATATATTAGAAACTATGAATACTGGCCCGCTTGTAAACGATGGATCATTAGAGTTTTTATTTGTTTTAGGTCAAGCAAAAGTTAAAGGTGCAGTTCAAATGTTTATTAACCCAATTGCAATTAATTAGAAATGAGTATTTTAAAAAAACAAAATTCTTTCTTTATTGCCGTAATTTGCTCGGTATCCTTTTTCTTAGTTTATTTTATTTTAGCAAAACTAGGGTTAATTATTACTTTAGAGCCTAATTTATCAGTTGGTGATGTCTCTCGTTGGTGTGAAAGAGTTAGTTCTAGTATTTTTCGAGAACCCATAAATGCTTTCAGTAATGTAGGCTTTATGATTACAGGTTTAATAATGTTTTGGATTCTATCCAATGAAGATAAAGAAAATAAAAAAACAAATGATTTTACCGGTCTAACAAATATCTCAATACTATACGCTAGCGTTGTTATTTTTCTTGGTCCTGGATCCTTTCTTATGCATGGAACGCACTCTTATTGGGGGCAATGGATCGATAATGTGAGTATGGTTACTTACATTATTGTTCCATGGCTATATAATTTAAAGGAATTAGGTAATTGGTCTTTCAAAAGATTTTTTATCACTTATATATCAGTTGTATTTATTTTTTCTTTATTGAGCTGGTTCTTTGGAACAAATATGGGCATTAACCTTGATTTATTTGGTGTTTCCATTGCTTTATGGATCATATCAGAATTTCTTTATAAATTTTGGGGAAAAATTAATAAATGGTACTCTGGCTTTATTGGATTTCTAGTTGCTAGTATTTTTGGGATTTTTCCTAATGAAATTTTTTCAGATTTAGGAAATTATTGGTGGATAGTTCTTTTTTGGCTTCCTGCATTATTATCAAATAGCGCTCCAACTAAGACTAGAATATACAGCCCATGGTTTTTTCTTGGAATGATTAGTTATGTAGTAGCTTTTATAATTTGGCTGCAAGGATATCCAGATACAAAATTTTGTAATCCTGATTCATTTATACAACCACATGGTATCTGGCACTTATTAACTGCTTTTGCAACGTGGTGCTTTTTTAAATTTTATAGAACAGAAAGACTTATATAAACGCAAAGCTAAAAGGGTACCTATAAACCAAGACTGCTCTGTTAATATTAGTTTCTATTGGAAATTTTTTATCACAAAACTCAGACTCAGTTTTTTTATTGTCTGATGAAAAAGTAATAAATTTTTCAGAAATACTCTTTATTCTCTTTACGATAAATTTTTTATCATCATAAGAAGCTACAACGATATTATTTTTCTTTATCTTATTTAATTTTAGAGTTAGCAAATAATCGTTATGCTTTATATTAGGAAGCATACTGCTCCCCTGAACTTTGAAAATTTTATACACTATTTAATTTAGGTCTAGTAACAATAAGTTCAGGAGGATAGGGGCAAATAACATTTTCAGTCTCAATACCCTTAGTTGACCAAAAAATTGTAGCAAATTCATTAACTTTTTTAAGCAACCCCTCTGCATTTTCCCTAACAATATCCTGCTTGCATTTAGATGCTGTCATCATTATTTCATGAACTAATGTATGAATATTTGGATGAGATTCAATTTGCGGTGCTTTGAAATAGTCGCCCCAAATTATATTAACTTCATTTTTAACAATTTTTGCTTGCGTTTCTTTCTCTATAACTAAACGAGATCTGTGAGCAGTTGATTTAAGACTATTATCACTTTCATCAATTTCGTGAAGAAGATCAATTAATCTTATTACACTTAACGCTGCAACTTGTGATATTGCAGGATCATATATTTTGCATGGAATATCACAATGCGCCTCTGCTACTTGAAAATCTTTAAACATAAGAGTTATCCTTTCTTTTCAATATTACTTAATGCATTTTTTGTAATTTTTTTTATGGTAAAAAACATACCAGTTAAAAATAAAATTGCTAAAATTGAAGAAAATGTAGAGTTCACTTCAGGATGAAAATAAACATTCTCATGACCTGGATGAGCCATAACATTAATTGAGAATAATAAAATATAAATAAAAATGAAAAGTTTCATAGTTTCAATTCCTTGTAATTAAAATAAATACTTAATTGAAGCACTTATTGTTCTTCCGGAATTCACATATAGATCTAACTCAGGATCATTTTCTGCCTTTCCGTTAACTGATGCCCAATCCCAATATTTTTTGTCAGTAAGGTTTCTAACTGCAAGGTTTGCATATACTTTTTCACTTATATTAAAATTGAAAAATAGGTCATAAGTAACTCTTCCTGGAAGCTCTAATAATTTATTACATCCCCCTCTTCCGCAAACAGGAGCCAAACCATCAATACTTTTTTCAGAAATATTTGCTATTCCCTTGATATTGAAACCTCCATTATCAGAAACCCAGCTTAAACCTAAAATGGTTTGATCAGGATCAATTGATATTAGCTCTTCATTATTCTGCTCACCTTCTGTATTTGTATGGCCAAGGTAAAATGAATAGTTATCATTAATCATAGCTTGTAATTCAAATTCAAATCCATCAATTGTAACATTATTAAGATTTACATATTTATATAAACTTATACCTTGAGGTGATCTTCCAGTTAATTGACTATCAATGAAATCTTTATAGTCATTTTCAAAATAAACTAACGACCAGTTTAATTTTGAGTTTCCTAATGAATTATTTCCTCTTATACCTATTTCATATCCTTCACTTTCTTCGGATTCGAGATCTGGATTAGGCATTACACTGTAGAAAAAAGCAAAATTTGTAAAAGATATGTTTGCACTCTCATAATCAGGGCTTCTAAAACCTTCAGCATACTGAGCAAATAAAGAAATATTGTTATTTAAATCATAAATAAAACCTAATTTGGATGAAATGGCACTGTCATCTATATAGGAAAGCTCATTTCTGGCTACATTACTTCTGTTAAATAGCTCGTCGACTGATGGTTTAAGTTCGTATGAATCATATCTTGCACCTATAACAATGCTTGCTTTTGGAGTGACTTCAACTCTATCAGAAAAATAAATACCTTGTCGTATTGTTTCTGTATCAGGAAATGTTTTATCGGGATAAGTATGACCACCAATATTATAATTTAACTGCCTAGTCATTAAATTTGTTTCATACCTATATCTTGGTCTTTCAACCTCAATTGACTCATATTCAAATCCATAAACAATTTGATGTTTAATGCCTGAAGATTTACCAATTTCTTTATAAAACTCAGAAGAAAATCCAAATATTTCTTGGTTAAATTGAAAATTTTGATATTCAGAAAATGGTGTTGGTCTTGCTCTCATGCCCATTGAAAAAACTAATTTTGATTTATTTGTTATTTGGTCTTGTTCAGTGTTTTGAGCAAAAACTGTAATTCTTCCATTATCGAAAAACATATTCTGATTATTGAAACCTAGTTCAACAGAAAACCTATGCCTTGTAGACTCATCATTACCTATTGCCGAAGAGGTTTGAGTAGGTATTGGAAAGAAACTGAAAGCTGTTTCAGTTTGAAGATCCCACTCATTTTCCCACTCTTGAACATCAATTGTAAAAGTTAAATCAATTGACTCTGTTAGAAGAAATTTAACTTTTGATAAGATACTATTGGACTCACCATTCATTTCATTTGGTTCAGTATCTAATTGATCATGAAGATTTCTTTCATTCATATCTCTTCTTGTTATCTGAATAAGACCTTCCATTTTATTTCCAACGAAGGCCGATAAAAAACCATATTTTGTTCCATCATTTGCTTCATCATATGAGGCTGTAGCTGAAAAGAATGGGTCATTTAAATCAGCTAAATCAGAAGCATCCTTTGTAGTATAAGAAATTGCACCCGCTAATCCATCTGAGCCATATAATGCTGAACTTGGTCCTTTAAGTATTTCTACTTTTTTAACTAAATCTACATCAACTACATCTCTACCATATCCGACATAAGAGTCAGGAATTCTTACTCCATCAATAATAACATTTACTCTTTTTCCGCCTAATCCCCTTATTCTAAATCCTTCATTGAAAATTCTTCCATAACCGTCACTTCTTGGAGCAGTAACGCCAATTGTATTTTCAATTAAATCTCCAATATTATTTACAATCCTATTTTCAATATCATCAGATTTAATTAAAGACACTGATCCAATAACTTCACTTAGTGGAATAGGGGCTCTTGATGAAATCACTGTTATTTCTTCAATATCTTTACTTTCTTGAGCTATAGAAAAGCTATTAAAAACAAAAATAACTAATAAAAATTTTATAAATAAATTGGAATAATTTTTCATAATATATATCCTTATACTAAGTTGAGAATGAGAATCATTATCATTTACAATTTTATATAATGTATTTATAACTAAGGTTCAAGGAATAACTCATGACAAAAAATTTTAGTATAATATTAATCTTATTTTTTATAATATTTTTAAATCCCATTTACGTAAATTCCTGTGATAGGGCCTATAATCCAAGTAAAATTACAGTTGCTGGAGGTTCTATAACAGAAATTTTATATTTTTTAGAAGAACAAAGTAAAATAGTAGCTGTTGATTTAACCTCAAATTTTCCAGAAGAAACAAAAAAATTTCCTTCTATAGGATATGTTAGAAATTTATCAGCAGAGGGTGTTTTATCTCTTAAACCTACACTTGTTATTGGTGAGGATGATATGGGGCCTCCTAATGTAGTAAATCAAATTAAAAAAACGGGCATTGATATTGTAATTTTAAAAGAAGAGCATTCCTCAGAAGGTATTATTGATAAGATTAAATGTGTAGGAGAAATAATTGGCGAGAGAGAAAAAACTATTGAAATGATTAATAATAAAATTATGCCAATTAAGATTGAGTTGGATAATTTATCAGAAAATATAAAAAATCAAGATATTAAGGTGATGTTTATATTAACAATGGATAGTGGTTCACCAATCATTGGAGGCAAAGATACATCAGCCGATGGTCTTATAGAAATGATTGGCGCTAGAAATGCTTTTGATAGTTTTGAGGGTTGGAAGCCTGTTGGAACTGAGTCAATTATTGATGCAGCACCCGATATTATTTTAATTTCAAATCGTGGGGCTCATTCTTATAAAAACTTGGATAATATGCATAACCACCCTACAGTAAAATATACACCTGCTGCAATTAACAAAAATATTATTGCTCTTGATGGTATGCAAATGCTTGGGTTTGGTCCAAGAACAATTGAAACAGCTCTATATTTATCCAAAAAATTTCAAACGATAGAAAACAATTAATTATGTTATCAATTATTAATTTGAAATTTTTAAATAGAGTGCAATCATTTATATTATTTTTTTTATTAATTCTTTTGTTGTTTGTTTTACTGATATCATTTTCCTTAGGTAGTTATAGCTTTCCTGTTTTATCAATTTTAATGGGAAATACATCAGCAATTGAAACTACAATTTTTAGTGAAATTAGAGTACCAAGGGTTATTTTAGCAGCTATAGTTGGTGCAAGTTTATCAGTTTCTGGAGCTTGCCTGCAGGGTTTATTTAGAAACCCTCTTGCTGACCCAGGTTTGATTGGAGTATCAGCTGGAGCTGCTTTAGGAGCATCTACAATTATAGTTTTTGGTTCATCATTAACCTCTACTTTTATTTTTTCTACTTTTTTACTTCCTCTCTCTGCCTGTTTGGGCTCAGGATTAGTTATTTTAATGCTTTTTCTTCTAACAAGAGGTTTTGGTCACCAAGGTGTTACTTATATGCTGCTAGTGGGTATTGCTGTAAATGCTATCGCTTCTGTTGGTATTGGTATTTTAACCTTTATAAGCTCAGACTCTGAATTGAGAAGTTTGACATTCTGGACAATGGGAAGTTTTGGCGGAATAACCTGGTCTTTATTAATACCTGCTTTAATAATAATCTTCATATCTTTTTTGTTTTTATTACCGGTTTTAAGAAATTTAGATATTCTTCAATTAGGAGAGTCTGAAGCAAAAAGACTTGGTGTAAATGTAAAAAATTTAAAATATAGAATTATATTTGCTTCAGCAGCATCTGTAGGCGCAAGTGTTTCTTTGTCTGGTATGATTGGTTTTGTAGGATTAGTTGTGCCTCATTTATTAAGACTTCTTTCAGGCGTAAATCATACTTATGTAGTTATAGGATCAGCATTATTGGGATCTTCTCTAATGGTTTTCGCAGACTTATTATCAAGATTATTAATTCAACCAGCTGAATTACCTGTAGGCCTGATTACCAGCGCGATTGGTTCACCATTTTTCCTTTGGTTAATTTTTAGGATTAATAAAATATGAGTATTAGTTCAAAAAATATTTCTCTTTTTTATGATGAAAAACAAATTTTAAAAGATATCTCAATTGAGATTAAAGAAGGGAAAATAACAACATTACTTGGTCCAAATGGAGCAGGAAAATCTTCATTTTTAAATATTATATCAGGAGATTTAGATTTCTATAATGGTGATGTTTTTTATAATCAAAGGAATTTAGCAGAGATAAATATTCAAGAGAAAGCTTTTTTGAGAAGTGTTATGGCACAATCTCAGCCAATTATTTTTGACTTTAGTGTTAAAGAAATTGTTGAAATGGGTTGGTTAGAAAAAGGTGATATAAAATATTCAAATAATTTTAAAACAGCTCTTAAGGAAATATTAACAGAGTGTGATATTGATTATCTTAAAAATAGAAAATTTAATACTCTTTCAGGTGGCGAACAACGAAGGGTTCATTTTGCTCGATCTTTACTTCAACTCTGGAGAGAGTCTAACTCAGCTGATCCTTGTTATTTAATGCTTGATGAGCCAACATCAAATCTTGATTTATTTCATCAAATAAAAATGATGAATGCTATTAAAAAATTATCAATTGAAGGTGTAGGAATATTTATGATTTTACACGATTTAAATTTAGCTTTTAAGTATTCAGACTATATTGCTATTTTAAAAAATGGAAAAATTGTTAATTTCGGAGAACCAATGTCAATTATAAATGACGATGTTCTCTCAAATACTTTTGGTGTGAAAATTCAAGTAAATAAAAAAGATGATAATATATTCATCAATTATGTGTAAAAAATATGGTTAAAAAATACGAAAATGAAGCTGTAACATTGATGCGATCTAATAATGTTGCGGTATTATCAACATTATCAAAAAAATATGATAATTTTCCTTTTGGTAGCTTTATAACTTATGTAACAGGTCAAGATAGATCGATATATATTTATGCAAGTGATATTGCTGAACATACAAAAAATATTCTTAAAAATTCAAAATCCTGTCTTACAATTTTTAAAATTAAAGAAAATCAAGATAAGCAAAATAGCTCAAGACTAAGCATAATGGGTGATTTTAAAAAAATTGAAGATGAAGAAGATATAGAGAATTGTGCAGATCGATTTTTTAATTTTCTTCCTGATAGTAAATCTTATTCTAGAATGCATGATTTTAACTTTTATAAAATGAAGCCTAGTAAGATTAGATGGATTGGTGGTTTTGGCGAAATTGCCTGGTTAAAGGACAATTTTTGGATTAGTGATAATCCAGATTGGTCAAAAGATGAAGATTCAGTCATTAGTCATGTAAACAATGACCATAAGGATGTTATTATTGCAACGTTAAAGGGTGTATATGGTATTTATGATAAAAATGTTGAAGTTTTGAGTTTATCAATTGATGGCTACTATTTGAAAACTAATAATGAAATTCTCTATATACCTTTTGACTATCCATGTGAAAATTCTAAGCAGATTAGGGATGAATTTATAAATCACGCTAAAAAATTTAAAATTTAAAAAAAACTTTCAATTATTGTTATAATTTGCTGTATATATCTCTTAAATTATCAAATAAATGAGGTACTTTTATGGCTGATGTAGGAATTTCATCTATTGCAGGGTATTTACCCCGTCTAAGATTATCAAAAAACTCTATTGCTCAAGCAAATGCTTGGTTAGCTCCTAATCTTGTTGGCAAGGGTAAGGGTACCCGAGCAATGGCAAATTGGGATGAAGATAGCGTAACGATGTCTGTAGAGGCTATTAGACGAATTCTTGGAGAAAATGACGATAGATCTCATGTTGATAGCCTTTTCTTTGCTTCAACAACTATGCCCTTTAGCGATCGATTAAATTCTGGAATCATAAGGGCAGCTCTTACTTTAGAAGAGGAAACTGAATGTATTGATATTGGTTCAACACTAAAGTCAGGAACTTCTGCATTAATTCAAGCTTTAGATAAAGTTAAAAGCGGTAACAGTAATTATTCCATAGTTTCTGTGGCTGATAAACGAAAGGCAAGAGCGGCAAGTCCCCAGGAATTGGACTTTGGTGACGCTTCGGTTGCTTTATCCGTCGATAGCGATAATTTAATCGCTAAATACATTAATAGTTCATCATTAAGTATTGATTTTATTGATCATTTTCGTCAACCAGGTGAAGAATTTGATTATAATTGGGAAGAACGATGGATACGCGATGAGGGGTTTTTAAAAATTGTACCAAAAGCTATTAATGATTTGTTTAATAAAACAGATATTGATGGTTCTAAAATAGACCACTTTATTATTCCAAGTGTATTTCCTAGGGTTGATCAAATGATTGCTAAAAAATGCGGGATTGATCCTGATAAAGTAGTTAATAATATGGCCTTAACTGTTGGAAACTCAGGATCTGCGCATGCCTTATTGATGTTAGCATCAGTACTAGAAACAGCAAAACCAGGTGAAAAAATACTAGTTTGTAGTTTTGGTAATGGCTCTGATGCATTATTGTTTGAAACAACTGATAATATAAAAAGTTATAAACCTTTCCAGACGATCGAAAGCCTTATCGAATCTGGTATTGAGGAGAATAATTATCTAAAATATTTAACTTTTAATGATTTAATAAAGTGGGAAAAGGGTATGCGCGGTGAACAAGATCGTAAAACAGCACTAACAACACTTTATCGTCACAATGATGCAATAATGGGACTTGTGGGAGGAAAATGTTCAAAAACTGGAACAATTCAATATCCAGCATCTCCTATATCTGTAAGTCCAAATAGTCCTGATTTAAATACACAAGAACCTTATAAATTTGCTGAGAAGAAGGCCAAGATTTTATCCTGGTCTGCAGATTACCTATCCTTTTCTATAAATCCCCCTAATCATTATGGAGTAGTCGATTTTGAAGGTGGTGGAAGAATTATGATAGATTTTACTGATATTGAAAAAGGTGAAATTGATTCAGGAATGGAAGTAAAAATGGTTTTTAGAGTAAAAATTGTTGATGACATAAGGGGTTTTACTAGATATTTCTGGAAAGCAATTCCAGTTTAATAATTTAAGTTTTTATACTATAGTTAATAAAAAAATGGAGAGTTCTATGGCTACTGGCATTAGAGATAAGGTTGCAATACTTGGTATGGGGTGTTCTAAATTTGGAGAACGTTGGGATGCAAGTCCTGAAGACTTAATGGTTGAGTCTTATGTTGAAGCTATGGATGATGCTGGAATTGAGCCAAATCAACTTGACGCAGCATGGTTCTCTCATCATATAGATGATATTGGAGCAGGTAAGGGAGGAACTCCTATGTCGATAGCCCTAAGGCTTCCTAATATTGCCGTTACAAGAGTTGAAAACTATTGTGCCTCTGGCTCTGAAGCTTTTAGAGGAGCTGTATACGCTGTAGCTGCAGGTGCTGCGGATATTGCTATCGCCGTTGGAATGGAAAAACTTAAAGATACTGGTTTTGGAGGTTTGTCGCCAACAAATTACGGAACTCTTACGCCACAAATTGGCCCATCAGGTTCTGCACCAGGGAATTTTGCTCAACTAGCAACTGCCTACAGAGCCAAACATAATGTTTCTGCCGAAGACTTGAAAAGAGCGATTGCTCATGTATCAGTTAAAAGTCACGCAAATGGAGCAAAAAATCCAAAAGCTCACCTTCAGAAAGTTGTTACTGAAGAGCAAGTTCTTAATGCACCAATGATCGCTGAGCCTTTGGGCTTATTTGATTGCTGTGGTGTTTCAGATGGAGCTGCCGCCGCAATTGTTACTACTCCAGAAATAGCCAGAAGCTTAGGTAAAGATAATTTGATTTCTGTTAAAGCTCTTCAGCTTTCAGTTTCGAACGGTTTAGAAAATCAACATAATAGTTGGGATGGTTCTTATTTTCATACTGTGAGGATTGCTGCTAAAAAGGCTTATGCTGAAGCTGGAATTACAAAGCCTCGTGAACAAGTTTCAATGATGGAGGTTCATGATTGTTTTTCAGTGACTGAGCTTGTTACCATGGAAGATCTCTTTATTTCAGAAGAAGGTGCTGCAGTAAAAGATGTTATGGATGGTTTTTACGATGCTGATGGTAAGATTCCATGTCAAATTGATGGTGGATTAAAATGTTTTGGGCATCCAATTGGTGCTTCTGGTCTTAGAATGCTTTATGAGATGTATCTGCAGCTTCAGGGTAAGGCCGGGCCAAGGCAATTAGCAAATCCATCAATTGGCCTAACGCATAATTTAGGTGGCCAACCAGCTAATAATGTTTGCTCTATTGCTATCATTGGTGCTCACGACGCCTAGAGTTTATTTTTTTCATCTAAAAAGCTCGAATAATTTGGTTGATCAATCTCAAGTTTTTCCATTGTTGTTTTAAATAAATGATCGATTAACTCGTTATTATTGATATCAATATTATTATTATCTATCTTTGAGCAAAGAATTTTATTCATTTCTTTAATTGTTTTGTCAGTTTTTAGGATTTTTGATAATCTATCTTTTTCTTTCTCGCTAGAGACCTCTTCTAGTTTGAGTTGTCTAAGAACTATATTTAACGAATTTTTAGCAACATGAGCATGGAATCTTTTTTGTCCTTTTAGTTCTTGAATGACATCATTTTCTAAAAATTCAATAATCGAAACAATTAGATCCTCTTTTGAAGGTGGATTAATCATTGTCTTGCTCCCTAGTTATCAATCTTAAAAGATCTATTTCTGTTTCTGATACTCTTCTTCCAATTGAAGCTCTATCAACACTTCTATCGTAACCAGAATTATATATATTATACATTTTTAAACACATAATGCCCCACTTTAAACTACCCATAACTTCCCAGAATTTTAAAGAATCTTTGTTCAGTGGTTTTCCAGATATTTTTTGATAGGATTTATAAAAATCAATTCTTTTTCCAAACCCACCAACAGGTAGTTTTATTTTTCCAAATCGCCAACTATTCACACACATCCAAGCCAAGTCTTCATGCATATCACCTACATGAAGTAACTCCCAGTCAAGAACAGATGTAATTCCTTTTTTGGGAGATACCAGTATATTGCCATTTCGAAAGTCCCCATGAAGAAGGCACTTCTCATTGTCTTTGTTAGGAAGGTTCTCTTCTAGCCATTTAAAGGCCATATTGAAGACCGGAATGCTTAAAGAGAAATCTTTATAAACTTCTTTATATTTTATTAGTTCATCATTTGCCATTGAGGTATTCAAATTTTTAATTTGAGAAAAGGGAATTGAGTGAATTTTAGCTAATATACTGCCAGCCTGTGAGGCTAGGCTTGGATTTAATTTATGTATTTGAGTGTTTTGAACTATTTTATTTCCAAGTGATATTCCCTCAACAAATTCCATAAAAAATCCTTCACCAAGAATTGACTTATTATTTAATTTATAGATAATTTTAGGTACCGGAATGTTATTGTTATATGCAATTTCCATTACCGATGCCTCTATTGATAAAGACAGGGGAGGGTATATGTTACTTTTGTCTTTAATGCCAGAATGATGGCGTCTTAGGATGATTTTTTCTTCTTTATTGTTATCAAAGTAGTTAATTACCCAGGTTTCATTACTAGAACCTCCTGGAAGTTTTCCAATTTTTGATATTGAATTAAATTTTCTATCCTTATGAATTAAATATTCTTTAATCTGAAATTTTTTATCATTCATATTTATCAGTTTTGTAATAGTTTTTAATATAATCATTTTATGGTACAAACTAATTATGGCAAAGAATAAAGATTCTAAAATAAAATTAAAACCAAAATTCTTTGGTAAAATTCGAACATATTTCCTAACAGGGATTGTTGTTGCGGCCCCTATTACAGTTACTGGTTGGGTTACTTTATGGTTTATTCAAGCTGTTGATGGGTGGTTTTCTCCATTTGCACCAAACGGTTTTGAAACACTTCCATTAGGCATACCTGGCTTTGGTATAATTTCAGCTTTTGTTATCCTTACTTTACTTGGCGCCTTAACGACTAATTTTTTTGGTAAATCAATAATTGGATACGGAGAAAGATTAGTTGATAGACTTCCGGTTATTAGAAATATATATGGCGCTTTAAAGCAAATTTTTCAAACAATTGCTTCAAAAAGTGAAAATAATTTTCAACGTGTTGTAATGCTTGAGTATCCAAAAAAAGATTGCTGGGCAATTGCTTTTGTAACAACAGAAGCAAAAGGTGAGATAGCCGCTAAGCATAAAAAAGAATTAATATGTGTATTTTTACCTACCACACCAAATCCTACATCAGGATTTCTTTTGTTCGTTCCTAAAGATGATGTTATCGAGCTCGACATGACGGTAGAAAGTGCAGCAAAATTAATTATTTCTGCAGGACTAGTTATGCCTGAAAAGATCAATTAGCCGGCATCTAAGTATTTTAATGCCTCTTCTTTGTTAAAGAGGTGCAAAAGTATCTTTAAATTTTCCCCTCTATCAGAGTTATTGAGAAGATTATTTTCTATTATATAGTTTGAATCATTTCTTGCTGTTTCCAATAAGTCTCTGTCGGTGGATAAATTAGCTATTTTAAAATACGGTAAACCAGATTGTTTTGTTCCTAATACTTCGCCAGCACCCCTTAAGATAAGATCTTCTTCGGCAATAATAAACCCATCATCAGTTTCCCTTAAGGTTTCAATTCTCTTTTTTGCATTTTCTCCAAGGGGGGATCGATAAAGAAGTAAACAACTAGATGCTTTATCACTTCTTCCTACTCTCCCTCTTAGCTGGTGAAGTTGGGAAAGACCAAATCTTTCAGAATGCTCTATGATCATAAATGTAGCGTCAGGGACATCTATCCCAACTTCTATTACAGTTGTTGCTACGAGAATATTTTTATTACCATATTTAAATTCCTTCATAGTCTCTTCTCTTTCTTCAATTGACATCCTGCCATGAACCAATCCAACCTTATTGCCGTATATGTTTTTAAGTGATGCAAAGCGATCCTCAGCTGCTGCTAAATCAATTTTTTCTGATTCCTCTATTAAAGGGCATACCCAATATGCCTTTTCACCATTCTCCATTAGTCTTTTTAAAGATTCTGTTGCCTCATCAACCTTACTCAATGGCTTTGCAATTGTTTTAATTGGTTTTCTACCAACTGGTTTATCTAAAAGCCTTGATACCTGCATTGAACCATAAGCTGTTAATTCTAGTGTTCTTGGTATTGGTGTTGCGCTCATTATTATAATGTCCGGAGGATTGTTAGAATTTTTCGACGTTAGTGATAATCTCTGGTGGACACCAAACCTATGCTGCTCGTCAATAACGACCAACCCTAAATTATGAAAAGAAATTTTATCTTGAAAGAGAGCATGTGTTCCCAATATTATATCAATATCACCCGCACTAAGATCATTAACTATTCTCTCCCTGTCTAATCGTTTAGTTTTTCCCGTTAGTATTTCTACTTTAATATTTGATTTTAAACACAAGTTCTTAATACTTTCAAAATGCTGTCTTGCTAAAAGTTCAGTAGGTGCCATCATAGCAGCTTGTTTTGAGTTACCTGAAGCTTGAAATAAAGCTGCAAGAGCAACTATAGTTTTTCCTGAACCAACATCGCCCTGTAAGAGTCGAATCATTCTATTTGGCTTTTCTAGGCCCTGAGAAATTTCTTCAATTGCTACTTTCTGTGAGTTAGTTAATTCGAATGGTATGTTTTTATAAAGTGAATTCAATAAGGTATTATTTTTTTTAATACTTTGACCAACAGGTGCTTCAAAATTCTTAGCAAGCAATGCTAAAGATAGCTGGTTAGCTAATAATTCATCATATGCTAGCCTTTGTCTTGCAGGATTTTTATGGTCTAAATCACTTTCATTTTTTGGATTATGAGCATTTTTTAAAGCCTCTGAAAAACTTGGCCACCTCATACTTTTATAAAATTCAACATCCTGCCATTCAGAAAAGTCTGGAATAATATTAATTGCTCTATTAATATGATTTGATATTACTTTATTTGTTAGGCCTTGAGTTAGGCTATAAATTGGCTCTACATTAGGGAGACTTTTACTTTTAGTCGACAAAACAATATGTTGAGGATGAATTATCTGTTTTTTCTCTTTATAGGCCTCTAATTTACCACTAACTATAAAATTTTCTCCAATTGGTAAAAGCTCTTCTAGGTATTGCCTTCTTCCATTAAACCAGATTAAATCTATCTCACCAGTTTCGTCTATGCATTTAACCTTATAAGGTAAACCTCGCCTTTTAGAAGGATTATGCTTAAGGACTGTGACTTCAATTGTAACTATCCGATCTTTTTCTGCGTTAGAAATTGTCGGTGTGTAGCTTCTATCAATAATATTGTTAGGTAGGTGCCAAAGAAGGTCAACAATATTTTCACCAATTAAATATTTCAAGCGTAGCTTGAGTCTTGGCCCTATACCTCTTGCTGTTTCAATAGGTTTAAATAATTGATCTAGAATCTTTGGTCGCATTGCTCTATTAAAGTACAAATTATGATAAAAGAAACAGAAAATTTTAGAAAAAAATTATTATTTCGCTCCAGTCACCGAGGTACTAAAGAGATGGATATTATTCTAGGTACATATGCAGAAGAAAATCTTCCAAATATGAATGATATTGAATTAAGGAAATTTCAAGAATTTCTTAATTTATCAGATCCTGATTTATATAAATGGATTATGTCAGGAGATAAATCTTACTCTGAAGAATACAAAGAAATTATAGAAGATATAATCTCTACCAAAGACCTCTAAAGATATAATTAATGATTAATCTAAGGGATATAATTCAAAATGAATACTTGGTTAATTCTGACAAAGTAAAAGAATTTAATGAAATTCCCGAGGGATCTGAGGCTCTAATTTTTAAAGAATTATTATCATCTACAGACAGAGATATAATAATTATTTCAAGAGATTTAAAGAGATACCAGCAATTAAAGGATTCTATTGAATTTTTTTTAGAAAAAAATATTCTTTTTTTTCCACAATGGGACTGTATTCCGTATGACAGAATATCACCTAATAAATCAATTACATCAAAACGTCTAGAGACACTATCCAGTCTAGCTGAAGGGGGTAGGCCTAATAAGATTATTTTAGCGACTATTCAGTCCTCATTTCAAAGAACATTGGCAGTTGATGAGATAAAAGATAAATCTTTAAATCTAAAACCTGGACAAGTATTAAATGTTGATGATCTTTTATTGTTTTTTGTAAACAATGGTTATTCAAAAGTAGGTACGGTTAGGGAATATGGGGAGTTTTCGTTAAGAGGGGGAATAATAGACTTTTATTCACCTTTAAACCTTCCGACTCGAGTTGATTTATTTGGTAGTACAATTGAATCAATTAAAAGTTTTGATTTAATATCTCAAAGATCTATTGAGCTTATTGATAGTGTCAAAATTTTTCCATCCTCTGAGGTATCGCTAAATAGCTCAAGTATTGAGTTGTTTAGAAAAAATTTTAATAATACATTTGGAAGTCAGAGAAAAAAAATTAAAGTTTATGAAAGTATTTCAGAAGGCATTACTTATCCTGGAATGGAACATTGGCTTCCATTTTTTTATAAAGAGACAGGGACTATTTTCGACTATCTTGATAGTCCAATTGTTATTTTAGATTCATTGTACAATGAATCTCTAGATAATTTTATTGAAACAATAAATGATCATTATGAATCTAGAAAAGAATATGATGATAATGATTTATCAAAAGATGAGAATAAATATTTCTCCCTTAAGCCAGAGCAATTATATCAAAAGAGAGATTTATTCTTAGAAAATCTATCAAATTCTAATAATATTGAGATAAGTACATTCAAGAAGCCAACAGGTATTAATTTTAATGGAAAAAAATCAAAAAACTATTTTGGAAAAGATGTTAAAAGCAAAGATCTTGAGTTATATGATCAATTAAAAAATGATATTAAAAAATTTCTTAATGAAGGTAAGGTTGTAATTATATCATGCTCAAGCGAAGGTTCTTCAGATAGAATTTCTAAAATACTAAGAAATAAAAATGTTGAAAGTAAATCATTAAACTCAGTAAATTTTATTAACAATACAATAAATTCAGATGTTTATACAATTATACTAAATCTAAACTCTGGATTTCATATTGATAATTATGTTTTTATTTCTGAGCAAGATATTTTTGGGGAAAAATTCTATAGACCAAGGGTTATTCGAAAAGCAGAAAATTTTCTCAGAGAGGTTTCTAGTATAATGCCTGGCGACGCAGTTGTTCATATCGAGCATGGCATCGGAAGATTCGAAAATTTAATAACTCTTGAAATCAATGACGCTAAGCATGAATGCCTACTCTTGAAGTATGCAAATGATGATAAGTTATACCTTCCAGTTGAAAATATTGAGGTATTATCAAAATATGGGTCTGATATATCAGATGTATCCTTAGACAAGCTAGGTGGAGTTTCTTGGGGTTCACGTAAAGAAAAACTTAAAAAAAGGATTAAATTTTTAGCCGAAGAGTTAATGGCTGTTGCAGCAAAAAGACAGATGGCTATAGCTGATATAATTAATGTTCCTGATGATTTTTACGAAGAATTTTGTTCTAAATTTCCTTTCGAGGAAACAAATGATCAATATAATGCTATAGACGATGTCATAAAAGACCTAGAGAGGGGTCAACCAATGGATAGGCTTATCTGTGGTGATGTTGGGTTCGGAAAAACAGAGGTAGCCCTAAGGGCATCTTTCTTATCGGCTATGAGTGGAAAGCAAGTTGCTATTCTCGCGCCCACAACTCTTCTTGCAAGGCAGCACTTTGAGACATTTAAGGCTAGGTTTAAAGGATTCCCAATAAACATAAGTGAATTATCAAGATTATCATCTAATAAGGATGGGATAATTAAGGATATTAATTCAGGGTTTTCTGACATTACGATTGGAACACATTCCTTGTTGGGTGAAAAAGTTGAATTTAATGATCTAGGACTTCTTATTGTTGATGAGGAACAACATTTCGGAGTTAAACATAAAGAAAAAATAAAAAAACTTAAAAGTAATATTCATATTCTAACCCTTACAGCAACGCCAATTCCTCGAACTCTTCAGTTAGCAATGACTGGCGTGAGGGATTTATCTATAATTGCATCTCCACCTGTTGATAGACGAACAATTGAAACGTACGTTTTTCCTACAGACCCTTTAGTCCTAAGGGAATCTATATTGAGAGAGAGGCACAGGGGTGGTCAGGTTTTCTATGTAGTCCCTAGAATAGCAGACATAGATGAAATTGAGGACTTTCTAAGGGAAAGTGTTCCAGAGGTTAATTTTATAACCGTGCACGGCCAAATGCCAGCAAAACAAATCGAGGATAGGATTAATGATTTTTATTCTGGTTCATATGATGTTTTAGTTTCTACAACTATAATAGAATCTGGATTGGATATACCTAATGCTAATACATTAATAGTTCACAGGGCTGACATGTTTGGTTTATCGCAGCTTTATCAGATAAGGGGCAGAGTAGGGCGATCCAAGATAAAGGCATATGCTTATTTAACTTATAAAAATAAACAGATATTAGGAAAAAAAGCACTGAAAAGGCTTGAGGTTCTCCAGTCACTAGATTCTCTTGGGGCCGGGTTTAATTTGGCTAGTTATGACCTTGATATCAGAGGTTCTGGTAACTTACTTGGCGAAGAACAATCAGGACAGATTAAAGAAGTTGGTATTGAGCTTTATCAAAATATGCTTGAAGAAACAATTGAGGGTTTAAAAAATCAAACAAATGATATTGTTGAAAATGATTGGTCGCCAAAGGTTTCCTTGCCATTATCGGTACTAATTCCTGAATCTTATATTCCTGATCTAACAACAAGAATGGAAATTTATAAACGATTATCCTTAATTGAGGACGAAAATGAAACTGACGAGATAGCTGCAGAGCTTATTGATCGATTTGGAAAACTTCCTGCTGAGGTAGAAACTTTAATTGACACCATTGATTTAAAAAATATTTGTAAACTAGCAAATATTGAAAAGATTGATTGTGGAAAAACTGGATATTTAATAAAATTTAAGAATAACGAATTTTCTAATCCTAAGGATTTAATATCCTATATTACATACCACAATAAGAACTTTAGTATCAGGCCAGATCAAAGGATATCAGTAAAATTTAATGCAAAAGATATATCTATAATTGATAATATTAAGACAACAGTTAGAGAGCTGGTTGAGCTATCACAAATTGAGAGTTAACTTTTGTTCAAATGTTCAAGCAACTTAACAATTGATATTACTGGTTGAGATCCGGTTAATGTTATTCCATCGTCAATTATATAAGCAGGAACACCCATTACTCCGTTTTGCCTATTTGTCTGTTCTTGATCTATAAGAGTCGTTCTATCCTCATCATTATTAAATTTTTTTCTTATTTTTTGAGGATCTAATCCCACTTTTTCGGCTATATCTATCAATATATTAATATCTCCAATATCTTTTGATTCTTCGAAATATGATTTAAATATCTCTTCAACAGTCTCTAATTGAGAATTATTTTCTTTCGACCAATATATTAAACGATGACTATTAAATGTATTAGGTATTATTCCTATAGTATTGTTTATATTACTAATTCCAGATTTTATAGCTTCATTTTTAATGTTATTTTTTATATTAATATACTGCTCTTTATCAAATTTTTTGGAAACATAGTCACTACGATCAATGCCCTCGGGTGGCATGTTTGGATCTAGTTGAAATGTTGAGTACTCAAAAGAAACCTTAATATCAGGGACTTGTTTTAATGCTAAATCAAAGTTTCTTTTACCTATATAACACCATGGACAGATTGTATCTGAGATAACTTTTACTTTTATCATAGTTAATTTATACCCTTAATAATAAACCAAAATCTTGCTTATTCTAAAATCTAAAGGCATAAGTGTCTATAATGGAATTAGAATCATCATATTTAGTTGATAGCCACTGTCACTTGAACTTTAAAGATTTTGAGGATGACTTTGAGGAAGTAATAAAAAGAGCGAGAGATTCTAATGTTGGAATTATGGTGTCGATTTCCACCGAGCTGGATGAAATTGATCAAATTATTAATATAGCTGAGAAGTATAAAAATATATTCTGTACTGTAGGTGTCCATCCTCATTCTGCAAATATTCAAAAAGATTTAAATGAGAGCTACTTAGTGGAAAAAGCTTCTAATCCTAATGTTATTGGAATAGGTGAGACGGGTCTTGATTTTTTCCATGAAAATTCATTAAAAGAGGATCAAATTGATAGTTTTATTAAGCACATAAACGTATCGAGAGAAACGCAGCTTCCATTAATTATTCATACGAGAGAAGCTGATGACAAAACATGCGAAATTCTAGAGAGTGAGTATAGAAAGGGCGCTTTTCCAGGAATTATTCATTGCTTCACAGCAGGAGAAAATTTAGCAAAAAGAGTCATTGATCTAGGTTTTTATATTTCTCTTTCAGGAATAGTTACATTTAAAAATGCATCTGAGTTAAGAGAGACTATTAAAAATATTCCCCTAGATAGGATAATTGTTGAAACAGATTCACCTTATTTATCTCCAGAGCCTCTGAGGGGAAGAAGAAACGAACCTTCACACGTTCTTCATACTGCAAAATTCTTAGCTAATTTTTATGAAAAGGATGAAAAAGACTTTTTTTCATTAACAACAAATAATTTTTTTAAAATCTTTAAAAAAGCCAATAGGCCAGTACAGCACAATGAGTGAAAGAGTTTTAGTTACTATTTTAGGTTGTGGTTCTTCAGGTGGGGTTCCTAGAATTGATGGTGACTGGGGTGATTGTGACCCGAATGAAATAAAAAACTTTCGTTCACGTTGCTCTTTGCTGGTTCAAAAATTTAATGCCAAAAATGACGTAACATCAGTTCTTATTGACACATCGCCAGATATTAGAAATCAACTATTAAAGGCAAATGTAAAGAATATTGATGCAGTTCTATATACACATGATCATGCTGATCAATCTGGTGGTATAGATGATTTAAGGGTTTTTGCACTTAGAAGACGAAAAAAAGTTCAAGTTTACCTAGATGAAAAAACAGCATCTAGGTTAATTCCTAGATTTAGCTATTGCTTCAATACATTCGACGATAAGGTTTATCCAGCAATATTAGAAAAAAATACAATCAATCCATACGAAGGCTTCCATATCGAAGGCCCAGGCGGTAATATTTATTTTATGCCGTTCTTACAAAAGCACGGTAAAATTGATTCAATTGGTTTCAAATTCAATAATGTCGCTTATTCCAGTGATGTGGTAGATTTTTATGATAAATCTTTTGATATGTTAGGTAATCTTGATTATTGGATTGTTGATGCTCTTAGGCATGATCCTCATCCAACTCACGCTCACCTTAATAAAACACTTGGCTGGATCAAGGATCTTAATACTTCCAAAGCTATTTTAACAAATCTTCATATAGATCTCGACTACAATAAATTAAAGAATTCTTTACCAAATAATGTAAAGCCTGCTTATGATAACCTTAGTTTTGAGATTCCATTGTAAAGGTTTGTATATTAGTTATACATAATATATATTATGCGCATAAATATGATTAAATTTATCACTAAAAGACTCCTTATAGCCATCCCCACTCTTTTAATAATAATTGCATTTGGCTTTATAATGATGAGAGTTGCTCCTGGCGGGCCTTTTACTAATGAGAGAGTCTTACCTCCTGAGATAGAAAGAAATATCCAAGAGGCTTATAATCTTAATAAACCATTGTATGAACAATTTTTTATTTATATTAAAAATTTAAGTGTTGGCGATTTTGGCCCCTCTTTTAAATATAAAGATTTTACCGTAAATGAATTAATAATTAGTGGGCTTCCTGTAAGTGCTACTCTAGGCTTATCATCAATAATAATTTCATTATTTTTAGGTTCATTTCTTGGTATTATTGCTGCCGTTAAAAGAAATACTTATTTCGATTATTCTGTTATGAGTGTCTCATTAGTGGGAATATGTGTTCCGAGTTTTGTTATGGCCCCTATCCTTTCATTATTTTTTGGCCTCTATCTTGGTATTTTACCTACATCAGGATGGAATGGAGGAAGTATATTAAACTTAATCTTACCTATAACAGCCTTATCACTTCCGCAAATAGCAGTAATATCAAGAATGATGAGAGCAAGCACTATAGAGGTGTTAAATTCTAACTTTATAAGAACAGCAAGATCAAAAGGTTTAAAATCATCCTATATAATAAGAAAACATGTGATTAGAGCATCAATACTTCCAATTATTGAATATTTGGCTCCTGCTTCAGCAGGTTTAATGACAGGATCTATAATAGTTGAACAAATTTTTGGATTACCTGGAATTGGACGATATTTCGTTGTGGGAGCCCTTCAACGTGATTACACTTTAGTTAGCGGGGTAATGATACTTTATGCTTCATTATTGATTATTTTAATACTTATTACAGACATTTTAAGGGCTTATTTAGATCCAAGGGTTAAAATTTAGGTTCATTATGAGATTATTAAAAAAAACTGATAACCTAGAAATGTCTTATAGCTTAAAGGGAAGATCTCTTTGGGTTGATGCAAGAAGAAGGTTATTTCAAAATAAAGCTGCCATTATATCATTGTTTATATTAATTTTTATTTCAATTATTTCAGTTTTTGGTCCATTTTTTATCCAATATGGCTTTATCGATACCGATTGGAACTCTATTTATCAACCTCCCAGCTTAGAAAATGGCCACTACCTTGGCACAGACGGCAATGGGAGAGATTTACTTGTTAGAATTTTACATGGCGGCAGGTTAAGCCTCTCAATAGGTGTAATAGCAACATTTGTAAGTGTATTTATTGGCGTTATTTATGGAACTATAGCAGGCTTCTTTGGTGGTAAACTAGATACCTTTATGATGAGAGTTGTTGAGATTCTTTATGCAATGCCATATTTAATCTTTGTTATTATTCTAATGGTTGTATTTGGAAGAAATATTTATTTTCTCTTTATTGCAATAGGTGCGGTAGAATGGTTAACAATGGCCAGAATAGTAAGAGGTCAGACTATATCACTAAAAGAAAAAGAATTTATTGAAACAAGTAGAGCGCTTGGGCAATCAAATACCTTAATAATAATAAAACATATTATTCCTAATTTAGCTGGTCCCATCATCGTTTATATTACATTAATGGTTCCATCGGTTATTATTTTAGAGAGTTTTTTATCATTCTTAGGTCTTGGTGTTCAAGAACCTCTAACATCATGGGGTGTGCTTATATCAGAAGGATCTAGAGAAATGGAAACTGCATGGTGGTTATTGATCTTTCCGGGATCTTTTATGGTTATTACTTTGGCTTCTTTAAATTTTATAGGAGATGGACTTAGAGATGCAATCGATCCAAAAGAATATTAAAAACAATGATTTATTACTTGAAGTTAATGATTTAAATGTTTTTTTTAATACAACAGATGGCTTAATCAAGGCTGTAAATAATGTTAACCTTTCGATTAATAAAGGAGAATGTCTAGGGGTGGTGGGTGAATCTGGATCTGGAAAAACTCAAACATTTTTTTCCATAACAGGCCTTCTTTCAAACAATGGTTATTGCAAAGGTTCTGCGATATTTAAGGGTTTTGATCTAATATCTTCATCAAAAAAAGAAAGAATGAAGTACCTTGGTAAATCAATTGGTTTTATTTTTCAGGATCCAATGACTAGCTTGACTCCTCATATGAAAATAGGCGATCAATTATCTGAGATTTCAATTTTTCATGATAATTTAACAAAAAAAGAAGCACTGAAAAGAGCCCTAGAGGTTTTGGATATAGTAAAATTACCAAAATTAAGGAATCTAATCACCTCTTATCCTCATGAGCTGTCAGGTGGAATGAAACAGAGAATAATGATTGCTATATCATTGATGTGTAGTCCTGAGCTAATAATAGCCGATGAACCAACAACTGCGCTTGATGTTACTACTCAATCAGAAATACTTAACATTTTCAATGATTTAAAGAACCAATTAGGTATTAGTATTATTTTAATTTCTCATAATATTGGAGTTATTGCAGAAACTTCGGATAATATAATTGTAATGAAAGATGGTAGTATTGTTGAAAATGGATCGACTTATAATGTTTTGACTAATCCTCAGGATAAATACACAAAACTCCTTCTTTCATGTATACCTCCTTGGCTGGACGTTTAAGTATATGAAAAATGAAGCAACAAACATTCTTACTGTAGATAATTTAAAGCTGCACTATTCTTCTGCTAAAGGTTTTTTTTCTAAAAAAGAAATAGTTAAGGCTGTTGATGATATTTCTTTTAATCTTTTAGAGGGCGAGACACTTGGTATTGTTGGTGAATCAGGATCTGGAAAATCAAGTATATGTCGATTAGTCCTTAACCTTATCTCAAAAAGTTCAGGAAAAATAACTTGGTTTGATAAGGATTTAGATACATTTAACAAAAAACAAATGAAAGAATTTAGAAGAAAAGTTCAAATAATTTTTCAAGACCCTTACGGTAGCTTAGATCCAAGAATGACTATTGGAAGCATTATAAAAGAACCATTGGATATATTTAATAAGAAATTACTTAAAAAAGATAAAGAAAAAATAATAACTGAACTAATGAATGATGTTGGTCTTTCAAATGAATTATTTAATCGATACCCTCATGAATTATCCGGTGGTCAATGCCAAAGAGTTGGTATTGCAAGAGCAATAATCAACAAACCTTCGGTATTAATCTGTGATGAACCAGTTTCTGCATTGGATTTATCAATTCAAGCACAAATATTAGATCTTCTTAAAAACTTAAAGAATAAATATAACCTTACATTAGTATTTGTAAGTCATGACCTTTCAGTAATAAAATCAATTTGTGATAATGTTATAGTATTGAGGTCTGGAAAAATTGTAGAGAATAAAGAAGTTAATGATTTATTTAGGAAACCAGAGAATGAATACACAAAGAAATTAATTTCTTCAGTTCCCTCCCCTATTCCACTTAAAAGATAAGTCAGAATTTAATCATAAAATCTAAACTTTAATTTAAATTATTGAGCTCTTGGCGCCACAGCCAGAATAGTCTCAGCTCCAGACCTTTTTCTAGAAATACTTATAATAGCAGTTCTTAAGTCTTTTTCATAAACTAAGAATATTTGATTGCCCTGTTGCTCCATAATTAAAAACCAACCTGTATCAGGCATATGCTCTTTAAAATAACTGAAAACCGAATTGGCATCTAATCCGGAGTTAAAGTAAATTTGACCAAACCAATTTTCATCACTTCCAACAACAACAGATTTAGTTAAGTCTAGATAAGTTTCAGGAGGAAAAGCCACGTCACTAAATTGATTTAAAACATCTTCCTGAGTTGGCTCTGCATCAATTGATATATCATCATTGCTTACAGTTGACCCACCAGGATTTGTAATAGATTCAAGTTGAGCACAAGAAACCAAAAAAACAAGCATAAGAGAAGCTAATAAATTACGAAATAAAGACATCGATGACCTCCTAAAGAAATAATACTTAATAATTAACCCTTTATTAATGAGTCGGTCAAATAATTGTTAAAATATACACATTAAAGACGCTAATATCATAATGCTCCAACTACCTAGCGCACCAACCATTCTTGGTAAATTATCTGGCCCCAATCCTTCTTCTGCAATTATTCCATATGCATGTGCTATACGACTCAAAATAAAACCTATTCCAAAGATATGAACAAAAAATTCACTACCTCTGTATTCCATTAACATTAAAAGAATTATCATTAATGGTGCATGTTCTATAAGATTTCCAAATGCTCTTGATCTTTTAAGAAGAACAGAGTCATCTCCACCTAAGGCTGTTTTTGTTTCCATTCTTCGGAAAGCTGTATTCAAGGCCAAAGCAACAGCCATAATAACTAATATACCAGCATAAAAAGCTGATCCGTTTAATTCATCCATTTCGCACCTTTATAAATATAATTTATTAACCCTATGATTCTATTAAAACGGCAATATTTAAGATCTTATTTGTAATTAGAAAATTTTGTTATACTTTAGAGTATGTCTTTAACAGTAAAAATTATCACAGGTATGATTTTAGGTTTTTTAACTGGATTACTGATAAATGTTCTTTCGTTAAATAGTAATGAAATGATCAATATATATTTAGTTAATGGTTTGTTTGATACTATTGGTTCAATTTTTATTTCATCTTTAAAGCTAATGGTTGTTCCTCTTGTCTTTTTTTCACTATCAACAGGGGTTGCGTCTTTTGACAAAGATAAAAAATTATCAGTAATAGCCTTAAAAACGATTTCTCTTTATTTGCTAACAACAGCTATAGCTATATCCTTAGGCTTATTTATTGCAATTTTATTCTCACCCGGTGAAGGCTTAAACTTAACATCATCTGCTGAGTATATCGCCCCTTCTCCTCCTGGAATTAAATCAGTTATTATTGATATATTTCCAACAAACCCTATTGCTGCGATGGCTGAAGGTAAAATGCTTCAAATAATTATATTTTCTATATTTTTTGGTGTCGCACTTAGGTCAATTAAGGATAAAAACTCAGAACTCGTTAAAATAATGGAGAGCACAACCAATGTAGTAATGAAGATGGTATTTATTTTAATAAACTTAGCTCCTTTTGGTGTTTATTGTTTAATGGCAAATTTATTCGCTACTCAAGGAATAGGTATTGTAGGAAATTTATTTCAATATTTTTTACTTGTTGTTTTTGTTTTAATTATTCATGGTTTTGTTGTTTATCCTGCATTGTTATATTCTTTTACAAAAATAAAACCTTTTGGGTTTTATAAAAAATTACGTCCAGTTATGCTGTTTGCTTTTTCAACATCATCTTCAAATGCAACAATGCCCGTTACCTTAAAAACAGTTACGCAAGATTTAGGTGTAAATCCAAAAATTGCTTCTTTTACGATACCTTTAGGGGCAACAGTCAATATGGATGGAACAGCTATAATGCAAGGTGTTGCAACTATTTTTATTGCTAATGCTTATAATATTGATTTATCAACTATTGATTATTTAATGGTCATACTAACAGCCACAATGGCATCTATTGGAACCGCTGGAGTGCCAGGTGTTGGTTTAATAATGCTAGCGATGGTTTTATCACAGGTTGGACTTCCAACAGAGGGTATTGCTTTAATATTGGGTGTTGATAGACTCCTTGATATGATTAGAACTGTTGTAAATGTTACTGGGGATAGTACCGTCTCAACTATAGTGGCGCATTCAGAGGGTGCTTTAGATAATAATAAAAATAATAATTAATTTATTTAAATAAAGGAGAAGTAAATGAAAAGTGAAGCAATTGTTGAGTTTGGAAAACCTCTTAAAACTATCGAAAGCGAAACACCTAAGCCTAAGGGTAAGGAGGTTTTATTAAAAATCACATATAGCGGTGTCTGTCATTCAGATGTCCATCTTCATGATGGTTATTTTGATCTTGGTGGTGGAAATCAATTACCTGTTGGTGCGGCAATGAATTTACCACATACACTTGGACATGAGATTGAAGGAGAGGTTGTAAGTGTTGGGCCTGATGTGTCTGATGTAGAGATTGGATCAAGTGTTGTTGCTTATCCCTGGATAGGTTGCGGGGAATGTTCTACCTGCGAAACAGGTGATGAACATTATTGTAATGCACCTCAGCAATTAGGTATTCAACTACCTGGAGGTTTTTCCGACTTTTGTTTAATTCCTGATTCAAAGTATCTTCTAGATTATACAGGTATAAGACCAGGCTTAGCGGCAACTTATATGTGCTCTGGCTTAACAGCATTTGGTGCTTTAAAAAAATTAGTAAATGTAAATGATGATGATCATATTCTTATAATGGGATTGGGTGGAGTTGGCATGATGGGTCTTCAATTTGCAAGATCACTGTTTAATTGTAAGATTTTAGCAGCAGATATTGACCCCAATAAACTTCAGGCAGCACAAGGGGCTGGTGCGGATGAGGTCTACGATACATCTGATGAGTTATCATTATTAAAACTAATAGAGGATACCAAGGGTGGTGTTAAAGCTGCTGTAGATTTTGTTGGTGCAGAAAAAACACTTAAATATTCAATGGATTCAACAAAAAAAGGTGGTCAGATTGTTGTTGTTGGTCTTTTTGGCGGAGCATTTCAGATGCCTATACCGATGTTTCCTCTTTCAGCTAAAAGTATTGGTGGAAGTTTTGTTGGCAATCTCGATGAAACAAAAGAAATGTTGGAGTTAGTAAAATCAGGTAAGGTTGACCCTATACCCGTAGCAAATCGTGAAATGAATCAAGCAACACAAACTCTTGATGATTTAAGGGAAGGTGCAATTACAGGTAGGGTTGTTCTACAGCCTTAATATTTTAAGTTAGATCATCTTGGGGGAGAGTTATCATGAAGGCCTGGAAACATATATCAACTAAAGACTATGACTGGAATCTTTTTGGCGATAAGCATGGCAGAGAGACGTCAAAGGTTAAGACTTTTTTTGAGGGTAATCAATTTATTTGGGAAGCATCTTTGAAGCCCAACTATCTTGCGGAATCACATTGGCATCCATACGATATTGTACAGATTTTTCTTGAGGGAGAATTTATAGCTGAGGGAGAAGGGTCATTTTTTCCTGGAGATATTAGATGGGTAAAAGCTGGAAAATCAACAATTGAGAGTGCCGGAAACGAAGGATCAAGATTTTACCTAATAGCATTAGGGGGAAATATACCTCTAATGTGGGACGATCTATATGAAGTTCCCGATGATCTGAAAAATCAATTAACACAAAGAGGCAATCCAGTTGGAAGCGCAAATATTAATGAGCTACCATTTATTCCCTTTGAAGATGAGAATGGACGCCCTACCCAACCTGTACAGATAATATGCGATGAATCTCCTTATGTTGTTAGGACTACCTTTGAGCCTGGCTATACTGCGTCAGATCACTGGCACAATCATGATACTATGTATTTTATAATGGATGGTGAAATGTCTTTCAGCGAGGATGAGCCTTTGTATAAAAAAGGTGATATTAGAGTTGTTAAGGGAGGTTACTCTTATGGTCCTGAAAAACCAGGAAAAGATGGGGTAACCTTTATATTAATCTCTAACGGGGGACCTATAGATTTAAATTGGTCAGATATTAAAAAACCACCTGTAATGCAACTTTAATATATTATTTATTTTATTTTTTTCCAGCAAACCAGAACATTGGGATAGATAAAGATGATATTAAGGTAAAAAATAATAGTGTTTTTGTATAAGGCTCTGAAATCGGAACCAAAGCATTCTCATTATACATGATTAATGTATCTAAGATAATTCCAGTTCCAGTTGTTCCTATAAACATTCCAATCATATTTAAATTTAAAATAAAGAAAGCAATTACTGTAGCCTTCATATGGGAAGGTGCTAACTCTTGAACAGTTGCAAAAATAGGTCCATAAACTGCTCCTAATTGGAAAGATCCAGCCATCATTGCAACCCAAAATATATAGGTATCAGGCGAAACAATTCTACCCAAAATATTTAATGGGAGCAATAAAAGCATCACCCAAAATAAAAACATTGGCCTCCCAAGATTAAATTTCTTTGAAAACCAATCCGATCCTAATCCACCAAATAAATTTCCTAAAATACCAAATACTACAACAATATAACCAGTATATTGAGCAATTTCAGCTTTATCAAAACCACGCTCTTTAACATACCAAACTTGATCATAAACGGCTGCACCTAATACCAAGTGATAAATAACACCGCCATATATGCATAATGTTAAAGGTTTGGAATCTTTGAGGGCTTTAATTAAATCATTTTTAATTAATCGAAGATCAATTTTTTTCTTTTCACTATTGTTTAATTTAATAGATCTAGGGGTCTCCTTAATAAAAAACATTATTAATGATAAAATTACACCTAAGCCACCAAGTATATAAAAGCACATTCTCCAACCAATAATTGGACCCAAAGAACCAGCTATTATTAAACTAAGGCCAGCACCAATAGGTATACCCATGTAATAAGCGCCAGTAACAAACCCCATTTTACTCTGAGGGAATCTATCTCCAAGTATTGATATTGATGTGGGAGTTAAAATTGATTCACCAACACCAATAAACATTCTGGGAAGTAAAAGACCCGTAAACCCCTTTGCTGCTCCTGACAATGCGGTTAAAAAGCTCCACAGAGCCACACCAATAGCAATTAATCTTGGTCGATGGACTTTATCAGCTAAAATACCCATAAAAAGACCCATAATTGAATAAAAAAATAGAAACCCAAATCCTGTTAGAATCCCAAATTGAGTATTTGAAAGAGAAAGGTCAGGGATTATAAAGTTTGCAAAGCTTGCTAATAGCTGTCTATCAACGAAATTCATTACATTTAGTAATATTAAAAATACTAAAAATATATAATGTCTGGATTCAGTTTTTTCTTTTTCTTTTTTATCTATCATATTGAATTATAAATTGTATGATAGAAACATAACATTATTTTATATATTTAACTAAACTAAGATGAAAAAATGAAAAAAATTTGCGTATTTATTTTAATATTTGCCTTTATTTCGCCATTTAATCACGCACTCTCCAGTGAGAGAGTATGTTTTGATACTAAGAATATTGAGAATATTAAATTCAAAAAAGATTATTTATTATTCAAAAATAGAAAAAATTTGAACTATTCAGTAACATGCAAAGGTAATCGACATTTAACATTTCAAAGTCCTTTGATTATTGAACCTCAGAAAATGGGCTATAAAATTTGTTCAAATGATGTTTTAAAGCTCAAAGAATACTCATGCTTTATTAATGAAATTAAATTAATTGTCGATGAAAATAAAGATTAACTATATATTTCAATCACTAATTCACTTATATTAATTTAGTTAAATTAAAAAAAATGAAAAAAATTCTTATACTATTATCTGCAATATTATTTTTTATAATTTTTTTATTAGGCTTTCTTGTGATGATAAATAAAATCTTAATATTTTTTTATGGTTTTTAAAAAATACTAATCATCATCGAGATTGAATATCTCTAAGTTGTCAAGTTCCTCATTCCATCCTGGAGTAAGGTAATTATCAATCTTTATAGCCTTCTTTATCTCAGGATCACTTTTATCCAACTCATCCAAATAAAGATCAACTTCAGCCTTACCTTTGCTTATTTCTTCCTCGGTAAGATTTTCAGAAAAATTTTCTGCTAGATATAGAGCCTCATTTGATTCCTCTTTGGTTGGAGCTGTTATATGAAGAACAAGAGCATTTTTAAAGGCTTCATAAAAATTTTCAGGCTCTTTCGTGGTATCAATAGTCATTTAAAAACTCTTATTCTTAAAATTTTTATTTCTCAATTCAACTTCAACTTCTTGCTTGGCTTTATCGATTTCTTGTTTTGTTAATTTATTTATATAAAAAGAACCATTTTCACCAGTCAATAAAGCTGATTTATAAAAATTATAGTTTTTTTTACTCATTTAAACTAACTGTCACCCTCTTTTATAAAAATTCCATCAACCATTCGCCCCTTCCTGTCCTTAATATCGTTATATGCTGTAGAGAGACACTCCTCCATACTGACGCCCTGCCTTTCCATGATATTAAGCATTACAACCATCATATCACCTAGGTCATCCTTCACATCCTTTCCCTTGCAAACACTATCACTTAGCTCTCCAAGCTCTTGCATTAGCTTTAAAACCTGATCTTTGTCTGAACTTCCATCTATAAGATTTCTATCATGATGCCATTGAACAATTAAATTAGTTAGCTCTTCCATATTATCTCCTTAATTTACTCAACAATGTCTAAAACTGTATTACAATTAAAGCACTTATCCTTGGTGAGATCTTTGATAAAGCTTTTATAATCACAAATAGTGCATATAACCTCATCCTCGAGCCTGTCTATAAGTGACTTAACTTCCTTCTCAGCTCTTTTCATCTCAAGCTCAGATAATTCAGGCGCTAAAATTTTTGCTACCTCAAGATATTCATTAGTGAGATCATTATTTTCAGTAGTTACTGACATAAATACAGCATTACGAAAAATTTCATAAGAACTCTTTGGCTTTTCTTTTAAGTGGAAGGGTAACATTAGTCTCTCAATCTATTCGTTTATTATATCTAATTGCAATAAATTACTTGCCTCTACGAGGCCTCCAGCGTTTATGATATTTGTATAGCCTAATTTTTTCAAAATTTCTTTAGCTATTCCCGATCGTCTTCCGCTTCGGCAATATATATAAATTTCTTTATCCTTAGATTTAACAATATCGTCAATACTTATACTTAAATCACCTAAGGGTATATTAATAGAAGTTTCCATATAACCACTTTTGATCTCAATAGGATTTCTAACATCAATAATCACATAATTATTTGCAAAAGCATTGTTATAAGAAAATAAAGAAATCATTAAAATGGAAAAGATTTTTTTCATTTAATTTTTTTCTCTATCCTATTTAAAGTATCTATTAGGTTATCCTGATGGCTATCAAGTAGTAATGACAAACGAATGATTAGCCAGCTTAATAAAAGCAAAACAACAATCAAACACCATGCAAAAATATTATCGATTAACGGGGTTTCCAAAATTTTCTCCTTAATTATGCTTTAAACCCACTTTAGGGGTGAATAATTCTTAAATTTATTCTTTTTATCTTCTATACACTTAGGACAAATAACGGAATTATTTTTTTTATCCTCATCAGTATTATCCCTAGGCTGAAAAATAAATTCACCATGCTTTTTGCAGGCTGCTTGAAATGTTTTATCTAAATCTTTATTCATTTCTCTCTTTTTTCTATTTCTAAATATTATATATATTTTTTAAAAGACTCATTTATTTCTTTTTTTGCCCTGGCTATTTCTAACTCCGATAACCTTTTTTCTAAAATATTTAATTTCTTTAAATAACCTGATTTTTTATCAACATTTAGAGACATATAACTTAATAAAAGCAATGATTTAAAGATCTGATAGTCACTTTTTAATTCTTTAGAGAGGTTTATGGTTGATCTTGCTCCGGCAGTTGGAAAATAATTTTTTAAATTATTATCTTTAGACATATTAACTCCGGTCAGTAATTTTATAATCTTAATTTTCTCAATCAAATAAATCAACGATAAATGTTTAAATGATTTATTTAAAGTCTTAGCATAAAGAGAATTAAGGTATTTTTTAATATGCCTTATAAAGCTGCTCCAAATTCAACTAATATGCCATCGGGACCTTCAACAATCATTATAATGGCAAGATCCCCGACAAAATAAGGTTCAGTATGAATTTTACCACCTCTTAAGGCTATTAGGTCTCTAGCAGCTATAACATCTGAAATCACAAACTGTATCATCGACATTCCAAGTATTTCATCCGGCATGCCTGTGATTGATGGTTTAGAAATAGGAACCTCCCAGAATTTAACTTGGGTGAGGCCCATATTATAGCGATGTAAACTACCATTTTCTTCAATTGACTCAAAACCAAGAATTTTATTAAGAAACTCACCCATAGCATTCATATCTGATACACCTAGGCCAATGTGTGTTTTGCCAATCACAAAATCTAAAGAATCATTATTTACAAATAATATCTCTATATGATTACCGTCATAATCCTTAAAAAGACCCCTACTAACAGAAATTTTATTCATTTTTTCCATAGTTAGTCTTGGCGTAGTTAATCCAATAGCATTCATTCTTTTAAAAATTACTTCTTTTTTCTCCATTGGAAGCAAAATGGTCAATTGTCTAATACCACGAGAATCAAAAAGACCATCACTGTTCTTTATGTGATCTTCCTTTCCTACTATAAATTTAAGTTCTGTTTTGCCCACAAGGTAACGAAGCATTGTTCGATTACCAGGAAGTCTTACGTCTTCTATTCTTTCAAGACCAAGGGTTTCGCCATAAAATATTTCTGTTTTTCTTATATCAGTTGCCGAATATACAATATTTAAACTGTTGTTTATTAAGCCAAATGGAAGAGATGCATTAGCATCAAGACAATTTCCTGAGCTACCCAATAAAGCAATTATCAAGAAAAACCCTATAAACTTTTTCATTTGAAGATCCTTTTATAAAATTCAAAAATAAAACAAAAATCTTTAAAAATTATTATATTTGAGTAGATGCTTTAACTCTAATTTTATTTTCGCCTATCTTAGTTCCATGAAGTTTATTTATTGCATTTTCTCCATCATGAGCTAAAGCCATTTCAACGAATCCAAAACCTTTTGATATTCCTGTGATTTTATCAATAACAAGATCACAGGATTTGATATCACCAATTTTTTTAAATAATAATGCTAATGACTGTTCTTCAAAATCGCGAGGTAGATTTAGTACAATGAGTTTCATATGATTATTCCAAATAATTCTATATGACTAACTTTTGTTGTATCATAATGCAACTTAAGAAGATGATTTATTGGTGCTTTTGTAATTAACAAATGTTAATGTCTAAACAATAGGAGAAGTGAGTGGAACAAATTATAAATATCCCCTTTTTAGGTTTTATCATTACTTCACTGCTGACTTATTATTTATTTAAGCAATCTGATAGAGTTACTGATTATATAAAAAAGAATGAAGATAAATGGTTTAATTATAAAATTAGTCGCCTTGTATCAGTTATCTATTTGCTTGGTTTAACCTTTTTGGGTTACTGGATTATAAGATTTTTAGTTAGAGATATTGTTAATTTTGCTCTTTAAGGTGGATTCCTTATTGAGATTTATTTTTTATTATCAGGGGAAGATATGGAGCCAATAGTTAATATTCCATTCGTAGATTTTATTATTTTTCAAATTTTATTTTTTTTCTTATATAAGCGATCCCAGCATCACGAAGATTATTTAAAAAGAACTAATCAGTTAGATTTAAAGTCACGTAGTAATGAAATTATATCGGCATTATATCTTGGAGGGAAAATATCCATAGGTATTTTTGCTCTTTTATATTTAATTAGAGATCTTAATCTATATATTTTTTAGGGTTATCTTAATTTATCATTGGGATGATTTTATTTAACTTTAAGAGTGATCTTAATGAATTGTTACGTGGACACCCTCTATGAAACCACAACATTCAGGACAACCATAGGCAATCTCTTCTTCGTTTTCACCTATATGATTACGAGCCTTTATTTTATAATCACCATGTTCTCGACAGATAATTGTTACATACTCTTCCAGATCACTGAATTTTTGTTTTGGCATATACTTAATCTCATTTTTACTTGTTCGTTCAGAAAGGGATATAAAAATACCTAGCCAGACTTTTTTGGCAAATTTGTGGTTTGTTTAAACTTAGCAACACATTCAATATGATGAGTCATTGGAAATAGATCAATGGCAATTATTTTATCTAAAGAATAATTATTTTCTAATAGTAATTTAGTATCTCGTGCAAGAGATGCTGGGTCACATGAAACATACACAATTGTTCTTGGTTTTTTTGAGACCATTTGATCAACGACCAATGAACCAGCTCCATTTCGAGGTGGGTCTAAAAGAATGACATCAACTGAATCAACCAAGGGTAACTCTTTCTCAACCCTTCCTTTTCTTACCAATACATTTTTATGATTCTTAAATATTTTTCGAGCATCTTTAGTAGCATAATCATCTGATTCAACTAAATGCACATAACCATTTTCTCCAATTATCTCTGAAATTCCCATAGTGAATAAACCAACACCTCCATAAAGATCACAAACTTTATCTCCGATATTAAGATCCATGAGATCCAACGCAGTATTAATTAGAGTTGTGGGTGCATTTTTATGACCTTGCCAAAATGATTCAGGGGAGATTTCATAAAGGTAATCACCAACAGTCTCATGTAATAAAGGAGGGCCAGATATATTTCTGCCAGCCCTAGAGATATTTTTTTCATCTGCGCTAGATGAGGAGACCCTAATGCGATCTTTTCCCTTCCATTTTCTTTCAAAAATTCCTGAATCATTAATAACCTTAGTGGCAATCATGCAGTGATCTATTTCTACAACATTTTTTGTTCTAGGCGAATACAGACCAGCTCTACCATTATTAGAAACAGCAAAATCAAAACGTGTACGCCAATTTAATCCGTTTTTTGGTTCAACACTTATAATTTCGGGATTAACTTCAACTTTACCAATATGTGAAAACTGATCCTTTATAACAATACGTTTTAATTCTCTCTGAGCTGATATCTTAATATGCTGAAAATCACATCCACCGCACCCTCCAGGGACGGCATATTCACAAGATTCTTTTATTCTGTCTGGAGAAGGTTTGAGAATTTTTATGGCATCTCCCCTAGCTAGTTTAGAAGAAACCGATGTAATTTCTACAATCACTTTTTCATCTGTAATAGCATGCCTAACAAAAACAACCTGTCCATTATGGCGCGCGATAAAATGACCACCATGTGCAATAGGGCCAATTTCAACCTCAATATTATCACCCACCTCTAAAGCTTTGCTCATAACTATTATATCTTCCAACGATAATGAAGTTATCTATACAGACTTTATGACCAACTTACATTTTTTATTATCACAGACATAAATACACATACTCTCTCGACTAAAACAATCTATAGTTATGTGGTTAGCAATAATAAGCTTTGTCTATTTAATTTTTAAAAATTAACGCAATAGAATCATGGTAAATAATGGGAATTCAGAATTCGGGGGAATTTATAATGACTGATACTCAAAAATGTGGATGTGGACGCTCGCCAGTTGAAAATTGCATAGGCTGGCACTCACTTAGCGAAGAGGACTATAAGGAAAAAAAGGCAAGTTATGAAGAACGGCAAGCTCAAAAGTTAAAATAAAGACAAACTAAAGGGAAGATAACTTTAGTTAAGATATTTTTTAATTTTTAATTTCATATCATCTGGAAATTTCATGGGTTTTGCATTTTTATCCAAAAGTGCAAATTCTATATTAGTAGAAAAAACCTTTTTCTCGCCCTTATAAATATCTTGATCAATCTTAAGTCTTACGCCTTTTATACCTATAAAAATAGATTTAACCTCCAATATATCGTCTATAGTTGAAGTTCCTAAAAATTTTGAATTCATTTTATAAACAACAAAATATTTTGGTTCATTAGAGCTAATCAATTCTGAATGACTTATACCTAATAATCTGAGAAAATTTGTTCTTCCTCTCTCTGCAAATTTTAAATAATTTGCATGATAAACTATACCAGTAAAATCAGTGTCTTCATAAAAAACTCTAATTTGAAAAAAATGAGTTTTTTGTTTAATTATACCCGATAGATCAGATGTCATAATTCTTTCGTAATTCTTGTTTGTATTTTATTCATTTATTAAATTATCTCTAAATATATTAAATTTATTTTGAATATATTTACAAATTATATCATCCCAAATATAAACAAATCCAACGCAAGAGCCTATCAAAATAAAAACATGAACAACTGAAGCAACAACAAAAAGAGAGCTAGATATTTGGCCATAAAAAGGTTCTAAATAAACCAATGGATAAAGCCATAAAAATAATACACCAATTAATAATGTTACCCTTCTAATAAGGTGTCCAATAATATCAATTATCCTTAATGCTTTAATCATCTTTGCTATAACCACCATTTCTTTATAAATTAGATTACCTTACTTGAATAAGAATGCAAATTACTCAAAAAAAAGCTAATTTAAAATATTGATACAATACTTAAAGGTTAAATATGAAAAACGCTAAAGAAGTTATAGAGACATTTTGGGAAATTCAAGATGAAGGAGACTATACAAAGTTAGTCAGCCTTTTCTCAGAGGATGCAGTTTTTGAAGATCCTATTTATGGAAAGTTTGAAGGTAGAATTGAAATTCTAGAATTTATGAAGAAAATGAACAAAGAAATGCGTTCAAGAGATATGGTTTTTTTTGCACGAGATATTGATGGCGGTGGAAATGTAGCTTGGGCTCAGTGGGTTGCAAAGACACCAGATGGTGACATAGAGGGTTGTGGTCTATACAGGGTAAAGAATGGAATGATGACCTACTATAAGGACTATATGAGCTCACCACCTCCTGATCCCAAGAGGTAAAGTATTAAAATAATTAGAATTGTTTAAGTAGGATGGTATTCCAAGCGGTCTTATTAAAAAAAATTGTCTCTATGGTTACTTATTTATTAGTTTTTTAAGAAATATTGGGAAGTTGGTAAAGACTTATAATGGCTTTTTTTAGATCTAAATACCTTGGTGAGCCCTGCGGGGTTCGAACCTGCGACAAGCTGATTAAAAGTCAGCTGCTCTACCAACTGAGCTAAGGGCCCATAACTCCAAGATATATTATTTCTTTTAATCAATTCAGAGTTGCAAATCAATTCAAAAATATATTAAATTCTTTTTAATAATATTTTGATTTTTAATTTGTAGTGTTATTAAATTTTTATGTTAATTTGTTAAAAGAGGAATTATCTTTGAAATTTAAATTTACAATAATTTTATTTACAGCTTTATTTTTAAGTTCCTGCTCAACTGTTGAGATAATTGGTGAAAAGATGAATATTCTTAAACCAAAACAAACACCGGATGTGGCAGGTAAACTAGTTTGTGCGGCAGCGGGAATCGAGTCAGATGATTGTGTTGAGGCCGTAAAAACTGAAGGAAGTAATGAAGATAAAGAAACTGCTATTCTTGACGAGCAAATAAATACAGAAGAATTAAGCGATCAAATTACAGAATCAGAAATCCTACTTAAATAAAAATTCTTTTTAAACTGATCAAATCTATCTTCCATTATTGCTGAACGCATATCTTCCATCAGTTTTTTATAATAATGAAGATTATGCCATGAAATAATCATACCCCCCAAAGGCTCCTTGCTTTTAATTAAATGATGAATATAACCTTTTGAAAATCTTTTTGAGACACTAAAGTTAGATTCTTCATCAAGTGGAGAATTATCATCCTCAAAAATTTTATTCCTTAGGTTTAAAGTACCATTTTTACAATAAGCATGACCATGTCTACCTTCTCTAGTTGGAATAACGCAATCAAAGATGTCTATTCCTTCCGAGACTGATTCAATTATATTTTCAGGTCGCCCTACCCCCATTAAATACCTTACTTTATTGTCTGGAAGTATTGGTAGCGTGTATTTTAATACCTCTATCATTTGATCGTGACCCTCACCAACAGCCAAGCCACCAACTGCGTATCCTTCAAAATCGATATTAATAGTCTCCTGAGCTGATTTAATTCTTAAATCCTCGTAAATACTTCCTTGAATAATTCCAAACTGAGAATCCGATCTATATTTTGAATCAAGGAATGATTTTCTAGCTCGCTCTGCCCAGTTTAAAGAAAGTTCCATAGATTTATTTGCTTCTTTGTGGGTAGATGGATAAGGCGTGCACTCATCAAGAACCATTTGTATATTGGACCCTATAATGTTTTGCGTATCAACAACATTCTCTGGTGTTAGCCGATGAGAAGATCCATCAATATGTGATTGAAATGTTACGCCATCTTTATCAATTTTTCTTAATTTCGATAGCGACATTACTTGAAAGCCGCCAGAGTCAGTTAAAATTGGTTTATTCCAATTCATAAATTTTGATAAATTACCAAATTTTTCAAGTATCTCAAGTCCTGGCCTTAAAAGGATGTGGTAGGTATTACTCAATATCATATCATAGTTAATCTCTTCGATGATACTAATTGGAGTTGATTTTACTGCACCTTGGGTTGCTACTGGCATAAAAGCAGGGGTTTTTATTTCACCCAAAGATGTCTCTATAAGACCTGCTCTAGCCTTTTTATCTTTTTTATTTAGTGAAAATTTAAATTTATTCATATCTATTTCTCTAAGAAGCAAGCATCCCCGTAGGAATAAAACCTATATTTATTTTTTATTGCATATTTATAGGCATCAAGCATCTTTTGGGTTCCCATTAAGGCACAAATAAGAATAAAAAGAGAGGATCTTGGTAGGTGGAAATTCGTAATCAAAGCATCTATTGAGTTAACCTTTATACCTGGATAAATAAATTTATTTGTTTTACTGTTCACAGAGGAAAATTCTTCACCATCGAAAGATGTTTCCAGTGAACGTAGAGCAGTTGTTCCAACTGAAACAATTCTCTCATTTTTGTTTCTCTTAGCATCATTCAATATTTTAACTGTATCATGAGAAATCATGCAATATTCACCATGAAGGCTATTTTCTTCCACAGTTTCATTTCGAAGAGGTAAAAATGTCCCCAGGCCAATATTAAGAGTTATTCTTTCAAACCTTACTCCCTTTTTTTCCAGATCCTTAATTAACTCAGCTGTAAAGTGCAACCCTGCAGTTGGAGCTGCAATTGAACCATCTCTTTTGCTAAAAATCGTTTGATAATCTTCATTATCGCTAGACTTTATTTTTCTTTTTGAGGTTATATAGGGCGGAAGCATAACCCTACCATCATTAACTAGCATTTGAAGAAATTTACTATGATCATTTGCAAAATCAAAAATGACTTCACCATCCTTTTTGCCGATAATTTGTGCAAAAGTATTATAAATATCTCCATTAATATCTTTGAAAAAAATTAAATCATTAATATTAATTTTCTTTGCTGGCTTCGCTAAAGCTTTCCATTGTCCATTTTCAAGATTTTCAAAAAAAGTAAACGAAATTTTTGTTAAGTTTTTATTTAAATTCATTTTATAACCATCAATATTTGATGGCATAACCTTTGCATCATTTACAACTAAAAGGTCTCCCTCAGTTAAGTATTTTGAAATATTATGAAAGGTACTATCCTCAAAACCATCACCACTACTAACCTTTAGAAGTTTGGATGAATCTCTTGGTTTAACTGGATTTAATGCAATAAGACTATCCGGTAAATCAAAATCAAAATCAGATAGATTCATTAAAGATTGTCTTTACTTAGAGAGTGTTAGAGAGATAATTTTATCGGGGAATTCAGGTGGCTCACCCTTTACAATAGTATCAATAAACTCCATTCCCTCAGTAACTCTTCCAAATACAGTATATTGATTGTTTAGAAAAGAAGCTTCTTGAAAACAAATAAAGAATTGTGAGTTAGCGCTATCTGGGTGCTGTGACCTTGCCATTCCAAGCGTTCCTCTCTCAAAGGGTGTGGGAGTAAATTCAGCCCTAATATCTGGCAAATCTGAACCACCCATTCCAGTACCCGTTGGGTCACCAGTTTGAGCCATAAATCCTGTAATAACCCTATGAAAAATAATACCATCATAGAACTTTTCTTCAATAAGGGCTTTAATTTGTTCAACATGCTTAGGAGCAATCTCAGGTAAAAGCTCAATAACAACTGTTTCATGAGGGGCTTGCTCCCCCGGATCTGTAACTTTATCATTTTGAGTAATAATCATAGTGATAATATTTTCATTATTTGAATCTGCCATAACAACTCCATTGGAAATAAATAAACTAAAAAGTATATAAAAAAATATGTTAATTTTCATCTTTAAGACTTTGTTTTTAATTGATTTTTTATAGTTTCGCTAACAAAACCTGTAACGTCACCGCCCATTAGAGATATTTGTTTAACTAAAGAAGAATGAATAAAACTAAACTCAGGCTTTGACATTAAAAAAATAGTTTCTAAGTCCGGACACATTACAGTATTCATGCCAGCCATTTGAGCTTCGTAATCATAGTCTACAGGACCTCTAACACCTTTTATTAAAGAACTAGCATTGTGTTTAGTAGCTAAATCAACAATCAAACCCTCAAAACACTCTACCTTAACGCTATTATTCTTATCAAGCTTAACCTTGGAAACCTCTTTTTCAATCATTTCAACACGTTCGTCTGCGCTAAAAAGA
>Ga0257106_1000145_pt1 | contig 43591 bp, 32 predicted proteins | sample LP_taG_3_FD_190177 | JGI IMG/M metagenome (GOLD analysis project Ga0257106, IMG submission 190177) | Marine microbial communities from Northeast Subartic Pacific Ocean, Canada - LP_J_2011_P26_10m | ecosystem: Environmental > Aquatic > Marine > Oceanic | place: Canada: Northeast Subartic Pacific...
TGGTAAGTCCTCGAGCACGAAGCTTCCGAATTTCATCTCTGTATCTTTAGTGATGATTTTCAGTTTGTTCGTCTGCATGCTTATAGCGCTCGCGAAAAGAATAGTTCAAAACAGACAATTGGCAAGGATGCGTGCGCTTCGCGCGGCTCAAATCGCTGCTAATCCAGAATTGGCGTTTACATTTGGTGGTGCGGGTAACCGGCGGATAGAACCGTTCAGGGGTACGCCGCAAAATGTGATTTCTAGAATTCCTATTGTAACCTTTAGAGATGCGGGTGATGGACCGAAGCTCGACGATTGCGATTACTCCTGCGCGGTATGCCTGGACGAATTTGTAAATGGCGATCGATTGCGTCAACTGACGCTTTGCGGTCATCAGTTTCACACGGCGTGTTTGGATGAATGGTTGGGGCAACACGACAATTGTCCTTTATGTAGAGCGCCGGTGGAAAGTGAAGAAGGAGGAGGGGGAGCGGAGGACAGTGGTAATCATCGTCAACAACAACAAAACGTCGAGTTGACTTCGGTATTCCGCCCAACAAACGACGAAAACACGAACAATGATGATAGAAACGATAATAGCTCACCGTATAGCGTAGTATGATTCATTCAAGTGTAATTCTTTTGTATTCATTAAGTGTTTATAATTATTATTGACGACGAAATTTTTTACTTCTTCCGCCCGCCACCAAAGAGCGAGGCAATCCCAAAAGCCGCCGGTTTCTTCTTCTTCTCCTTTGGGATTTCCTGCTTGCGGTCTATCTTCGATTCAACGAGACGTAGTCGTAGACCAAGTAAAGTGTTTGGAGCGTTCTCGTCGCGTTCTCGTCGCGCCTCTTTCATTTTTTGCGCTTCTATCAAACGCTTCTCGTATTCTTTGTACTTTTTTAGTGAAATTTCCTGTTCGCGTTGTCTCTTTGCCTCCTCTTCGCGTTCTTTTTGTCTTCGCACATTCTGTAACCGTTTCTCAAACTCGTCGTATTCTTGAAGCAAAATCTCTTGTTCTCGCTCTCGTTGAACCCAGGTGTGATTTCTGATATCTTTCAAACTAAATCTTTTCTCCGGGTCGGGCGCCAACATATTTTCAATCAAGTTCAACGCATCCGAGTCGATGACGCCTTTCTGCGGTCTCGCAAAATTCCCAGCGCGAATATTTTTCATGGTTGACAACGTTGAATGATTCGTTGGATCCTCGAAAGGATAACGTCCGAGTAACATCAGGTATAAAGTTACACCCATTGCAAAAACGTCGATTTTAATCGGATCATAGCCTCCTCCGCTTTTCATCCGCGAAGGAGCGCCAATCAACTCCGGCGCCATGTAGTCGGGAGTACCAATGCCGAGCGTTTTTGCGGAATCTAACCCTTTTGATAAACCAAAGTCAATCACTTTTAAAGTCTTTTTCTGTTTTGTATCAACGACGAGACAGTTGTCTGGTTTCAAATCTCTGTGCGCGAATCCTCGCTCGTGAATCGTTTCCACGGCGTTTAACAGCTGCGCGAAAAGCGCTCGCGACTCTTCGTTGGTCAATCTGCCGCCTTTAGAGTTTATGTAATCAAGCAAATCTAAACCTTCCAATAACTCCCAAACCAAAACGACATACTCGCGCTTAGTCTCTGGCGAGATGTGGTTCGTCACGTTCAACAAACGCGCAAAATTATCCGTAGTATTTGAGGACTCGGAGGAAGAAGAAGGAGAGTTTAACTTGTGAGCGTATTTCACCTCTCTCGTTATCGAGTTTAACGGCAAAGACAGTTCGCTTGTCTGCGAAACGTCCATGATTTTCAACGCCACCGGAAGCTTGTTCGTCACGTCGTATCCTTTAATGACCACGGCGGAGGAGCCACGGTTGATTTCTCGCTCCGTTTGATATCGGCCGTTACATATGAGCGTCTCTTCCAACTCGTGCGTGCGTGGTCTTTGTACGAGTTCTATTTCTTTCTTCTTCTTGGTCTTCTTCTTTGTCTTCTTTGTTTCGTCTTCTTCTTCTTCTTCTTCTTTTTGTATTTCCTCTCTTGCTGTCGTCTCCGTCATCTCCACGTCGTCGTCTCCATCGTTGCCAACAGCAGCAGCGTTCGCGTTGGCGTCAGACGACGTCATCGCGTCCGCGAACAACAACACAACGTTTCAAAAGTCGAGGTTGGATATTTTTTTTGTCGTCGTCGTGCGAACGACGAACTCTTAAAATTTTGTTTTCCTTTTTTTTTTCTCTCTGGCAAGATTGATTTCAACCACCCCACACTCCTCATTCGAAAAGGACAACAACTCTTTTAACTCGTTTTTAGAAATCTTAACACACACTTTTTACACGCTCGGCGCCGCGAAACGTTCTGTCGTCAACACACACACACACACAGACACACATCACATCACAGAGGGAGAAAGAGAAATAAGACGACAGATTTTGCGCGGAGTTTTAAAAGAAGGAACAACACGCACACACACAAACACAAAAGGCGAAGGGGGAAAAAAAGATGTCCAACAACAATACGCCAATGAATCCGTTTTTAGCGCACGCGGAGCAGCAAGAAACTTCTTCGCAACAAAGGAACGACGCCGCCGCGGGAGCGACCACGGCATCCCAGAATATGAATACGAATAACGCGGCAGAAATTTCTCGACCGGCGATTACGGCGACAACGTATACGCCAGCACCGGCTGCTGGAACACCAATCGCTGGCCCGGTGCCTTCGCAGCAGGAAAGTCGAGCGAATAACTTCGCGGTCGGCTCGCCGTTCTTTAGTAGTCAGTTATACACCGGCGGTCCATCCGTAGAACACTACGAAAACGATGAGCAAGAGGCACAAAGAGCGAGAGATGAAATTCGGAACGCGTTTTCCCAAATTGGCATCAACGCACCGTCGTCGGATAACTCGAACGACTTGTTACAGTTTGTCGTGGCGAGACAATTATCGAGGACGTTGAGACTGTTCGCGTGCGTGGATATTATATTTTGTATGTTTTTCTCCTTCACGCGATGGGAATTCATTTTTTTATTGTTTGGACCGGTGTTGGGGTACCAAGGCGCGCGATTTTTCAAGTACGGCAACGTGGTGGCGTATTTAGTGTACATCCTCGCGATGGCGTGTTGGCGAGTGGCGCTGTTTATAATCAACAAATCCGCCGCGGCGAAAGTGTTAATTTTTATCATGTTTGTGGTGGAGATTTACATTTTACGTCTGGTGTTTAAATTCATGCAGTTATTGAAGCGGTTTTCGGAGGAGGAGTTACAGTTACTGAGAATTTTAGAGAATCCGCAGCGAAACGTTTGGTGGCATCAAAGCGGCGGACCGCAAGCGACGCAAAGGGTCGTCGTGGTGCCGCCACAGGCAGGCATGGCAGGGAGAGCGCCGATGTACCATTAAAGCTATCCCCAACTACATCTTTTAGCACATTTTATAATAAAAATAACACGCAGTAATGTAAAGCACCATCATATGCTGGTAATTTCTTTATTTGTGAAATGAAAATAACAACGCGTGACATTAAAAATGTTCCTACATACTCCTCTCTCCCTCTCGTCTATTATGTTTTATGTATCTCACGCTTAAGCACTGGCTTCCTTCTTCAAATCGCTCCACAATTTGGCCACATCCTTCTTCGCGTTCGGTCTCCCGACACCGCAGAACCAACTCGCTTGTCTCCCCGGAGGCACTTTGCACTTGCACGGCTTCCCGTTCGGTTTCCCTTTCGTCAACGAAAACCATCCTCTCGGTGGTGGTCGAGACAAACCACCTTCGTTACTCGTTTTCACCATGTGCATGTACGCATCGTCATCCGCGAACCACCCATGCGCACAGAACGTATCCAACCACCACTGTCTCGGCTTCACCGTTTCGTGAAATTTGAACTTTGTCGAAATCTGCGCCACGGCAGACTTCTTCCTACCATCGGCCGTGTCAAACCTAGACGTGGACTGTCCAACCGTAATAAAAGCATTCGCTCCAGGTTTAGCCACTCGACTCAGCTCGTTAATGGACCGATCGATATCTGCTTCTGGAATGTGCTCGAACACCTCGACAGACGTAATCATATCGAACGATTCCGACTTGAACGGAATTTCTTGCATTGGCGTGGAAAATACCGTCCCATTCGCCAACAAATCCGACGCGTACTCTTTCAACGGCAAGCTCGCGGCTTCAATCCCTCTCGCGTCTACCCCACTTTGTCTCAATTTTCTCACCATCACCGCCGTGCCGCACCCGGCGTCTAACAACGTCTTAAACTTGTACCTCTTTTTAATCCCATCTAAAAACCTGCACGAGTGGCACACGTTCGCTCCAGAGCGTAACTTGTGATACTCGTCGTACATCGTTTTATACATCTCTCTGTGCTGCGGGTTCGTCCACGTTTGCTTACCGGATTGCACGTTCGTGTTCACGGTCGTTTTCAGTTTCGAGACTAAGTGGTCGTCACCGTCGTGGTGGTCATCATTTTCTTCTTCTCCGTCGTTTTGATGATCGTCGCCACTATTCGAGTGATGATGATGATGCTGACGACTCGAATCGTCGTCGTGGTCGTCGTCGTTATTGTCGTCACTATCAGAAGAAGAAGAAGACCCGTAACTCGTCGTCGGATGCCAAGTCGATGAATGATCGTGACGATGAAAAGATGATGATGATGATGGTGCGCCAAATCCGTCGTCGTGATTCGGAGGCGTGAATAAAAACCCGGCTAAAGAGCCAACCACCATGCCGACGGCGACTAAAAACGCCGCCGAACGCACGCGTCTCGCTAACTTTTCGTTGTCTTTGACTCCCATTATTTATATATTATTTATTAGTGGATATAAGTATGAGTTGTGGAGGAGTACGTTGTGTCGTGCTTTCCTTTCTCCTTCTTCGCATTTTATCTTTTTTGTTCTTTTTTGTCCCAAAAAACGACGTGACAAAAAAAACGCTGTGTGTTGGACACCTAGAGGTGATTGAAGATTTCTCTTCATTCTTCAAAATCATCAATAAAATACTTTGACGACTGAACAACCGAGAAGAAGAAGAAGAAGAAGAACGATGATGATGATGGATTTCCGCACCGCGGTGTTCTTTCTCTGCACGAGCGCGACGCTTCTTTCCACGACGTGCGCCATCGCCGGGTTCCTCCCGTTTCTCTCCCTGACTTTTTTTCCTCTTCTGCGATTTCATATTCAGAGAACGTATCGAGTGGCGTTTTTCAGCGCGTGCTTGGCGTTTATCTATAGGATTGGATACACGTTAAAGAAACTGACAGGAGGAGTCACGACGCAGGAACAAATGAGGAAAGAGTTGAATGCGGTCACGAGTTCGAATGGGTTTCAGTTGACGATGTTTTCCATGATGTTGGTGTTTTATTCGAGACCGATAATAATCGCCTTGTTTCCTATATGCGTGCCAGCCTTGTATCAGTGGTTTACCATCGTGCATAAGATTTTCCACAGCGAAGACGGGAAGAGTTTGTACACGAAAGTCGGCATGAGCAGAATCTTTTCATTCTTGCAAGAGAAGATGCACGTGGCCTTGAGCTTGAGTGCGTTGATGGAAATAGTCATATTGGCGGTTATCGTGACCGACTCCGTGAGGAAGAGAAGCGTAGGCAAAACGTTCATGTACGTGATGTGGTTGCGAAGCAGGTATCAGTGCGAAGATAACACGGTTTTCAGGATCAAATACACGTACTACAACACCGGGTATTATCACAAAGAGGCTTGGAAAAGTTTGAATCAAAATCTGTTCGCGCCTCTGACGTCGAGAGTCCCGGCATTGCAACGCGTGAGCGACGGGATAGCGATGGCGTTTACGCAAATGAGAAGTAGGGGCATTTAGGAAGAAGCAGAGTGTAGCAAAAATCTGAGTGTAAACCACTCTGTGCGTAGTTGGTGTAATCAATGTGTACCATGGTACCGTAGTACTATTTAGTATCATAATAATAATATGATAAATATCAACGTTTTGGCAACTCGCACGCATCCAAACTTTTCCTGGAAACTTCAAAGCCCGGGAACATTGCAAAATCAGGCGTTATGCCGGTTCTGTCGATGTCCACAAACTTAGGCGTCACGTATCGCCCGACGGTTAACACGACACCACTACCATCGCTCAGCTCGTATACGGATTGTATCAACCCTTTGCCGTACGTTTTGGAACCAACCACCGTGGCGCGACAGTTATCTTTCAACGAACCGGTCAAAATCTCACTCGCCGACGCCGACCTCGAGTTCACTAGAACTACAAGCGGTTCGGTAACTTTTTGTTTGTTACTTACTGCATCACTACTTTCTTTGTCGCTCGATGAGAACGACGAAATATCCCCTACTCTCTTTAATTTAGTCGGTGCCGCGTCGGCGCCTGTGTTTTGAAGGCCCAAACGTGCATTTACCGTCGCGTCGACATCTGTATCCTCTTTCACGCCACCAGCGACGACTCGTCCTTCCGTATACGCAATCGTAGCGTCTTGCGGTAGAAACAACTTTGCAATCTCAACGCCAGCTTGAACTAATCCTCCAGGATTATCTCTTAAATCTAGTATAAACTCCTTTGCTCCTATACCACGCAACTCTTCTATGGCTTCTGCGACGTCCTTCTCTGCGAGCGCGTTGAATTCAGTCAAACGAATGTACCCGGTGGACTTTCCTTCTAATCGTGACTTCACCGGGTTCTTAGGCCCAGCCGCTCGCTTCAACGCGAACAACTTTTCCTCTCCATTTTTCTCACCTCGTCGGACTTTCAAATCCACCGTCGTGTTGCCTTCGCCTTGAATCATGCTCGTGACTTGAAATGCACTCATGCCGTTCACTTCGACGCCATCGACGGATAAAATAACGTCACCTTGCTTTATTCCCGCTTTTGCGCCCGCACTTTCAGCCACCAATCCGAGTACGCCAACTTCGCTCGTATTGTCAGGCATCTCCGCAATGTTCAATCCGACGCCAGAAATATCGTACTTCAAGAGCTCCTGAAAATCTTTCGGCGCAACAAACCTCGTAAACGGGTCGTTCAACGTCGAAAGCATTCCTCTTACGTATTCGTACGCCTCTTGTCTCGATTTCGGTGGACTTTTCACAACGCTCTCTTCGCGCAAGGCGTTCCACGCCTCTCGGTCGAAACCTACGGAAATATCGTTTCTCACGGGAAGGAACGTATCGCTGACGAGTTGCCAAACTTCATCGACGACTAGAGCGTCCGGTGAAAGCTGCTCGTTTTCATTATCACCAACAGAGGTCTTTTTCGGGCCACTTTTCCCGACATCGCTCGCGGTATCCCGCTCCTCCTCCTCTTCCTCGGCGTACGCGACCAGACCTTTTGCAAGTGTATTGCTAGTTATTGTTGGTGATGTCGCCGCAGAATTCCAGGAGTTCAAAAGCGAATACGGAGAAGGCGCTCCGGATGCAGACGCAACAGCCACAGCTACCGCCGCGCTCATCGCAGCCACTTTAGTGGATATCCTTTGCAACAACATCAAATTACTATTACTATTATTTGTATTACTTTTCATGCCGCTGAATGACGAGGACGAGGACGAGCTCGCTCTCGATGACGATGAGGATGAGGATGGCATGTCCCCGTTGTTGTTGTTGTTGTTCGTATTATTCGAGTCTGATGAGGATGAGGATGACGACGAGCTTCGCAAAGCGCCGCGCGTCGTCGTCTTCGTGGCACCACTTCTTCTTCTTCTTCTTCTTTGTTGTTGTTGTTGTTGATGAGGATGAGGATGTCCGTGATTACGATAGGAATACGAAGAACACGACGTCGAAGAAGGAGAGGAAAAGCCAACCATTTTTGTGTGTGTCCGCACAAAAACGCAAAAGCGGCTGCGTCTGTATTCGCAACTGACGACCACTGTTCGAACAACAACAAAAGTGAGGCAAAAGCGTGTCCGATGCGTGTGTTTTGATGAGTTCACCTACAGTATCTTCTCTTCTTTTTCATCACTTTTTCTCTTCTTCACTTCTACGAAAATTCTTCACTTCTTCTCTCTCTCGTCTTCAACAAAGAAGAATAAAAAATGAACCGAGGAAAGCTGGCGACGTGGTTGCTCGTGCTCGCCGTGCTCGTCGCTCGGTGCGTCTTTTTATTCTTCTTTTTCTGCTTGGTCTTCTTCGTCTTTGTCTTCTTCTCTCTCTCTCTCTGTCTCTCTCATTAGTAATCGACTTTTGGCGACGGACGACTGATTTTTGAGAACAACAAATCCCCTAAGTTAACCCGTGTTTCCCCTACTTACTCCTACTCCGTGCACAAAACAAACGACAGAGTGCCGGTGTTCTTAAACTCAAAGACGAAAAATACGTTCGCCCCGATCGACGGCGCCGCGGCGTTTGCAACGAAATACTTTAGCGGCACGGATGACGACGGCGCACCCTTACTCAAACCTCCGTTTGTAGCGAGAGCGCTTTTGTACCCATCGAAACTTGTCCCTCAGCTTTCACAAAGTTTGAAGTGCAATGCGAAAGAGAACATGAAAGTGACGTCGACATCAATGGAAGGAGGGAGCGAAAGGAATAATTGTTTGCCGTATTTCCCGGATTTCGAGTCCTTCACGACGAGGAAAGAAATCATGCGCACGCACAAGAGGCTGATGAAAACGTTCGGAGAGGACTCGCGAACTATTCACGTCGTTTACATCGGGAGCGTTTTGTTGACCTACTCGGCGGCGTTTGCGTTTTTTAGCGGAACGTGCGGAAGAGTCGGAGTGTATGCGATTGCACTTCTCGCGTTGGGGACTTTGACGAATAGCGGGAAGAGAGATGGAGCGGTACCGTTACCAGGTTTATTTATTATTTCGGCGTTAACGTTTACCTCGATGATTTTCGGACGGAATACGAAAAGACGAAGGACGAAGAAACAAAAGACGCGTTAAATGAGGATTTAGATGACCTTTGATTTATTAAAACGATGAGCACTATACAATAAGCCGCGTGTGTATATTACAATAATTTATATCAATCAACCGTACGGTTTGTCCATACCTATGGACTTGTTTTTAACCGTTGAAGGCGGGATTCTAAAGACGTGCGAGAACAATCCTTCTTTACCTTGCTTCTTCGCCTCTTGCAGTAAGTCAAACTCGCCGCCTAAAGAAACCGCACGTCGATGGTTCAAAGTCGGTTTGCCTCCACCACCACCACCACCAACGATACCGCCGCGCGATGTATTCATGGATTTGCTCCCATACGGATTTGAAAGATTATCGATGGACATTTCTTCGAGAGCGGATAATTTGGAGGACAATCCGCTGCCGCTTCTGCGATGGCTCCCGTGCTGCGCTGTGACGGCTTGTAATCCCGAAATGCTCAAATCGCTGCCTGATCGCGAATGACTTCCTCTTCGATGCATGTTATTGTTGGTGTGATGGTTCGTTTGCACGCCCTGTTCGTTTGTTGTCGCTGCGGGCGTTTGGAGATGATTCATTTCGTTCAAACTCGAGCCGCTCGAATTCTTCGAAAGCGAGGAGGAGATTCCGAGTTTCTTCTCCAAATTTTGTCGGCACTCGCATTCTTGTTCAAGTTGCGTTCGACTCGATTGCAATTTTGTTTTCAACGTTTGCTCGCGGGTTTGGTACTCTTGAATACGTCGCTCGAGCCGCTCAACTTTCGCGAGCAATTTCAACTCGCGAATCGTGTGCGAACCGTCGTCATCTGTTGGAATCTTTTTCGTTTCTCCCGCATCTGCCTCCCCGGCGCCGATACTGTTCACTGCGCTGGTTGAAGTGTCGTCGATTAAGGAACCATTACTTCCGGTGGTATTCGGGGGCGTATTCGTATCCTTTGGAAGTCGTGGTGGCGGCGGTGGCATCGATAAAAACGGGTCCTCATTCGCATAACCGCCCGTGGAAGAAGGCTCGAAACCGACCCACTCCGCCGGCGGTGTCTTCTCTTCACTTCTCGTCGTCGTCGTCGTTACTACAGACAAGTTTTGTTCTTCGCGTTGCTCGGGAAAATCATTCAGGTCTGTTAGCAACCGCAAGGCTCTGTTTTGTGCCTCTGACGCGCTGATTCTATCGTCCGGATCGAGTTTACACAAGTCGCGAACTAACGCGTCTATTCCGGGAATTTGCCTAGGAAACTCACGCTCGTGCTCTTTACTGAACTTTTTACCGTTTGGAGTAGCGGATAGCGCCGAAGCGTTTCGACTTCCCGCACCCCTACCACTCAGCGAACGCAGCATAGCCTCTGAAGCATCGCCAAATGCCAACTCGTCGTATGCAAGCTCGTGCAAAAAACAACCGAGCGCCCACAGATCTGCCGCCAAAGAAGGCGGTTTTTGAAACTTCCAACAATCCCACATCTCGGGAGCTCTGTACGCTGGCGTCGTTTTCGATTTCATATCGTCCTGGATTTTGTGTCGTTCGTTCGCGTCTTTGTACGTGTACTCGCTCGCAGGCGCAAACTCGCACGACCCGAAATCGCACACTTTATAGAGATTCTCAGACTTGGAAAAAAGAACGTTTTCGCGTTTTATGTCCCAATGACACAACTTTGACCCGTGCATTGTTTTTAACACGTCACACACCGCCAAAAACGGTTCCAAGATCTTCTCTAACTCTTTTTTACTAATGGTGCTATCACTACCCTTACTATCACTATCATTACTAAACGATTTCATGGACAGATCGCCATCGCACAACTCCATGCACATGCACATCCTGTACGCGCGTTCTCTCGATGAGACTCGTCGTTCGTCCGCCACTCGGATTTCCGCGCCGAATAAAGTCACCACGTGCGCGTTCTTCGATAGAGATTTGTGCACGGAAACTTCCGTTTTCGCTTTTTTCACGAAGGTCGAATCATCCGGTAATTCTAACACTTTCATCGCGCAATAAAAGTCCTCTCTTTGGTTTGCATTATTATTATTATTATTATTATCCGCGGCGCCGTGCAGAGCAGCAGAAGAAGAAGTCGTTGAAGAAGAAGCTTCAACAAATTTTGCTTTATACACCACCGCAGATGCACCCGACGAGGAGAGCACTTCCACCAATCGAAACTTTTTCCCTTCCACTTGAATAGTCTTCCCGAGCAGTTCATTGTTATGATGATGAGCGCTGTTGTTTTTAGCGTTACTATTCAGAGTCTCCGTGGACGAAATACGTTTCATAAAGTTCTTCATCATTTCCTTTACCGCGTGATTTTTGAACGGTTTTACGGTTTTTTCTCCGCGTCAGGGAGCCGCGCGAAGAGAAGAGAAGAGAAGAGAAGAGAAGAGAGAGGGAAACGACGACGCGTTTGTTCTCGTGGAAGAGAAGACCTGAAGAAGAAGAAGAAGAAGAGTGGTAAGAGAAAGGACAACAGGTCTCCTCTGGTGTGCCTTTCTCTGTTGTGGTTCTTCTCAGAAAGTTTTTGGAGATGTGAGAATTTTTGGAAAGAGTCAAAACAACAAATCTTTTTCTCGAGCTCTCTTTTTGCTTTCCGCCGAACAACAAAAACAGAACACACACAAAAAACACACAACACAAAACGCACAAACGAAAACGAGACAACCTACGACGCAAATCGACGATGTCGAAGGAGATGATCGAGAGCGACGACGAGGACGACGACGCGCACAAAATGTCTTCTCCATCGAAAGAAGAAGAGGCGCCGGAGGAGGAGAAGTACGCGTCGCCGGCGGCTGAAGAAGAAGAAATCAAAAGCGAAAGAGAGGAGGACGAAGTGGGTCAAGTAAAAAACGTAACAACATCATCATCATCACCAGCGCGCGCTCACGCGGATGCACCCGAGCAAGCTACCACAGCAGCGAAAAGGACGACAACAACAACAAAAGCAACAACAACAAAAGCAACAACGACGAGTTTATTAGACCAGGATGACAGTACAGAAGAAAAAGAAAAAGGGAAAAGGGAAAAGAAGAAGTTTGTTGATGAGGAGGAGGAAAAAAAACAAAAGAAAGGAGAAGGAGGTATGCGACGACGACGAGGAAGAAAAGGAGGAAATAAAAACGACGACGACGCTAAAGAAGATGACAAAGACGATGATAGCGACGATCCAAACAAGAAACTGAAAAGACCGAGAGGTAAGCGACCACCGGGAGCGAATTTTATCGTGCATTTCATACAAATTCTGTGGACATACATCACTTTTATATTTTCGTTCTCGATGGACGTCGTAGTGTTCTTTTCGCCGTCGACGAAATCGAGACATCGAGCGAGAGGTCATCAAAACCACCACCAGCACGATGAAAAAGAGGTAAATGTCAATCCAGCGGATATAAACGATGCGGACTTTTACGATTTTGTGCAGAGTTCGCAGCAAATGATGATGGAAGAGATTGGGAAACAAAAACGACAACAACAACAACAACAACAACAACAACTACGCTCGAATAGAAGTGAGAAACAGGCGGCAAAGTCTAGACAAAAAGCTGTCGCTTCAATATCTCAAGAAGAATACGAAATTCGACTTTTGAAAGCGCGATTGGCGGAGCTCGAGCAAGCTTCGCGAGGGTGAATGGAGCATAAATAGTAGATACGCATTTAGTTTGGAATTCTAGTAGTATATTACAGCGCATTTTTAATCCACCGCATGTCCGCACACAGCATATCGTCTTTGAGAGAGTACATCGCTTGCTCCTGCGGAATGTTCAAGCTTACTTTTTGTAACCGACGCATGTATCCAGGGTCGGCCAATACCAAGCGCATGGAATGTAAACGACACACTATCGTCGTTTCGAAACCCGTCGGAAGCGTTTGCACGGAATGGTTCATGCACAGCTTCTCGTGAACTTCGAGAACGTCGGAGACGTACACTTCTTTATAGCCGAGTTGTCTCGTGCGCAGAAGTAAAGCGGCGAGGAAAATGCGCTCGTGTTTTGAAAGTCCTTTCAACATCTTCATGTAAGTCGCCGAAAACATTTCATTCTGCGCCTTAGATATATCGTTCGGACCACATCGAGAGACACAATTCAGTTCTCCAGAATCGCGTTCGCGCGCGATCCTCGCCTCGGCGATTTCAATGCCTCTCCGGCACAACTCTAGAGCTCGTCGGGCATCGCCTGAAATTTGCGCGACTTTCATACTCGCCAGCTGCACCGCATTTTGCGTGATCGCGTCGTATTTACCGTCACTGATGTAATCACCGGTCGAGCGTAAGCGCGCTTCAATAATTTTTATCAGTTCGGATGTGTTGTATGGATTAAACGTCACCCGACCCGAGCCCAGGCGAGAAGCAATTTTCGGTAACAAACGCTCCGGTAAATCCATGGTATTCGCAATACCAATGACTGCAATATTACTCGCTTTGTACGTCGGCCAATCAAAAATGTTATACAAAACAGATTGCGTTTGCGTGACGAGAACGTCGAGCTCGTCCACGACGAGAACGAGCACTCTTCCATCCGACTCTTTGCCTTCCTTGAACCGTTTCTCGAGCCATTCTGCCGCGCGACTCGGTGAAAATCTTCTACCCGTGAGTTCCTCTGCTATTAAACTGTACGCGTGTTGCGGCGTTTGTAGCCTTAAACCATTCATTTCGATGTGATTAAACTTTGGAACTTTTTTATTCGCGGCTTCTTGGCGCAACGTTCGTATGACTTCGCGAACTGTTGCCGTTTTCCCAGTACCGGGAACGCCTGAAATGTAAAGCGAGTTGCCGAGACATGAAGACGCACCACCGTACGCACCGATCGCGTTTTTCGTGAATTGCATGATCTTCTCGCGCTCCTTTTCCCGACACTCTAGCTTTGCCGGGATGGAACTCAGCTGTAACGCTTTTCTCGCGCGCTCAATGGCAGTGCGCGACCAATTATTTTGAGCCGAGTCTATGGCCAAAATGCCTGATTTACCCAAGCCAATGGCTTCTTTCCATTCTGACGAAGCGTTAGCTCCTTTTTTAGAAGCCGCAGCTTTCTTTGCGGCGGCAATATCTGCTTTCGTTTGTCGCACGTGCGCTCTCTTTTCCGCTTTTCGCTTCTCTTTGCGGTGATCGTAATCGTCGTCGTCATCGTCTGAACTTTCAGTTTCGCTCCACAGGATATTTTTAGCCTCGATTTCACATTCATCTTCCGAGAAATCAGAGTCCTCCCATTCTGTTCTCCGTCGAAAGCGAGAAAAATTTTGGTCGTACGAATACTCGCACATGTAGACGTTGTCGTCATTACCGCCGGACGAGCGAAATGCGGCAGGCTCGAGGACTTTTGCGCCCATGAGAATCGCGGCACAATTTTCCTCTTCTTTGATGTTCGTAAGAAACACCTCTCGGCGAATGTGATGACGTTGCCTTCCCGTGTGAGTATGTTCCGGTAGCACGTATAAGCGAGCGATGAACTTAAACGCTTCTTCTCGAACTTTTGGATCTCTGTCGTTGAGTTCATCTACGTTTGCCCAGATGCTCTCGATTCTAGCCAAACAAAGTCTCCCCGCCAGAAATTCACCGCAAGGCGTACGTCTCTCGTGGAAATTTTGCGGCGCGGCGATACCGGAAGGCGCGGCGACGCACATTGGGCAACTCCAAAATGTCTCCTCCGGCACGTGATCTAATTTCAAACACCGAAGATGCCATGATCTCACGCAATAATCGCACTCGAGCATTTCTGTTTCGACTTCTTTGCCATCGGCGCCTTCTTCGACGCCCGTTGTTTTGCAAAGCTCGCAGATGTGGTCGACGTCCTCGGTTAAATCAACCGTTTCGGGAGTACACATGTAAACATCGTCGCCGACTTTGAACACTTCGTCTTCAACTTTCACTTTTTTATAAAACTTCTTCTTGTTCCACACCCCTACCGGGAGTTTCTGTTGCTTATTATTTCTATCCGTAGAAGGTAGAGCTAAAGCAAGATCGGATTTGGAGCTGTTCTTTCTGGACACTCGCGCGTCGTTCTTCTCTATCAAAACGTGTTCCATTTTGTTGCGCGCGCAGACTGTTGATGCCGCTTTCGTCGCTTTAAATGTCTCGGCGGTATTCTCGTTCTTCGTTTTTTTCTTCGTGTCTATCATCGACGCAACACCTTCGCCGATTTGCCGCTTCTTCTTCTTCGGATTTCTTCCGTATCTTTTGGGGAACAAATCAGAGTGCTCATTTTTGTCGGGCGAGATGTACACTATCGGCGCCGACATTCTGTTCTCTTTCGGGGACGTTGGCACAAACAAATGCTTCTTCGCGTATGCAATCCCCTCTTCTTTACTGTCCAAATGATCGTAGACCACCTTATACATCGTTTTCAATGGCTCAAGATCCATCTTCTCTAGCTCTTCTATTTTCATCTTTGTACCTATGCGTCGAAACAAATCGTCCGCGTCTCTATCTATGTGTAGACTGAAGATCCTCAACAGCTGTTCTTTGGTGGACTTTTCCACGCCGCCTGTGTTTTCAACCATATCCTTGATCTTTTTCTTCCGATTCGTGTCGAACGGTTTCTCTTCTCTTAGTCCAATACTGGTATTATTGTCGTAGTTATTGTCGTCGTCGTCGTCGTTGTCGTTCGAAAGAGACGCGTAATCATCACCATCACTGCTAGAATTATTATTATTTTCATCCGCCTTCTTCTTCTTCTTCTTCTTCTTCTTCTGTTTCTTGTGTTCCTGGTGGCGATTTTGAATTTTCTTCTGATTTGCTCCGGCAGTCTCTTCATTACCATCAAGAGAAGTTTCCTTTACTCGGGCTTCACTCACGAGCTTTCTTAATACCGCATTCGTTGGCTTTTGCTTCATCGTCCTCTCTTTGTTCTTGTCGCTGTTCTTCTTCTTCTTCGCCTTCGTCTTCATCATCTCCTTTTTCGAAGATTTCTTCGCCATTTTTGTTGATGAAAAGTGCCTCCTCTTCTCCTTTTTGGTTATGCGCCCCACCCTGTCGTTCTCACACAGAAACACAGAAACACTCAGAAAGAGAGAGGGAGGGGGAGGGTGGGGGAGGGAGATGCGTGCTTTTCACGCGCGCGACGGCGGAATTAACGATCGATCGATGATGATGATGATGATGATGATGACGCTCAATATAATAATTTGAAGAGAGCTTTTTGAGTGTGATATGACGACTTGAGCTCCAAAAATTTTTGAATTTCGTGCACACACAAGAATGCACAAACAACAAAAAAAACAGCTCTACGAGTACACAAACACACATAAAAAACCCACGACAGACGGACTTGGAAACACACGCGTGAATGAAAGGTGCGATGGAATAAGAGAAGCAGGAGAAAGATGACGTGCACTTCTCTCCGAACTTCTCTCCGAACGATGATGATGACGACGTTGCACGGTAAATCGCTAAGAATTTCGGGAAAAGAAGAAGCAAAAGAGAAGAGCGCGAGTGGAAGAAGAGGAAGAAGAACGAAATGTATCGCAGGAGCGCATCGGCAGGGAAAGGAACGAGAGGAAGAAGTAGTAGTAGAAGAAGAAGACGAAGGAGAAGGAGAAGATATTTTGCTCTCTACTCTGCAAAAATGTTTCGTGGACATCAACCGACCGCCGAAAGAGGCGGAGAAAGTGGTTGAAATATTGAGAGAAAACTGGTTCGACGATATCGACGCTTTGATATCGCTCGAGGACGGGACCGTTTTAGTGAAACCAGAAGAGTGGATTGCGATGAGATTACCGATGAAGTTGTACAATGCGGTGCTGGCGCGCTCGATGAACTCAACGGAAGCAGTTCATGATGATTATAATGAGGAAGAAGAAGAAGAAGAAAGAGATATAGATGTAGTTTCATACAAGAAATTCGAACACATCGAAGGATGGATTGGAGGTGATATTCCGCTCGATGCCCGCGTGCCTTTACAGTCGAGATTATACTTTGAAGAGCACAATACCGTTAGTGACGATAGTAAAGATTCTCAGAGGAAATTATCGACAGAGTACAGAACGAACAGACGACCGGACGACGTACCTTTGAGCGAGCAACGCGTGACCTCGCGTCGACGTTTGCCGGATTACGCAATCAGTGAGAAAAGTCTACCTAAAACCCTCGAGAAAGAGCTCGATAAATTCGTTCGAGATTTGACGACGCGACGCGTCGGGCAAGAAGGCGTGCCAGTTCGCACGCAGACGGTGAAGAATCATCGCGATGTCGCTCGAGCTTTTTGTGGGTATTTGGTGAATGTAAAAGGTTTGAATGAGAACGCTGAAAACTATAGCTTGAAGGACGCGTTCCCATCTTCAGATTCTGAAGGTGCGCAGTACGCTATCGAATACATGCAATGGATGGTTGAAACGCGCGGGATACTAAGCTCTACGGAAGATGCTTACGTTCGTTCGCTCATTGCCATTGCAAAATGGCTTTATCCGCCGTTGATGAAATTATCATCGGCATCGGCATCATCACTATCCTCGGGATCTGGTAAAAAGAAGAATTCTTCGACGGCGTCTTCATCTTCTTTACTATCAAGTGCTGGTGAAGAAGTTAACACAGATGTCGTGAAGGAACTTATGCGATTGCAACGCGGTGCTAGAGCGCGCGCACGAGTGGCCCCGAGAGCGGCAGATGAAGCTAAGAAATGGTTAGATTGGCCAAAATATCTCATTCTCGTTGAGTGTTTGAAGCTCGAGTGCGCCGGCTTTGATAAGCGCGGTAAGCCTAGGAATAAAGCGGACATTGCGAGAAGCATGCAGCTTTACCTCATGTTCGCAGTTTTGGCGTGCATACCCGATCGTCAACGAACGTTGCGCGAGTTGGAACTTAACCGAACGTTGTTTTACGATTCGGCCACGAAAACGTGGTTTATTAAGCATAACGCCGCCGATTATAAAACCGGGAACGTGTATGGCACGCGTCCGAATTTAGTGCTCGACTCGCGTGTATATCCAGCTTTGGAGCTTTGGTTGAACGAGTACCGCGCAGCGTTCAAGCCAAGACACAATTTAGTCTTTACGAGACCAAACGGTGAACCGTACACGGCGTCGGAACTTTCCCGAGCATTCTCCAGATGCGCTTTGCGCGTGACTGGCCAAAAAGTCAACCCGCACTTGGTGCGAGATATGATCATTACCCACGTCAGAGGTCAAGGCGTGGCTTCTGATAACGAGTTAGAGGCGTTGGCTATGTACATGGGTCACTCATCTGCGATGCAAAAAGGCACTTACGACCGAAGAACAACCTCGCAAAAGGTAGCGCCAGCGGTGAACTTGATGTCCCTCGTTAACAACAACAACAACAACAAGAAGAAGAAAAGTAATGATGGAACGAAGGATGCGTAGCGTTTCTAGATTATGTAGTTAGAGCATTGGTAGTCTTTAGTTTTCTAGATGTAGTAGTCAGATTTATAATAGAGTTCAAATAGTCCGACATTTTAGTGAACGAAAAACCAAAAATGAAAAAAAAGAGAGTCGTTCTTTCTCTGACGATGCTAAAACTAATTCTTTACAACTTCGCGGGGGAAGTCGAACTCGCCCCGGCTGCTCGACTCCTCCTGGAAGAGCGCCGCGTGTGTGTGTGTGTGTGAGAGAGTTTTCGCGCTTTTTCACACTGCCTTACGAACTTGTCAAAACACCAACACATCAAACACCTAAACTTCTTCTCCCCTATTAAAGGCAGAACGAGAAAGAAAGAAGGAATTTGGTAGAGGTGGCGTCTCTGCTGGTCTCGTGTGATCGAATTCGTCGTCCCCACGCGCTTGCATCTAAATTATATATTTACTCTGAGTCAGAGAAAGACTATCCAAATATAAAATATGACCGTCACGGCGAAAGACCGATTGATCTTCACGCTGTCCGCCTTGAAAGGCTACTCGGTCGACGTGCAGCTCACGTCCGGAGTCTTACTCAACGGTGTCTTAGCCGACACCCGAGAGATTGAAAAACACATCGTTTTAGCGTACGCGTGGACTCGATTTCTTACACCTCGAGGACCGAATGGAGAAGAACCGAAGAAAGCGCCGAGAAAGAAACCGGAAAAGTTAAAGAAAGTTCCGTTGGAAGACATCGCGTGGATTCAAGCGTTCAACGTCGGCATGTCCGACTTGGCCTTGGGGCCGTCTCGAATGAACGACATGAACGACTTCACTGACGTGGGGATTTCCAAAGGCGCGACGGGGCAAAATCGAACGCTGGTCGCTTGGACGCCCGGTGACGACGACGACTCGGCTAACGTTGGAGGTTTGGAAGATGGGCAAGGAGGAGGACGGTCGAGTGGAAGATTTGATACCAAAGGCGGCGCGTGGGGAAGGAAGGCACCGCCCGGACAATGGGATCAGTTCGCCGCGAACAAACAACTGTTCGGGGTGGAAACCAAATTCGACGAGTCCGTGTACACGACACAAATCGACAAGTCCAAAATCCGCATCTCCGAACAAGAAGCCGCACGAATCGCGAGAGAAATTGAAGGTAAAGTGTCTTCGAATCCGCACGTTGCGGAGGAGAGAAACCAAAAACTCATCTCGGACTTTGACGATGACGAAGAGGCGAAGTATTCCTCCGTGTCGAGAGCGCCGGGTAGTGAAGGCTTCAAAGCGGCCCCACCACCGTCGAAGCCGGCGTGGGGATCATCAGCTGGTAAAGTTCCTGCTAGTGTGGCATCCATGGCGGACGCGAAGAAGACGGCGACGGAATCTACTGCAGCAGCAGCAGCTCAACAAGCTCCCGCCGCTCCGGCGGCGGAAGCGAAAAAAGCGGCGACTGGTTCGAAATTATCCGCAAACGCGCCTGCATTTTCTTTGTCGGCAAAAGCTTCTGCGTTCGTCCCGACAAAGAAGCCCGCTGCAGCCGTTGCTGCACCGCCAATGCAAGCGCAGGACGCCATTAGCGCCGCGCAACGAGCGGCGATTATGAACTACCAGGCGCAAATGGCGCAGATGAACATGATGATGGGGTATGGCATGGGCCCTGGTGCTCCGTACCAGAACCCGATGATGCAATACGCACCACAAATGCACAGAGGCGGGCAATTCGGAGGATTGCCACACATGGGTGGTGGAGGATACCAAAGAGGAGGTTTCCAACAACATCAACATCAACAACACTATCAACAGAGGCAAAATTTTCAACCGCCGCAGCAACAACAACAACAACAACAAATAAAACAAACGCCTCCTCCAGCAGCAGCAGCAGCGGCAGCAGCTGAGCAACAAGCTCCTTCCTCCGATTAGCGGACTTTTTTGGGAGCGCTATGCGAAAGAGAGAGAGAGAGATCAGAGTTGAGGTCATGAGGTCTTAAGGTGTAATAAAAAGAAGAAGAAGAATTTTTTCTCGTCATAAAATTTGGCATGCGGTGCAGCGCCTGGAAGGCACTCGCTCCGTCCTCGCCGTATTCCGTTTTCGCTCGAACGCATTGCCGACGAATAGTCTCCTCTTTACGTTCTCTCCCTTCTTTTTCTTTTTCTTCTTCTTCTTCTTCTTCACAAGAAGAAACAACTGTTCCTAGAGTGACTTTGAATCGAGTTCCAAAAGAAGAGACCGAACGAATCGCAGAGATATTGGAAGAATTTGGCTACACAGACTTTGCGCAAGTGAATGACGACGCGCTCAAAGGTACCGATGACGAAGAAGAGATTTTCTACTCCAGAGATTCGAAAGGGAACGATTGGATCCAGAAAAAATGGTCGTTTAATAACGTACAGTTGTATTTTAGCAAAGAAGTTCTGGTGAGAGACGTGAGAAAAGCAGTTAAACAACTCGAAACCTATTTAGGACCGCTGAACGCTGTTTACGACAATGTTGACGCGAACAATTGGCAGAGTGTGATATTGGACTCCTACAAAGACATCGTCGTAGACGACGAATTTATCATAAGATGCATGAAGTCTAGCGATGAAAATCAGAAACAGAAGAAAAAAACATACAAAACGGAAATAGTACTGACGCCAGGCGTGGCGTTTGGCACAGGGGATCACCCGACGACGCTTTTGTGTTTGCAGTTTCTGAAAAGACACATCAAAGCAAGTAATGAGGTCGTTGATTTTGGTTGTGGAACGGGAATTCTCGCGATTGGTGCTCTGAAGTTAGGTGCCGCGAGAGCGTATGGAGTAGACATTGATGCTGTAGCGGTTGAATCGGCCAAGTCCAACGCGCTCATCAACGGCGTCCAAGACAGATTCAAAGCTGTGCTCGGCGACGGGATGGAACCTGACGCCGAGGAACCAAAAGACGTGGACGTACTCGTAGCAAATATTCTGATAACGCCAAATCTAGAACTGTCGTCCAAGTTTGTCAAAATGACTCGAAAAGGAGGGAAAATAGGATTGTCTGGTATATTAGCGGGAAAACAAGCGGAGGAAGTAATTGAAAAATATTCTTCGGAAGGCTGCGCAGAGTTTGAAGTTTACGAGAAGGATGAATGGGTATGCATAGAATGCACCGTGCTGTGATGATCTAGAAGTCAATTAAATTATTACTTAGTGCTATTTCGCAAAATGTAATTCTACTTATAGTTTATAGCCTTGTGTTGTGTTTTTATTTACCCCCGCAAACTTCTTCGCCTTCTTCGTCGCTCTCGTAGCTCTCAACGAGCGCATCCGTCGGACGATGGTCTTTCTGAATCGAGTAAGTGCCGCCTAACGCTCGCTGGGTCGAATTTGAAATTAATACAGCTTGCACTTCGTCGCTGTCTAGCGATATCCGAGGTCTGCGATTACCTCCACCTCCACCGACCGAACCTATCAACAGAGATCCTTGTATCCCGCCATCTTGCGAACGCAAAGGTTGTTCGTGCGTTGTCGTTTGTTGCGTTGGAAGGTGCGTTTTATTTAGTTGTGCGGTCGTATCCCCGACTTCTGTCGTTGCAGCTGCTGTTCCGTTCGGATTACTCTTCTTCACGACGTCTGCGTTTAACAACGTTTGACCGTGATCTCTATCGTAGCCTTCTTCTGTAATTTTTTCTCGCACGATGCCTCCGAACGCGGCACCGGGTTCCGTATCCATCGTATTCCTACCGCCTTCGGATTCGCCTTCTACTTCAGCTTGCCAAGTTGTCGTTCGCACTGTCGTCGCGTTGATTCCAACGGGTGCCTCGTTACCTGCGGCATCATTCGCCGCAAACGCGTTTCGCACCACCGCAGCATTTTGGATGCCGTAATCAAACTCATGCTGTTGCTGTTTTCCGCGCATGGGCAATAATTGCTCGGAACGCGTTTCAATTTCTTTCCGTAAAAGTTCAAAATCAGCTTTCGTATCCGCTTGTTCCTCGATTTTTAAAGCCTCGTCGCAATCTGCGAGCGCGTTTTGGAAATCGCCTTCGGCTAAGCGAGCCTGCGCTCGCGCTTTTAGAGCCGAAGTATTATTTTTCGAGTTGTTTAACGCCCTCGAGGCTAAGTCTCCCGCTCTTGAAGGATCTCCACGCTTCAAAGCACACACGGAAGCTTCAATCAAACACGCAACGGTAAGTTCACTCTTTGAAACGAGTTGCAGATCAGGATTACTTCCTTTCGCGTCTGTTATTTGTTTCTCTACGTTCTCATCAACCGGGTTCGAGGCGAAGAGAGACTCGTGCTCGATAAAACGCAACGCCATACCGTATGTTCTCTCGGCGTTATCAAATCGCCCTTCGTTTTGATACGCATCAGCGGTGAGTTTCAGACTTCTTGCCGCTGGAATCAACTCTACCGAGGGAATATCCCATGGTTCTTTGTATTCGTACTCACTCGTCGGAGGGAGCGGAGCGGTTTCGTTTACAACCGCCGCAGCTTCCTCGGAGGTGTCCATTCCATCTTCGTTATTATTATTATTCGTGCTACCAACATGACGTTGCCGTCTTTGTTGTCTTACTGCTTTCTTCTCTTTAGATTCTACTTCAGGTCTACCGTCGGTGTTTGCATCTTCCGTTCCATTCAAGCTTCCCGCTTTAGGAGCGCCGCCTCCTTCTACTTCTTCGGAGTGCAAACTACCGCTACTTCTCGTTGTTCTCGCTTTGTTCTTCTTATTGTTATTATCATTTGCTTTGTCCTCGTTGTCTCCATCGCCGTCCTTGTCGTTATCTTCGTCGTCGTCTGTGTTCTCATCGTTCGTATTACCTCGGGTACCGTTGGAATCTGCCGCCGATATAGACGGTTTAGCTCTGTTGTTTTGCGTATTTTTGCCTCCTCCTTTCTCCGCGTTCTGCTGGTTTTGTTGTTGTTGTTGTTGTTGTTGATTTATCGTTGACGAGGAATCTGTTGCTCTTTGCGCAAACCTCCGCGTGGTATATACGGAGTTCTGCATCGATGCTCCCGGGGCGGCGACGTACTCATTATCATTACCACCACCACCAGTACCATCGACGAATGGATTCGACATCGCCGCGTGCATCGGTCTCGATGGGGGAATTATTGGATGAATCTCTTTTGCGTCGTCGGTTGAAAGAGTGGTGTCGGCTCCTCCTCCTTTTCCGTTGTTGTTGTTGTTGTTGTTCATGGAGAGCGGCGGCGAGAGCGATCCACCGCCTGACCCTTCCAAGTCCATTTCTATTCTAAATCTGTGTCTCTCTTTTACGTGTTTGTGTGTGTATTTGCGCGTGTCCCTGCCTTCCTTCTGCTTTATAGGCGCCGCACACAAAAGAAAGTGTGGGGTCGTTTGTTCAATCATTCAGAAAGAAAAGAGCTCTTCTCTTTTCGTCGAAAAGAGACCAAACTTGAGCGAAAAAAGAATGAAAATCCATTCGCGCGCAAAAGAAAAAAAAATCGGAAGACGAGTTGTTCGCCAGAAAGCGACGCGAATATATGGCGAATAACTGGGCTGACGATACCGAAGAGTTACCACCGTTGGGAACTTTGAGTAAAGATGAATCGACAAAAACAACGAGCATTCCTACAGCGAGTGCAGGAAAAACGTCTTCGTACGTTCCACCGCACTTGAGAAATCGGCAAGGAGGAGGGAACACTGAAAGAGGAGGAGACCGACGAGATTATGGCGGTGGTGGCGGCAGACGAGATTATCGAGGTAGGTTCTTTTCAGAGAAATAAAACGTGATTTTTTTCGTTCGAAACGAATAAAGCGCATAGTTTTGCGTGGAATTCGCGCATCACAATGGATGCATAACGATCGCGAGAGTCCGCCGTTTGAGCGGGCGCAGTTGTTGAAAAATTTTAAATCAATCGACACAACGTGTGCTCGTGACGGCGCTTCAATTTTTTAATACCACCGCAGAATGTGAAAGAAAGAATGAAAGAAAGAGAGGCATTTTATTGCTCCGCAACGTTCGCGGGAGAAACGTTCCCACGCTATCGCATTCGCTCTTCTCTCTGCGAGCTCGATCGATCGATCGATCAAATACAATGCTAAACAATATCAAAATATTTTATTGATTTATTGATTTCTTCCTTCATAAAAACAGATGACAGAGGTGGCGGTTCATTTCGCGGCGCAGGATGGGGTGGTTCATCCCGGGGAAATAGAGAGGATTTAGATTACTCGAACTCGTCGTTTGGGAGACGAGACGATGACAGAAAAAGAGATGATGGTGGAAGACGAGGCGGATGGGATACCGGGAGGTCGTCTCGCTTTCGCGAATCTGATCCATTCGCTCAAATGGAAGCTGAGGACAAAGCCAGAGCGGAAGGTGCGGATGCAGAAACAGAGATGTTCCAAACCGAGAACCACGGTTTAAATTTTGATGCGTATGAAGACATTCCAGTGGAAGTGTCTGGTAACGACCCGCCGAAACCGATCGAATTCTTCAAGGACGTGGACTTTGGGAAAGAAATCAACGCCAATATCGAAAGATGTAAATTCAAAAAGCCGACTCCGGTGCAGCGTTACGCAATTCCGATATCTCTCGCCGGTCGGGATTTAATGGCATGCGCGCAGACTGGTTCCGGTAAGACGGCGGCGTTTTGCTTTCCAATCATTTGCGGCATTCTCAATCGCGGCCTCTTGACTGGAGGCGGCGGACAGAGAGGCAGAAAAACGTTGCCATTAGCGCTCGTGTTGTCACCAACGCGCGAGTTGGCTATTCAAATTCACGAAGAAGCGAGGAAGTTTGCGTACAAGACGGGATGCAGAGCGGTGGTTGTCTATGGTGGCGCTCCAGCTGCCGAACAGTTTCGAGAAATGGAGCGCGGATGCGACATTCTCATCGCGACACCGGGGAGATTGATTGATTTAATCGACCGAGCCAAAGTCGGATTGGCCAAGTGCGAATACTTGGCATTAGATGAGGCGGACAGGATGTTGGATATGGGTTTTGAACCGCAAATTCGACAGTTGGTGGAGCAAAGAGACATGCCTCGCACGGGCGAGCGTCAAACGATGCTCTTCTCTGCGACGTTTCCAAAGGAGATTCAAAGAATGGCATCTGATTTCTTACACGATTACGTCTTCTTAACCGTTGGTCGCGTTGGTTCTTCCACCGAACTCATCAATCAAACGGTCTGCTATGTCCCATCGTATTACGACAAGACTCAAATGCTTTTGGATTTGACGGAAGCTGTCCCGGGTTTGACGCTTGTGTTTGTTGAAACGAAGAGAGGCGCCGATCAATTGGAGGACTTTTTGTGCGAGCAAGGTAAACCGGCGACATCCATTCACGGTGACCGCACGCAACAAGAGAGAGAAGCTGCGTTGAAGTCGTTCAGAGCCGGGAGAACTCCAATCTTGGTTGCCACGGATGTCGCGGCGAGAGGCTTGGACATTCCTCACGTCACGCACGTCGTGAACTTTGATTTACCGACAGATATCGACGATTACGTCCACAGAATTGGTAGAACTGGACGCGCTGGTAAGAAAGGTCAAGCGACTGCTTTGTTTGGGGATAAGGATGCAGGCATTGCCAGGGCTCTCATGGACGTCATGTCCGAAGCTGGACAAGAAGTTCCATCCTTTCTCGGCGGTTTTGCGTCCAGATCTTCCTATGGCGGTCGATCTAAAGGTCGCTCGGGTGGTGGTAGCAAATATGGGGGGAGAGATTATCGTAACCATGGCGGCGGAGGCGGAGGCGGCGGTGGAGGCGGCTACGGTGGAGGCGGCGGAGGCGGACATGGAAGCCGTACGAGTTGGGATTAGAAAAATGAAAGAGACAAAGAGTCAATTAGCAGTGTTATTAGTTTTTTTTTGTGTGCGTTGTGAGTTTAAATATTATACAAGAGAAATATACTACATTGTATACCTCTTCCGCAAATGCTGAAGTTATTTATCGCTGTTGTTGTTGTTGTTGTTGTTGTTTTCGAGCGTCGTTTGCGTCGTCGGTATGGTGAACACCGATTCTTCTTCCTGTCTCACCGAAGAAGACACCGATTCAAAAGTTGTTGTTTTTGTTGTTCTATTCTTGTTGCTTTTCTTCTTCTTCCTCTTCCTCTCGGCTACCCAGCCTTTCAGTGGACTGGAGTCATCGGTTATGGATAAACCAAACGTCCCGGCTACCACACCACCGATAAAAAACGGCAAGTTCTCCGATATGACCTCGAATATGTCTTCTTTCTCGTTGTTGTTGTTGTTGTTGTTGATGTTGATGTTTGCAGACGAGGATGACGACGACGAGGACGACGACGAAGCGATTCTCTTTGAAATCGAACTCCGTCTCGCAGCTGTCGTCGCTGAGCGATGCAATCTTCTTTCTTCTCCTCCTATTCCTCTTTCTCCTCCTCTAAAAGACGTCGACGTTGATGACGCGAGGATGGCAGACGAGATGACCACCATATCGCGGTTTGTATTTGCGTGAAGAGAAATGTTTTATGAGGAGGAAAGGTGTTTGAAACGAGGAAAGAGGGAGTTGATTTTAAGGTTGATTTTTGAGTGTCGTACGACGACAAAAAAAACAACAAAAAGGAATATTTCAGAGAACATTTTCGCGCCTCAGAGTTTAACACACGCTCTTCTCGAAGTGTTATTATTACCATAAAACGACGAGTAGTATCGCGCGGCGCGCGTGATTGACGAACGAACGAACGAGAAGATGAAGTTTGGTCATCAACTCGAATCAGTGGTGAACAACACCGCGGAGGATATTCGAGATAAATTTCTTCAATACAAAGCTTTGAAGAAGACGCTCAAATCGATTCCGAGTGGAAACGACAGTCCTGAAGTCGAGAAAGATTTTATTCGATTGTTACAACAGGAAGTCATGAAATTCAACGAGTTCTTCATTAACAAAGAGGAAGAGTTGGTGATGAAAGAGAGCAGATTGAACGTGATGTTTAGCGAAATCGTCGGCGAGGATAAACTGTTTATTTTTGAGAACGCGAACAAAATCGCCAGCAACCCTTCCAACGACGACGAGGGTGAGAATGAAAAGAATATTTCTCACACGAACGACAACAGCAGGGCGTCGTCGACGCAAGTATCGTCTTCACAATATGAGCAGCAGCAACATCAACAAGAACAACAACATCAACAGATGATGGCAAATGCTACGACTGTGGAGCCAAATAACTTAGAGATCGAAGCGGAATTGTGCGTGCAATTGGCGAACTTCCACGGCGAGTTGGTCCTCATGGAACACTGGACGAATATCAACTTCACCGCTTTGGTGAAAATTCTGAAAAAGCACGATAAACTCTCTCGAGTCGCCTTGCGTTCGCCGATATTAGTCTCCGTCTCGAAACAACCGTTTTATGACACCGCCGTGCTGTCTAAAATGATCGCTCGCGCGCAAGCGAGAGTGGAATGTTTAGTGAGTAGAATTTCAAACACCGCGGGAGGCGAAGAGGTGAAGGAGCACATTTTAACCAACATACCGACGACGGCGGATTTAGCTAAGCAAACCATGGGTGCGAGGCGCACGATTCGATTATCATCCGACGAAGATTTACTTGAGGAGTTTTCAAACGCGGATAAGGAGAGTTTAGAGACGACGTACGGAAGGACATTAGCGGCTTTGACCACTTGGAACTCGCTTAAAAATAGCGAATCCTCGCAAAATCCGTTCGGCGACGTTCCTAAAATTAAAGCCTTGCAGAGGAAACCGGAGGAGGAGGTGAAAGATGTCGAAATGACAGATGATTAATCGATGTTGTCATCGTCGCGTAGAAGTGTACCGCTATTATAGTTTGTTTGTTGTTGTTGTTGTTGTTGTCTAGGAGCTCTTGTATATAATTATCGAAGAAAAAAGAAAGTCTCTTGGATTCGCGAAAACGCATAAATTACACAGTCACAGTAGTACGCGAAAAGAAATCTTCTTTCTTTTTCGTTCGCGTCACACTTACGTCACACTCACAACCTCAAAATACAACACACGCGCACGACCTTTCGATCGAATCCACTCCATTCCATTAAATGGCGCCTCCGGCTGGTTTTGATTATTCCAAGTGGGATAAGCTCGAGTTGAGCGACGACGAAGACTTACACCCGGGCGCGCAATTTATCGAAGCGAACACTCTTCGAAGAATCAAGAGAGAAAGTCAACAGAATAAAGCGTCTGATATTGACGCAAAAATCGAAGAATACGAGAAATCTATCAAAGAAACGAAGAAGTGGATTAAAACACTGGAGATTGACATCGTCGAAGATAGATTCGCGGGCGACGAGGACGCGTTGAAAAGCGTGAGAGACGAATTGGAAAATCTGGAAACGACGCTTCGAGAAACCCAGGAAAAGCTTGAAGCTGAAAAGAAGAAACGAACGTTTAGCGCAGAAGAATTGTGTAAAGTCACTACTTCAAAAACACTCGTCGGCAAGGATTGCATGCCAACGGAAGTTTCGGAAAATGTTCAGGCGCAGAAAATGACGTACGAGGCGTATTGCGAAAAATACGAGAAAGAGCTGGATACGCTCGCGGAAGGCGGAGACATAGAGACGAAAAGTCAAAATAAGAATCCATATGCCCGCATAGAGGCGTATCTCTCGAAACATACGTACTTGGTGTGCGAACACGCGCTCGGATATCTCTTGCTCAAAGCTCTGTATGAAGAAATGGACGGCGTTGTTGGTCGAGACAAGGTACTTAGTACGGCCAAAGCCGGTTTCGCGCTGAAATCTATTTCCGATTTTGCGACTGCGAATAAAAGAACTATGTTGGACCAATACAAACCGTTTTTCGTGCGTTTACTGGAAAACGACGAAAAAGTTCTGCACGAATACGAGCTCGCCGAGATGGATTACGTCGAAAAGCTCATCGAACGCGCGGAAAAGAAAAAAATGGAAGAAGAAGCAGAAGCGAAAAAAGTGGAAGGGACCACCCAAACAGGAGTAGAAGAAATAGAAAATCCGCCGTTAGGACCAGGAGGCCTCAATCCGATTGAAGTTTTCGAGAGCTTGCCGGAAGAAATGCAAACAGCTTTTGAGTCCGGTGACGTTGAAGCGCTTCGTGAATACGTCAACGGCCTTTCTATGAAGGATGCCAAGTTTTACATGCGAAGAATGGTTGACAGTGGTTTGTGGGTTCCTCAAGAAGGCGAACATCCGGGGACCGCGTTAGTTGACTCGGGTGATGATGAAGAAGAAAAAGAAAAAGTCAGAGACGATGATGATGAAACGAAAGCAACCTAGGAAGCATTAGAGAGTAAATAGCTACATACTACAATCAGCAATAACAATACTACTAAAGTACAATCAATAAGATTAAAGCAAGCAGAGAGTTTCGTCATCATCAACTTTACCATCACCTTTGTCCTTTGGCGGCCATCCTCGCGTTTAGCATTCGGGCTTGCTCCCTCGCCTTATCTATCAGCTCCTGTGCATCTGGACCTCCAAAATTTTCCTCATTTTGTTGGACGAAACTTATATTCGTTCTATTTCTAGTTCTATCTTCCGCCTCGGCTCTTTGCCTCGCTGCTATTTTCTCGTACGAGTCTTCTTCCTCTTCTTGCTTTTTTTGTTCTCGTCGTCCTGGGAGTTCACTTCCATCTTGCTCCACACCAAAGTGTTCAACGACAGATTGAAGAAAGTTGGGGTTGCGGAAACCTTTCGGTTCTCTCAGTTGACTGTTTATATTCAGTCGAGTCGTTCTTTTCGCCTCTAAATACTTCTCCACGCGCGCTTGTATCTCCGTATTTATTTCTTCGTTTTTCTTCTTTTTGTTGTTATTCCTTCTTCTGCTACTTTCGAACGTGGAAGGAACGCTGAGTGGACGTTGACGTTGTCGTCGTCGCTGCTCCCTACCAATATCGTCTTCTTCTTCTTCTTCTTTTTCTGTGTGAGTCTTCTTCTCTTTATCATCCTTCTTATCTTTGTCTGATTCGCTCTCCTCGTCCTCGCTTCCATAGCCTTGAACGAGGGAGGAAATCATCTGCTTTCTCGAAATTTTTATGGAGCTTTTGACGATGTTTTTGAGAAGAAGAAGAAGAAGAAGAAGAAGAAGAAGAAAAAGAAAAAGCGTCATTTACTCACAAGTCACACTTTCAATAGAAGAAGAAGAATACACAACGTGCACTAATAATAATAAAAATGATAGGAGATAAAAGAGGAAGACGAAGAAGGGAATAATAGCATGTCTGCAGAACATCATTCGCATCCGCGACACGATGAGATCTCTTTCGACTCGGAAATGCAATCTTTCTGGCACAGGTTTGAGCAAATACATCAACATCAACGTCGTGAAGGCACAAAATTAAAGCTTCAAAAAAGCGACGACGAGAATGCGCGTGCGCACGGGTCGGAGGAACTCGAACGCGCGTTGGATAAAGTGCACGCGTCCGAGGAAGAGAATAGACGTTTAAGACGGGAAGTTGACGAGCTCAGTATCAAGTTACAACGACGAAAAGTAAACAAAAGGCTTTCATCCATCAAAAATCAAAAACAGCACGAAAAAGGAGAAGAGGACGAGGAAGATTTTTTCAATTACGATTCGCTTCCGCTCTATTCTGAATACGTCAAAAAGCGACAACGTCAGCGAACAGAAGGGTGAAAACAATAAATGCGAGTGCTGCTATCACTTCAGAGCGCTTGGTTATTATCACAATCACTAAAGGATTTACTATCACTTGTAAAAAAACTATTTGTACCATCATTGAACGCGAATCGGATCGCTTTCGTGCCTGGAATAGCTTCGGAAACGCAACTTTACCAATCGCGTTCCCAAAGGTATTCTTGAATCTGAGTACAGATACTTTTGCACGATATCAATCTCGTCCTCGTCTAAGTATTCGACGGCTTCGGCGGTGTTTTCGTCGGCGTTGGCATCTTTCTTCACGTATTCATCGTTATTATTATTCATCTTCAGAAACCGAGGCGAAACCGCTTTCAACACCGTCTCGAGAAGTGGCACAAAAAAGTTTGCAATCGATTCCGTTTCGGACAAAAGTTTCGTTCGATAGATTTGCATGTTCAATCTCTTGACTTTTCGAACGTCACCAGGTTTGATGTAACTGTGCGCGACAAAGTCTGGTAAAATCCGAACACCTACGGGCGTGCCTTCCCAGAAGGAGAGCTCGTCGTCTTCTTCTAAAAGTTCGTCGGCGATTTGTTTACCAAACAACGATTGCTCCAGCGATCCGATCAGCGTGTTCGTTACGCTGTTCTTAGATGACGAAGATTTTGAGTCGACAACGGGACCATTGCCCCTGAAATCTTTGTTTCCATACGACGGCGGTGGCTTTGGCTTTGCGTTTGCTATTTTTTTCAACTTTCGACCATTTTTATACACCCACTTTTGGTTCGATCCACTCCCCGAATGCCGATCGAGAACTTCTCCACCGTTTATTAAAAGACGCGCTTTAAAAACTTCTTCACGATCTTTAGCTTGTAAACGAGATTCCTCTGCGAAATCAGCTGCTTCAACCGTTAGGTGCATGTTCATCAAGGCGGCCCGCTCGGCGTTTGCTTTGCTCGGAACTCGCACGCTATCCGCACCACTGAAGACGACGTAATCCTTCTTTACGCCAAACTGCGCTCCATTTGCACCCCATTTGTCCGGATATACACGCTCAATGTGTAAGTAATTCAAGTTGAATTCTTGCATTCGCCGCATTTTTTCTCGAAATTTGAGTTCATCGCGCAAAATAATACCCTCCGGATTCTTTGACGCGTCTTCAACTTCAACAGAATCTACCGTCAACCCTTCTTCTTGCCCGGCGAATTCAATGAAAACGACTAAACCGGCACCGGCGCTTAGTTTAGTTACCGTGCCTTCGTTCTTTCTTACCTCTCGAAAAAACGCGTTCATTTCTGCCTCCGTTCTCTTCCGCCCGCCTTCTTCGACTCGCATTCGTGAACTCGTCCGATCGAGTTTCGCGTAAATCCAATTACTCAAGCTCGCATCGTGCGTGACTACGTAGTAATTGAAATTTGTTTCGTACACGACGTAGCCGGGTTTACCTTCTAACTGCGAGAATCTGACGGAACTTTTTGAGGTGTCGAGCAACCGCTGTTTCATGGACCGGTCGACGATTCCATTTGGATTCTTGTTTACTTTTTCACTAATTTTCCTAGGTGACGACGAATTCGACGACAGGTACTTCAAAACGCCCTCATCTCTGACAAACTGCGCAAATTCTCTCGCGTTATGTACGTCTCGAACTATCTTTTCGTTGTTCCTTCTTCGTGTTCTTCCTTCATCGTCGTCGTCGTCGTAATACTCGTCGTCATCGTCGTCGCCGAAAAGATTGTGACCGATTGATTCCAACGCGTCCACAACTCTCGTGAACATGGTAGGTTTTTCTCGCTGCATGTGTTTCTTATCTTTCCACTTTTCAAAATCTTCTTCGCCGTGTCCTTCATTGGTCTCGGTTTTTAGTTCGTAATTCATCGGGTGATGTTTGTTTTCTCTATCGTAAATACTCCTAAGCGCGAGTCTTCGTCGCTCTAACTCCCGCGCTTCCCACGCAACCTCCTTCGCGCGTTGATCACGCATCCGCGCGGCAGACATCCAAGCCTCGCCTTTCATCGGTCCAGTGTTCACGTCCCCTTTCCATGTCCATGCGAAAGGGAAGTGAACCGGACACCTCTGGGCGTACTGTTTCCTCCCGCCTTCGCCTTCCCACTTTCCGCGCGCATCTATTGGATTGATGGTGACGTATTGACTCGCCTCGTCGCATTGGCACACCATGTGCGAAGCGACGCCGTTCTGCGAGGGCAAGGTTCCTTGTGTATCTTCCAAATTTTGCGGCGGAGAGAAGTACAACTGTTTATGTTTCGTCGCTGTGGTTGTTATTTTTTGTTGGTGCTGGTGCTGGTGCTGGTGTTCATCTCGTCGTCGTCCTCCCGCGTTGTTCTGCACGACGTTTTCGTTTTCTGAAAACTGCGCGAAAGCGCTCGGTGGGAATTTTGGATTGGACGCTTTCGTGGCGACGACGAACGTTTCGTCTTCAGTTGAGAACCAATCGTTATTATCGCTATATTTCTTGTTGTCTTTTCTCCGGTCGTGTTCGGCAAGGAAATATTGTTCACCTAAATACGCTTGCGCTTTCAACCGCTCTCGCATCTGTTTCTCTCGTTGGTCCCGACTGCCTTCTTCTTCTTTTCTAGTCATCATCGTCATCGTCGTCGTCGACGCGGGAGTACCATTATCACCGGTGCTCGTGGTGGCGAGATTCTCCTCGTCCAAGTTTACCATTTTCTTCGTGTTCCTGCGTGTGTTCAAATAATAAAACACAACGCGCGCGGTGGCGCGAGTGCGGGCAAACAACAGGCAAGTCTCTTCTTTGTACTCTCCCCCCCCGTCGGTCGTTTTGCAAGGAGAAAAAAATGTAACACCCTTCTCTCTGATATCAAAAAAAACAAGATCCTTTCTTTACTTTTAAATCAGGACGCCACGCTTTTGCGCGCGCGCTCATCTCTCGTCTCTCTTTTGATAGAACTTTCCGAGAAAGAACAGACGAAGAACGTCGCACTGATCGCCAAGTGAAAGAGTCGCGTCTATTATTTTATCATCACAGTAAAAGAAGAAGGATTGAAATCAGAAGAGAGGACGGAGGCAAAAGAGAGAGTAAAATGAGGTACAGCCAAACGCACTCGCCGGAATCGCAATCTTTGATACTCAACAACAAGTACACGAGCTGGAGCGCTTACTTCGGCGTGGATGCGTTTTTAAACGCGGTGTGGCACAATGTTTTTAGCATGAGCGTTTTAGCTTCGTTGCTTTTCCTTTCCGTGACGATCGGAGCGATGTCTTTACCTCCACGAACACAGTTCTACTCGAAACACACCGGGGCAGCTGAAAACTCGTCTTCATCGTCGTCGTCGTCGACGTCGACGACGAACAAACTTCTCACGACGTTCTTCTCTCTGAGACGAACCAATGTTGGCGGTAACAAGAAAGGCAATAAGATTAAGAATTACGTCGTGAACAACAACGATGATAACAAAAACAAAAACAAACAGGCAGAAGGAAAACTTGGGAACAGTTATCACATACCGAGTTCCTTATCATATAAAGATATTTTGGATTCGCGAACGATGCTTCTTCCAGAACAACCGCGAATGCCAATGCACATACTAAGCTGGACACCGCATTACGAGTTCACCATGTGGACTCTCAAACAAGTCGACGAGGAGTTGAATGTGGACGACAGATCATCGGGCGCGGTTGACTTTTTATACGCCGTCGCTTCGACTGAGTTTGCCGATAGATTCGACGCGTCGAATGCTGAGAACCAACCGTTCCATATGGGTTGGGCGACGCAAGACTACCCACAGAACCCGTGCGCTGGGTCGAGTAGCGGATGTGGCTCTATGCCGGCGCCAATATTCACCTTTGGAACGATACCGAAGGACCCAACAAAGATAGCTGGATTATTACAAGCGCCGACGTTGCCGCTCGCCCCGTGCATCGCGCACGCATATAACCCAGATAAATACGCTCAGTGCGACTGGTTTTCGTCACCATCGCAATGCTCGGAAGATAGAATGTACATCGAAACGTACGATAGCAACGCGGCAAGAATAGATAAGTACAACTCGCTCATTCCAAAATTGGTTTGGAGAGGATCAGATTGGCGATATCTTTCAGAGTACGAAAGTGTCGGAACTGGGAGTGGATTTGAGTTTTTGCACCAACTTGGGCTGTGCCACGCGAGTCGGTCTACAATCATAGATGCCGTGTTGCACTCGTCGCCGGCGAGCACGGTGGAGAAGCGAGTTCCACCGCGATTGTACGCCGCCGTACTCGGGTCGTTGAATCCGGAGAGTTTCGACATAAAGTTTACGGACAGAAACGAACACGCGCCGCAATCTTCCTGCATCGACGATAAATTCAATCTTTTCACCTCTGACGAGATGGACGCTTGCGATTACTCAAATTACAAGTATCTCGCGGACTTTGGAGGTGGAGGCGGTACTTCGTGGAAATCTACCCTTTGGTTTCTTGGCATGCCTGGCGTTCTGTTTCATCACGAAACGCCGATGCGAGATTCGTTCTACGACGACATTCAGCCGTGGGTGCATTATATTCCTCTCGACGAGGATCTTTCAAACTTAGAAGAACGGGTGAACTGGGCCAAGGAAAATCCGGACGAATGCGCGTCTATTTCCAAACGCGCGACGCAGTTTGCGAAGAAAATGATGAGCACAGATGGCTTAATAGAACACACGAAGAAGACGTTCGTGGAACCGTGTGGGAAATATATCGACGCGTACGAAATACTTGCCTCCGACCAGAAGGTTTCTACGGCAGACTTAAGTACAAAGTATTCCAGTGGTGGTTTAGAGACGGTGAAGTATGCGCCTAGTGAACCGGCATATTTAGGCAACGCGGAACGAGGAGAGTGAGTAAGAGAAGCAGAGGAATAAAAACGTACAGCAATTAAAAAAAAAAATCATCTGAATATAATTATTACACGCGCTGGCGGGCACGCCTGGAATTTACTACAACGATCACTATTGGACTATTTCAAAATTGCTTTTGCTATCGGTGCTAATCCGCGCTTCAGATCTCCATCGAGAAACGGATCTGTGCGATCATCCTCGAGGAATCGAAACGCGTTTCTAAATTCATCCACGTTTGCATCGATGGGAGCATCCCAATGCGCCGGAACGATGCTCTTTATAGATTCTCCCCAACGTGCGCTCACGCGATCGACCCAATTACGAACTGCTCTTGGGTTTTGCGCATACAGAAGCGTCCGAACGACCGGAGGTACGAGTAAACGATTCGATATGGACTCAAAATTCGTTTCCCATCCGTCGGTCCAAACGACTTCACTCGGCGAAACCAATTCTTCGTGTTCTGGAAAGAAGAAAGATACGAGCAGCGCTGTTTTCTTCCAACCCGCGAGAACGTTTTCTGGCGTATCATCCGGTTGAGGATCTTTCGTCGATCGTTTCGAGACGAGGAGAAGTTTTTCTTTCGAAGATAAGACCGGTGGCGTCAAGGGAATCTTCGCGAGCGCGTCGGTGACAATCAACATGCCAGTTTTGACATCAAAAAATGCGCACTCCTTTATTTGAATATTTTTATTCGCGACGTTAAACGCACCAACATCGAGAGTCTCGTAGTTGATTTCGTCTTTCCACGCTGGCTGTTTCGTTGCCATTCGCGCTTCATCGTTGGATTCCGAGAGAACAAACACGTTTGATTCTGTGCCGTAGACGTACGCGTTGGAGACGTTCTCGACTGGGAACGAAAACTGGCCAGGAGCGACCCATATTTCAGCCTCGGGCCACCTTTCGTGAGCATCTCGGGCAAATACTTTGTGTTCTAAAGCATATGTCGGTACTACTATCGAAGCTACGCGAGCTGAAGAAGATGAAGAAGCGGACAATGACGATGGTGCATATTCACCTCCATCCGCGGCGCAAGATTCGACGAGTTGGAAAAATTCCTCAGTCGGCGCGAGCGGATTGTGCACCCACAAGTCGCCGGAAGATAAGCGAACGACAACGCAACGCAAAGGCGTTTCTAGAGGTCCTAATTCAATTGTCTGTTCCAAGGCCCAGCATCTGTCTTCTACCAACGTCGTCTTTATAGTTTTCTTCGTTCCTTCACCGAGAAAAGGCTTGAAAAGCGTCGGAAACCTTTGCGTGAAAGTTTGTTTTTGTTGTTGTTGTTGTTGTTGCTCTGCAAAAGCTGATATTTTATGTCCTGTTTGAAGAAACATGGCGTTGCTGTGAGCCAATAGCAGCGTCATCCACGACACGAAGTCTCTTCGCGACGAATTATCGGCTTTGAGCACCTTCCTTCGCTCTCTTTGCCCTCTTCTGTCGTTGTTTTCAACTTTGTCCTCGTCTGTTTTCTTCGTCTTCTTCATCGTCTTCAACAGCAACGTCGTCGTCGTCTTTTTGTTCTGTGATTTTAAAGAAGGAGAAAAAGATGACGCATAAGGTGATACGAAATCACGCGCAGTCCGGGAGCGGTCACTCCCTGTGTTTAGGGAGGAGAAGGACGCGAGCGAGGGTATGGACATCTCTGTTAATACATTGGGTGTGGTGGTTGACAAATAAGAGGAGAATTTGCCGCCGCGAAAATCGAAAAATGCAAAAATCCATCATCCATTACTTCCCTCTCAATTCTTCACTTTTGCTTCTCTCTCTCTCTCTCTCTCTCGGTCGCGCGCGCGCGAAGTCTTGTCAGTCCTTTAAAAAAGAACGAAGAGGAAGAGAAAGATGGCTGATTTTCAATTCCTACTCCCAGATCGCCTGAAGTCTCGATTAGACCATAATCAGCAGCACCAGAGAAAGTCAGAGTCGTTCGAGCACCGGTTAGCAAAAGCTCAATTGAAGCGACAGGTATAGAGTTCTTGAATTCATTCTTCTTCTTCTTCTTCTTCTTCTTCTTGGATAAAACACTAACGCTATGCATTCATCTCTCTCATTCGTCCAGGCTTTTCTTGAATGGACGGTGCAAAAAGCGTCGAGCATGTCCTCGCCTCCTCGGCGAAGGAAGAAGAATTCCAATTCTAAGAATTTTCCTTCGCCTCCAATTGATGGAAGACGTCCAACATCGATGATAAGACAACTCGTGAATGAGAACGATGAAAATTTTTCGTCCTCGCGTTATTCGCAAAAACCGAAAAGACGTCTATTTTTTGACTCTAACGAATGGGAGGATGCACGTACCAACGTCGAGAAAGAAGAAAAAAACGCTAACATCGACAGCGAGGAGAGTGCTGCGCACAGAAATAGGTGTTTGGAGCAAAAAATCGCCCGCGCCGAGGCGTTGCATTCGCTCAGCGTTCAAAGTAAGCGCGAAAAAGCAAACGCGTTTAATTGCCGTCACGAAGACGTAGTAAAAGCGCAAAAGAACTTCAACAAGGAGAAAATATTGCAGAAGTCTCAAATGTTAGAAGAGAAGCTACGCAGCGCGGCTATGAAACGATCCTACGTGCTCTTTCGCAAAGGAATTCGCGCCAAGTGCGGAGTGCAACAATCTCCAGAAAAAGCTTTAGAGCGCTTACAACACCTCCACCGAGTCGAACGCGTTCAGAGACTCTGGAGAGTTTATACAGAGAGTCGATCGTCTACAGAAGCTTTGGGTAAAAGCATATCCGAGAAGTTATCGTTTGATATCGCGCAGAAAAGTTCGAACTACGACGAGTTCGTATCGTTGCTGCAAGATGCGAACGTGTTGGACGGAATGCGGCTCTGGTTGAAACGCTTAGATTCTCGATTAGACGCGCTCGGCGCGGAACAGAGCATTGCGACGCGATCACATCTTCGACTCCTGTTTCCTGCGACCAAGAAGATCGCGTGTCATCATCAATGCCGCAATCCTCGTATCGATTCTTGGGGAGATTTTGTTATCCCAAGATTTCCAACTCGTATCCTCATGTGCGCTTATATGGTGTGCGCTCACCCAGAAATGGTAACGGGAGAATACGCCACGGAGGATGATGAACCGTACGAAGTACGGGAGCTTCGAAGCGCGTCCGCGCGTTTGGTGAAAGCCATCGATGCAACTATTGAATTTTCCTCTGAGCAGATCAAGAATGGCTCGAAAAACGCGCTCATGTTTAACGAACTAGTTGTGCAGTTTGCGCAAATCTGGGACGAATACGTTCGGGCCTTCAGCATCTGGAAAACGAACGACGCGACTGCGTTAGAAGCAGAGTTAGTCCGCATCGCCGTAGCTATGGAGGCATCCATGCTGAGAAAATGCGGAGAAGTTTCGTCACAAGCAAATGCAGAAGAGCCAATCGATGATATTCGCGCCATCCGCGAGCAAACGTGCTCTGATATAGAGCTTTTGAGAACGAAAGTGAGAGAACTTAGCGGTGACGTTGGAGTTTTAAGATTTGACAATGCCATACGCGCAACTCGTGAGAGCGTAAGAGCTGAAAGACTGGCTGCGTTGGACTCGCTGGAGGAAACCAAAGATTCTTCGCTCCATGAATCCGAAGGACACGCCTCCGAAAAGAAGTTTGAAGAACGGCGCAAACAGCGCTTTCAGCATTCGCAACAATTATTGCGAGAGAAAGAAGAGGCGAAGAAAAATCTAGCGCAAGGAAAAAACGAGCGCTTACAGCGCATGTCAATAATGGCAGAATTACTCGCAGACATCACGTGGCTACCATTTCAGTTAGAAGACACCGTGTTGGACCACAGCGCGAAGGATACAACCACAACAACCGTGTCATCAGTTGCTGGACTCGAGCATCGGGTACACATACACGCGAAAAACGCGTTCTGGGACTTGATTCAAGAAACATTAGATTCTCCGGCGCTCGATGCGTCCAGCGGAGACAACATCGTGTCGGTGAACATTCGCGAGTTAGTCGCTCTCATTCACTCTCTCGTGCCGGAGTTCTGGAAGCGCAGCGATGTGACTACACAACGCGCGTTCGAATTGTTGAACGAACGAGAGCTTTCGCGAATAATTTTTGCGCAAAAGGATACAGCGCTCTTAAAATCACTTTTAAAGAGTACTCTGGACGCTTCGTTCGCGTTACTAGTCGCTCTCGGTAGCGATGCACGCGAACTGCATTCGAAAACAAAACGCGAATCTTTGTTGAGCGCGTTAGAAAACGCGTCGTATTCCGGGACGATAGTTCTTACGCTCCAATTTTTATGGGGTATGGCCAACGAACTCAAAGAGGACATCTCCAGAGGGAAAACCATCGTCGCCGTTGAGAAACTGCGTCGTCTCTTGCGCGGGCCCGATAGCAATGCTGCTATATCTTGGATTCAAGATACGTTTAGTCAACTATACAACCTCGACGCGACTCCGTGTGATGAAGCCTTACCTAATACCAGGAAGTGGCTTTTCAAGAGTGCTTGCGAACTGGCGCCGTTGGTCGAATCCAGCGGTCTTGGTCGAGAAGTTTTGAAGAATCAACCGTCCGCGCCGAGCGCAAAGAACACTCATAACATTCCAGAGAGGATTTGCGCGGGATTGAAAGACACATCCGTCTATTCCAAGAAGGAACCGAGAGGAAGTCGCCCTGGAGAGGATGAAAGCGTTCCCGTAAAGTGGACTGGGGTTCGAGCCAGTTCGTGCGAAGGTGTGGTTCGATTGATGTTTGTCGATCTCATTTGTCACCGAGATGAACACTCTGAGTTACCAGAAACGTTGCGTTTTGATGCGGCGCGAATCCATCGAGCGCAGGATTCATTCCAGCGCCTTCTGTTGTCGTGCGCTTGCCTCGCTTTGGTCGAACAGGTGCTCCCGGCGGGCGTCTCTGTCACGCCAGAGATGAAGCGTAATTTAAACAAACGCGTCTCCGCAATTCTGCGCGATGACGCGAGCAAACTCAAGGACGTCGCCACAGAAGTTGCTCGAACAGTTAGTTCTTCGCAAAGTACATCCACAATATCACTCGTCGAGCGTATGCTGCTGAAACTGATTGGCGAAGGCACCCGGGAAGAAAAGAACGCCCCGGTAAAATCATCTGATGATATTTCGAAGGCTTTGCTAAAAAACGTGCGGGAAGCGCTCGTTGCGAGAGTTCTCGGCGGTAAGAATGCACGTGAAGCTATGATTTCTCGTTTGAACAACTGTCGATCGGGGATCGTCGCGGAAGAATTCGACGCTTTGGCTGTTCGCATCCACGCGCTCGCCCAGACGTCTTTCGTCATACACAAAAGCGCCGTGTACGACCCTCTTGTGCTCAAAGCGTACGAAACTTCGGAAGAACTGTAGCAGAAGTATATGGATATGTGCCCAGGTACGTATGGGTTATGTAGTGGTTTGTGTATGAATACAATTTTGAAATTTTAAGAGTAACATAATCGCGTTCATCTCTCCTCTTTCATCTTCTCATCAGGGTCCTGACAAACTTATGAAAGCTGTGATAGGAGTGATTTCAGTGACTTCTTTTCTCGAGTTTCGCGACACCTCATTTTACATCTCCACTCTGAGAAAGATGAAGTTATCGATACGCCCAAACTTAACATCCTCGCGCTCAGCCACGGGCGCTTTCTCCTCTTCTTCTTCTCAACCTTCCACGGGGAAACGGCTGAGAAGACCGACGACGAAGGTCTCTCTTTCTTCTTCTTCGCGTCGGCACTTACTTAAGCCTTGGACCTCATCATCATCGTCGTCGTCGTCATCAAATATCCACACCGCGAGGCGGAGATTTTCAATCTGTGCCGCGTATAATAATAATGATAACAACAAAAAGAAGAGTAGCGATTTCAGTAACTACGGAGAAGAAGATGACGATTTTGACGAACCAGTGCCTGGACCAGGAGGCCGTATCGAGTCAGATGCCATTCAAAGAAACGTCAGAGATTCGGTGATTAACGCCATAGACCAAAGTCAAAACCGGAGAGTTACGGCCGGAGACGTCGCGTCTTCCTCAGGCATTCAACTCTTCGATGCCACGCAAGCGTTAACTGCTTTAGCTGCAGATACAAACGCATCTTTAGAGGTTACAAACGATGGCGACTTAGTGTACGCTTTTCCGAGCGGATATAAACAACTGTTGCAAGCGAAGTCGTTCAAGTTGAAAACGGAACCGACGGTGGATAAGGTGAAAGAATTTCTTTCTTATCTCGTGCGCGTGTCGTTCGGAACAACGCTCGTGGCATCTGTTGTTATTGTGTACACGACCATATTCGCGCTGTTGTCCTCGCAAAGAGACGACCGAAATGATCGAAGATCGAGCAGAGGTGGTGGCATGATGTTTTTTGGTCCTCGATTTTACCCGGGGGATATTTTCTGGTACCTCGATCCGTACTATTACCGTCGACCGTACCGGTTACGCGCGAAAGATGAGATGAACTTTTTCGAGGCGGTGTTTTCTTTTGTCTTCGGGGACGGTGACCCGAACAACGACTTTGAACGCGAACGCTGGGCGCTCATAGGACAAACCATCGCGAAAAATGAAGGGGTTGTCACGGGGGAACAGTTGGCACCGTTTTTAGACCGCGAAGGTTCCGCAGAACTCTCGGATGAATCGTTCGTATTACCAGTGTTAACTCGTTTCGAAGGTTCACCGGAAATGGACGATTCTGGGAACATTTTCTACAGATTTCCAGCTGCGCAAGTCACTGCTTTGGAAAAGAAACAACAAAATCGATTAAAACGTGATAGCGGTAGTAGTACAAATGGATTGGCGAAAGAGGATCTTTGGTCGTTTTCTCTCGCTGATCCGAGCCAAAAATTCATGTCTGCAGCACTCGGCGTCGCTAACTTCGTCGGCGTGATCTGGTTGAGTAGTTTGATGACGGATACCCAAGTCCTCTATCGCAACGCTGAGTTGGTCCAATCAGTTGGTGGTTTTCTGCCGGCGTTGCAAGTGTACGCCGCGCTGTTCTTTGCCATTCCATTTTTGCGAAACTTTAGAATCGGAATGAAGAATAAGCAGATAGATCGAAGAAATACCTTACGTTTGCAATCCCTGTTGCGCCTGGAGCGCCCGGACGAAAAGCTGCGCAGGAAACTGATGGAAGCGAAATCAAAGGCGGGCAGAAAATTCGTGTCGGAGAAGGATTCCATATTCTCATCGTCGGGGAAAGGCCAAAAAGACGGCTCGACATTCGAGTTGGAAGATTTCGATCGTCGCTTAAACAAGGAGAAGTAGTAGATTGATCTAAAGGTTGTATTTTTAATTGAAGTGAAGGAAAAAACGTATAGTAAATAACCCCGCGCTCGTTCTTCTTTGCTTTTTGTTTTTATATGGTGGGCAATTAGGTGGTGCAGGAGTTTATATTTTAAAGCTACTTCCAACATGAATAACAAATATCATCATCGTGATGTTGATCTACTAACGCGTTCTATTCTTTCACTTCTAAACGGGTGTCAAGAGAGAGATCAAGTCCGGTCTCGGCGTCGTGCGCATGCCGACGATGATGATGAGAGGAATGAGGGCGTAATGAACGACTTCGGAGTTGGTGGAGACGTAGTTTACAACTTTCGCGATCGAAGCTCGAATACCGGCCATTATTACGTTTATTTATGCGTATCTTTTGGTGCGACGCGATCGATGCGTGTTTGTTTCAAGTGCTCCTCTCGACAAACTACTCTATTTGGTTCCTCTGTGAGTTGTGCGTAAATGAGGAAGAAGAAGAGGGGGCTGGAGTTCCCCTAATTTTTTTTTAAAGAAAGAGGAAACAAGGGGGCAGGGGAGCCCCGAGATCTTTCCGCTTGTGATTTGTTTTCGTCCTCAAAAGAGAAGAAGTTTAGAAGTTTTCCTGAAAAATTAAAACGTCTGTTGAATCATAAATTATTGTGCGCGCGGCGCACCTGTGTATATCTATTATCCCTCCTTGATACTATTTAAGAACACGGACGACGACCGCGGAGAATAATAATACAGGTAATACAGAGCATCTCTTCTTCTTCTCCTCTTCTTCTTCTTTCTCTTCTCTTTCATACTTTATATGGGAGAACGAACGCAAAAAAAATCGATCGCCCAAATTCGCAAATTCGCGACGCCACGACGACGACGACACAGAAGAGAGTTTTATTTTCGTTCTAATAATCAAATATTTTCTTTACAAAATCAATCGCAGAGAAGGAGAGATGCGCACGCCGACGAAGAAGAGAAAGACACCGATAAAGGAGACTAAGTCGGTCTCTGTTTCTACGACGTCGACGCCCGTGAAA
>Ga0257106_1000146_pt1 | contig 43419 bp, 26 predicted proteins | sample LP_taG_3_FD_190177 | JGI IMG/M metagenome (GOLD analysis project Ga0257106, IMG submission 190177) | Marine microbial communities from Northeast Subartic Pacific Ocean, Canada - LP_J_2011_P26_10m | ecosystem: Environmental > Aquatic > Marine > Oceanic | place: Canada: Northeast Subartic Pacific...
CGTACAGCGGAATCGAAGCGAGCCACTGCCCGAGGAAGACTTTTGCTCCCCGGAGTACCAACCACCGCCACCCATGCAACGGAACGCCTCCTGGTCCTCCACCGACCGAGGAGCGTCTCCGAGCCCGACCCCGGCGCCGGAGACGACTGTTCAGATGAACGCGTCGCAACCGTCGAGTCCAACGGAAGCCGCCCCCATCGCCGATGACGTCGCCAGGGAGGAGCTCAAGAACAACCTCAAGGCGTTCCTGCCCAAGGTACACGTCCCGCGCGAGGGCCTGAACACCACGCAGCTACGCCTCGGACCCGGGCCCGGCGAGCTGTGCGTGCCGGGCTTCTGCTCGGCGCTCTGCGTCGCGAGCGCCGCCGTGGGATTCGTCCAGTACGCCTCCCCGGGCGCCCCGTGTGATCCCAATAACGTCCCGAACATCATCAAGAGCCTGCGTAAGATCGCCATAAAGAACCACCCGGATCGCAACTCGGTCGCGAAGGTTGGCGATTTGAAGGCGGCCAAGGCCAAGGTGATCACGCAGCAAGCCACGAGCATGGAGTCGCTCCTCGACGAGTTCGAGCACGTCGCCGTCCGGGTGTACGTAGACGTCGCCGCGGGTGTCGGCGACGGGCCGTCATCGACGACGTCGTTCGTACTCAACCGGCTGCCACTCGGCGCGAGCACGGAGCAGCTACGGGACCTTATAATGGAGGAGAGGCCCGAGTTGCGGATGCGGCGGGACCAACTCGCGGTTTCGCTCACTTTGTCGCCGGGCGCGAGCGAGGAACGGATCCCGATCGACGGGACCACCCTGCGGAGCTGGGAGGTGACCAGGGCGAGCGTGTTTCGGGTGTGGGTGCCGACGCAGCCGGACTGGATGGCGTTCACGGAGTCGTAGTCTTGAAGTTAAGTGGTGAATGAACTCGAAGTTAAGTGGTGAACTCTCGTGACGTGAATGTCGTGTGAATGTCGTGTGATGCGCGACTATATCATGTACCGTGTACCTAAGCCCTCACACGTCGGGGTTCTGCGGAGCCGTCTCCTGCGCGAGGAACCTTCGCGCGGCTTCTTCGGCCTCCTCCACCTCCCGCCACGCCTCCTCCACCTCGTGCGCCGCCGAGAGCTGGGCGAATGCTGAAAAGACTTGGCACGTCGCGGCAAACTTGGAGAGAGCCGTCGCGGCGGATCTCTTCTCCTGGGCGAGACGCCACATGTCGCCCGCGGTGACGGTCGGTGCGTTCGTAGCGGCGTCAGGGTCGATGAACGCGCGCAACTTGCCGCTCTCGTCACCCCGGGATGAGCTCATCATTCCCAAACTCAACATCCGAGCGGCGACGTTTGGTTTTTTCGCCATGTTTCCCGTGCGGCTCGTCTTTACCGAGGCGACTGGACCGACCACGGGGCTCGACGGACCACGAGAGACGGGTCCCTTGAACGTGTCTCGGCGCGCGAAGGGCGCGGTCGCGACCCGAGTGGCCGCCGCGACCGCCTTCATACTACTCCGTCGGCCGCTCCTATTTTTACGCGGGAATAAACGCGTATCCGAGCGCGGATATTTCTTTGGAGGTGACCAGGGCGACTCCTCCTCCTCCTCCTCCGACTTCGCCGCACGTATCGAGCGCTCGAGGCCGACGCTGCGCGTGAATGGGGGTATGGACGAGATTCGCGGGCGTTCGAGTCCCCCGCCGGTCGTCACTGCCAGTCGCACCGCACCGTCTTGTGGGGACCTCGATGCAACAAATGATCCAGTCAGCAGAAGGAAAACGCGTTGATGTGATTGGCCCCACTGTCGATCCACAACTGCATAGAGAACCCTCGCGGGCGCGATGCAGGCGGCTCGCGTCGCCGGAGGACCGGTCCCCTTCGCGGGGCGGACGCGCCGCGGCGCCCGTGTCGGCCATCGCCACGCGCACCGCTCATTCGCGACGTCCCGCTCATCCCCGGACGTCGCCGGCCTGACCCTCAGGCGCGGCGTCGAGTCGGACGCAAACACAATCAGGTTCGCGATCCTCAAGGAAAAGATGAACCCGCTCGGGTTGGACCCGAGGCGGTTCGTGGTGGCGGAGGAGGGCGGACAGCTGGTGGGTTTCGGGCAGCTCAAGCCCTGGGAAACCTTGAGTCGACGACGGAAAGGAGACTTGGTCGGGAACGTCGTCCGGTTTCTCAACCTGGAGCCCAACTGGCGCGGCCAGCTGCTGGAATTAGCCAGCCTCGTCGTGATGCCCGAGCACCGCGGGCGAGGGGTCGGGACCGCGCTGCTCAACAGGCTAATCGAGGACTCGATCGACGCGAAGGACCCGGAGACCCTTCTGAAGCAGGAGACCACGCTGTGCCTGCTCACGCTCAAGTCCACCGTCGGGTTCTACGAGAAAGCGGGGTTCAGCGTGATATCATCAGAACAATATGTTCCCAGGCCACTGCAGGCTGAGCTGGCGGCGGGGAAGGTGGTCGCCGCCGTGGTCGCCGACGACGAGTGCGTCGCCATGAAGCTGGAGTCGCTGGATATCGAAGAGGCGATGTCGTGAGGGGGCGGAAAACACCCGTGTACTACCGAGGGTCGACGCGAAACTCGCGCCGTATCACCGCACCCGTCGTATTGTTACTTTACCATAACACCGAAACCCTCAACCGAGAAACTCCGAGAGGACCTTGCCAGCCGCTCCCCCGACCCCTTTCCTCGCCCTCGACTTCGGCGTCCCACCGTCGCGCTGCTTGAAGTAAGGCACGGACGCGGGCACGCGCGCGGTGTGCCGCCTCGGCGCGGTCTCACCCGCTCTCAGAGGCCCTAAACCCCGGAACGGATCGCCTACGGCCTCGTACCCGGCGAAACGAAGAGCCGCCTCGTCGCCGCCCATCGGGACCAGCGTGTGGGTATCCTTGCACAACGGGTGGACCTTAGCGTCGCACCGTACGCCGCCGGTGCTACCTGTGGCAAGGTCGCACAGCCTCGCGGCGTCGTCGCGTACTTCACCGTCCAACGCGTGAAGAGCGCCGGCTCTGTTCACCATGAAAGCGGAACCGACGGAGACGCCGACGGAGAGGCGCCCCTGCGGCTCCATCGTCTCACTCGACCCGTCGATCCACCCGCCGGGTGGTGGTGTACTCGCCTGTGCCTTGACCTTACCGACGTGGTAGTCACGCAGGAAGGCGCACAGCGTGAGCGCCACGTTCAGGACGTGCCTGCTGATGTACTCAATCTCCTCAGCGTCGTCAACGTACGGGTCGACGCAGTCGCCGAGTATAAGAAACGAGTCCCCGGACCACCTGACGCAGCTCAACACCCCGCTCTCCACGCACATCTTGGACGTCATCGCGCACAGGTCATCCCTCGTGCTCATGCACGTCCGTGTCGCGTCCGCCAGCCTGCATACGGCGACGCATAGGTCCGAGGAGTGGTCGGGGGCGGCGGCACCCTCGGACCCGAGGTCGCCACCCGCGTCACCTTTACCCTCCCGCCAGTCGTCGACGCACGCACCAACCCCACCCGCGCTCCTCGCCGTGGAACACGCCTCGTCCGCGTCGTGCATCTTGCCGATGTCGTATCCAAACTCGAACCCCCGGTCGTGACCGTCCAGCCTGCGCTGCTGCCTTTGCAGCGCCGTCTCGCTCGCGACGCGAAAGGCGGTGACGCGACCGTACTCGTCCAACACCGCGGTTCGCCGATTCGGTTTAAATACGAATGAGCCGTCGGGCCTCGCATCCTCGCGGTACCCGAGCCACCGTTTCGCCGCGTTCATCGTCTCTGCGTTCATCTCGTGCGTGCCGTCGGTATCGTGAAGGACGGCGACGGGCTCTTTGATTTTGTGAATTCCTATTTTGTGAACCCCGCCCCGGCGGTTGGCGTCGTCCCGCGTTCGCTCCACCCTCGCGTCGATCACGCGTCGCGCCTGCACCACCTTGGCGTTCTGCATCTCCAGCTTGCTCAGCATGCGGGGCCGGGTGGTGAAATCCGTCCAGTCATCGTGCGACTTCCACTCCGGGGACGCCGTGGTCGGGTCAAACGCGAAGGCGGCGTCGACGTCAAAGCCGGCGAGCTCGTCCAGAAACTTAACGTAGTACGACCCTTTCCGTTCCGCCGGGTTCCGGGGTACCTGTTGTACCCGCGACTTGGCGGCGATGAGGCCCACGTCGCGTATCGCCGCCAGCTTCGCCGCGTTTGTATCGATGGCGGTGCTCGGTTTTTTAGCGCATGGGCTGTGACCGCCGCCCGTTTGGCCCGCTCGGTAAAAGTCAGTCTTTGGATCGTACACGCCGCGGAGGAACGGCCACCCGACGACGTCGAACCCGCCCTGCCTCGCCTCGTGCCTCGCGTCGCCGTCTCTCGCGCCCCTCGGCCTGAGGAAGGGCCGTAGCGATCGCCGCGCGCTGGGCACCAAGGTGGGTCGATCCAGTCGCCGTTCGACTCCGTCGCCCTCGGAGTCAGAGTCGGAGTACGCCAAGGCGTTTCGTTTGAGTTCCTCGTCCGCGTCGATGGGCTCCATGCCCTCGACGGCCATGTCGTCCTCCTCCCACAGCGCGCGCGTCCTCGCCTCGGCGGACTCCTTCGCGGCGAGCGAGTTCCGTAGGTCATCGTCGCCGGACGTTGGGTGGCAGCCACGCGCGAACCGTTCCAACGCCTTGGGCGAGAGGAGCTTGACAAAGTGCTTTGACGCGACGAAGAGCGCGGTGACAGGCTTGGCGCCCACCGGTACGGCGAAGCACGCGCACGGCGCGGGTTTATTGAAGTAGTCCCCGGCGCCGACGACACCGAACGACCCGACGGTTCGAACTTGAACGTCCACGGTTGAACCCTCGGTCCCTGGTTCAACTCCCTGAGGGGTCAGAACAGCCCCGGCGCGTGCGTTGACCAAACGCCGGCGATCGTTAGCGGCGGCGGCGTCGGGCAGCGCGGATCGAAGCGTCTCCGGCACGGGTTCATCGTCAGTCTCTTTGTCCGTACCTTCCGTTCCGTCGATCAAAACACGTCGAATGAGCGCGACGGTTCCTGATAGGATAAAGTACACGCCGCGGCACTCCTGCCCTTGGTTAGTGAGCGCCACCCCTGGCTCGTACCTTCGCTCCTCGGCGCACGAAGCCAGGGCATTCAGCTCCGTCAAGGTGGCGTCGAAGAGACCCGGTACGCGGCACAGAAAGTCAATTCGTTTACGTACCGTGACGTGAGCGGGTTCCCACGTCGTCCCGCCGCAATCTGACGTGGACAAGGTGACGCACCACGTGTCAGCGTCCGCGACGAAGGTGTCGGCGTGTTGAGGCGCGTTCGCGATCGCGGGGTTGCCGAAGGATCGACCCGGGACGTAAGTTCGGGACGCCGTCCGGTGTTTTTCAACCTTCCCGTCCGTCTCTTCAACCTCTTCACCCTCTTTCTCCCTCTCCGGTTCCATCCATCGGGACACAGATCCCGTGACGGGTATGAACACCTTATCGTCGAGATCACCGCGGCTCAACAGCACGTCGCCCCGCGCGAACCGTTCCAGCCGAACGCGTCGACACAGCTCCACGATCTCGTACCTCGGGCACCCTTCAAACAACGAACACGATCCGCGGACGAGTTCGTAGACGCTCTCAGTCTCCTCGTCGGTACGACCGGACGGCGGCTTCATCAGCGTGCCTTCGCAGCGACGAGCGGACTCCTCGCGGCGCCTGACGTATCCAGCCGCGGTGGCGTACCGCGCCCACGCGTCGAAGCACGTGTGGTGCGGGTTCGTTCGTCTTGTCCACCGCGCCACAGCTGTGCGCATCGAACGGTGACTCACCGCCTTCGCCGAGGCACCTTCGAGGCGCGCACGCATCGCCTCGTTGTAGTTCGCATGAAGTGTCCTCTCGTTCTGAAGTGTCTTCGACGTGAACCCATCAGCGTCCACAGCGTCCACAGCGTCCACAGCGTCGTCGTCGTCGTCATCCGCCGACCTCGCGGGTTTCGTCGACGCGAGTTTGGAATTGGCGAAGGCGGTCCTGAGGCCTTTCGCGGCGTCCGTGGCCCTCTCGCCGGCGAGCGCCAGCGCGCTCAGCGCTGAAGTCGCGCTCGTGGAGAGCGTACCGATTCCCGCGCGCCTCAGCTCGTCGGCGGAGAGCTGCGGAGAGGTGTCTTTCGGGGGCGGACGGGGCTCGGCGAAATCGGGGTCCAGCGGGTCGACGAGAAGTGCCGTGGGATCCGCTCGCCACGCGGGAAGCGGCGCGGGTTTTGTCTCCACGATACGCGGTTTGGGATCTGAGTGAGCCGTGGTGGGCGTGGGCTCGGACCGCGGCTCACGACGCCGAGAGCGAGAGAGCGTCGCCTGTCGTGGTGGAGTGGATGTCATTTCATCAGTCTCGGCCGAATTTGGGCACCGGGAGAAGAGGGACGGAGGGGTTCCGGGATCTGTGGGTATCTTTGGGGCTCACCACGGGTACGTACGGTCCATCGCCGACGTCCGTGACGTCGCGCATCGGTCCCCGCGCTCGCACGATTCCGAACCCTATCGTGCGCCGCGGACTGAAGGCGGAGCCTCGGCCCATCGCCCGAAACAGGGAACTTTCGCCCCGAAAACGCGAGGGTAACGAGATCTCACACAACATCGGGGCGCACCCACAGGGGTGGCCGGAGGGAGCCATGGCGCGGGGGGAAAGATCGCACTACATGACGATCGTGGAGGATCACGGGGTGTACGCGAGCACGTGCGGCTACTGCAAGTCGACGAAGGCCACCTTCAAGTCGCACGGCATGAGCGCCCACGCGTGTTCCGTCGAGGACTACCAGCACCTCATCGATCGAGGGTGGAGGCGGTCGGGGAACTGGATGTACCAGCCCGTGCTGGACGACACGTGCTGCCCGCCGTACACCGTACGCCTCGACGTCAACGAGTTCACCCCGACCAAGTCCCAGAAGAAGGTGGAGCGCAGGTTCACGGCGTACCTCGAGGGACGCATCGACGAGCGGGGTGCGCCGATCTCGCGTGAAGGCGATGTGAAGGCTACCCATGACGCCGGGGCACCTACCCGCCCGGGCGGACCGACGGAGGATGACGCCGTAGCCGCGATGATCGAGCGGGCAGTCACGCGCGCGGTGGCCAGGTGCGCCACGAACGGCTCGCTCTCCCCCGGCGTCGCCGCGGTCGCGTCCACCGGTGAGATCCCGGTGAAGGTGAGGCGGGCCAAAGCGCCATCCGCGACGGCTCAGGGCGCGACGCACTCCTGTTCCGTCGCCGTCGCCATCGCGTCCGTGGCGGGGAAACGCGCGGGTAACGGCGCGGGGGGTCTGAACTGCGGGTTCGCGGACGCCGAGGCGGATAAGACGGCCAGGGCCTTGGTGTGTGCGATGGAGGATGACGAGACGTTCGGTGGGGTTAAAATATGGTGCACAAAATACGGAGCCGGCGGCGGGCACGTCAACTTCGCCGCATCGACGACGGATGGGGACCCATCTGGATCGATGGGACAGAAGAAACAGTCGTTCGGTATCGACGCGATGGATGTCAACGGCGCATCGAACGATTCGCCCCGCGCGAGGTCCAAGTCCGTAACCCCGAAGGCGCCGAGTGAGGTACGGAAAGATTTCACCGTCACCACGGTACCGTCCGCGTTCGACGAGGAGGAGTACCAGCTGTGGCGACGGTACCAGACAACGGTGCACGGCGACGACCCGAACGACAATAACAAGTTGGGGTACACGCGGTTCCTGGTGGACACGCCGCTGAAACGGGTGAACGGCGGCGAGGTGAACGGGGCGCTCGTGCCCGAGGATGGAGACGACGGCAACGAGGGCTGGGTCGACGGCTGGGCCCTTTCTTCGCAATTGAAACGAGGTGAATACGATTGTGCACCCGCGGGACCGAAGAAGTGGGTGGCGGCACCCCCCAGCGGCTTTGGCTCCTTCCACCAGCAGTACAGGATCGACGGTAAGCTCGTGGCGGTTGGCGTTGTGGACGTCCTGCCTTTTTGTTTATCGTCAAAGTACTTCTTCTGGGACCCCGACTACGCGGCGCTCTCGTTGGGTAAGCTGGGCACGTTGCGGGAGATTGAGTGGGTCCGGGAGGCGAACAGGCACTGTCCGACTCTGCGGTACTACTACATGGGCTACTACATCCACGACTGCCCGAAGATGAGGTACAAGGGTGAGTACAAGCCCAGTTACTTGCGGTGCGGCGCCACCGGGAAGTGGTGCGCCCTGGACCAGGTACGCGAATCGGTGCTGGACCGCGGCACCGGGTTCGCGCCCTTCGCCGCCGCCGTGGAGAGACCACCCTTGAACCCGGCGAGTGCGGTGGAGAGGGACGATAAGGACGCGGTGGGGTGTAACCTGGGTCTGATCCGGGGTAACAGGCTGGGGGAGGCGGTCCCGGCGTCTTCTTTCCTGGAAGCGGCGCCGCTACCGCCCGCGATCAAGTCGAGGCTGAGGGAGAAGGTGGGGAGATGGGCGAGGGCGGTGGGGAACGTGAAGGAGTCCATGATCTACCTCCTGTCACTGGATCGGCTCACGAGCGAAGGAGGCGACGATGACGATGACGACGATGACAACGACGGTGAAGATGAAGAAGACTTTGAGGGAACCGACGACGACGAGCTGGACGACGCCGCCCGCGTGGACATCGCCGCGCGGGTGTGATGAAACGCACGTGCTACATGCCCTACTACATACTAGCGACTAGTCAATCTACGTATGGAACACGTGTTCATCACGCGAACACGAGCCTCCGCCCCTTCACCCCCGGCGAACTACGTGACCGCGGAACGCACGGGTCGGAAGGCGGCTTCGGCCTCCGAACCATCCTCCACCCGCCGATCGCCCTGGCGGCCCTCGGGGATATCGGGCCCTTAGTCTCCGGCCCGACATCCACCGGCGGTGTAGGTCGAAGACCGGCCAGGGAAAGGTTCGCCCACGCGTCTCTGCCGAACCGTACCGGACCGTACCGATCCTTGGTGAGCATCGACGAGTCTCCCGCTTGAAACGGTCGGCTACCGATGGTCCCGAGGGTGCCGTCGTCAGCCGCGGTCTCAGATGCCGTCGGGTCCCCGCGCCACTCTTGACCCATCACGCGTGGCTCATCACGGACGGTCTTCTCCTCCGCGTCCTTGGTGACGCTCTCGGGGCTGGCGAACCACGCGTCGGAGTCGCGATCGAACGAAGACCCGTTGCCGGACACCGAAGATGGGGAAAAGGACGGCGACGACGCCCGCGGGGAGTCGAACGTGAAGTCGTCGTCGCATTCGTCCTTGGCCACGCTCGGGCTGTCCGTCGAGTGGGAGGTGTCGCTCGCGACGCTCAGGGGACCCCGGGGTGAATCCCCGGGGTCATCCTTTGAGACATCCAGCGGTGGGGGCGCCGGTCGCGTCATTCGTTGTGGTAACGGTCTGGCCCTCACAGACGCTGCTCGATCGGATCGCCAACGAGATGGAGACTTATCGGGAAAATCCCGCGGACATTTGGCGGGCACTCGGGGGCGCGGCCGGGGTCCTTCGAGAAGTTCGGTCGAGGATGAAGCTCTTTCTCGAGCCGGGCTCCACGGTGACGCTCGCCGCGGCGATCACGGGGAACATCAGCGAGGTGCGTGCCCAGAGAGACACCCGATTGATGCCAACCTAGATTCTGACGACATCAATCACCGGCACCCGAATGCGGAATGCCCCTCCGAGCGTCCCTGCCCACCCACCCTCGCTCACCCTCCCTTGCACCTTCCCAATCCCCATTTTTTCAGGCTGCGCTGGTGTGGCTACGTCGCGTGACGTTCTTGGCGATCGGATACCGGCTCGGCAAGAAGACGGAGCGGGCCAAGGCTGCCAAGAAGCGCCTCGCCGCGCGCCGGACGCTCACCCCGCTTCTGCTGGACCATAAGCACGCCGACACGCTGGTGGACGTGGGCGGGCTGGCGGCCATCGTGGGGGACCTGCCGCAGTGGTGCAAAAGGCCCGACCACGAGACCACCTCGTGGCTCAACGGGCTACTCGCGGAGCTGTGGCCACAGCTGTCCGCGGCGCTGAGCGAGAAGATCGGCACCGCGGTGGGTAAAAAGCTAGCCCGCATATCTCCCATGGGACTGAACCTGTCCTTCAAGGAGTTCGGACTGGGGAACGAGGCCATATCGCTGCTGAGCGTGCGTAAGGTGGGACGGGCGCGGGACACGAACGAGGTCATCCTCGACTTCGACATGCGGTGGTGCGGGGACCCGACCGTCGTGCTCAACGCGTCCGTGCTGGGGCTGCCGCTGATTGTCCGGCTGAACGAGCTCCAGCTCATCGGCCCACTCCGCCTGTGCCTCGCCGACTTTGACAACAACCTGCCGTGCTTCCACATGCTAAAAATCGCCTTCGTGGAGAGGCCGGACATCAACTTCAAGCTGAAGCTCGTCGGCGGGGACATCGACATGGTCATGGGGCTGAAGGAGAAGATAACCGAGGCCATCGGCAACGGACTGGGCAAGGCGCTGGTGTGGCCAAAGTACATACGGGTACCGATCGCCAACAAGAACCGGCCGGGGGCGCAGGACGTCAAGGTTGGCGTGGACAAGGCGGACGCCGCGGGTGTGCTGGAGGTGACCCTCGTGAGCGGGTCCAACCTGCGGAACATGCGCTCCATCGGTAAATCCGATCCCTACGTGACCTTCTCGCTGACAAACTCGGGCCGGAAGGAGACCAAGTCGTCGGTGATCAAGCGCGACTTGAACCCGCGGTGGAACGAGCACTTCAAGATCGTGCTCGACGACCTGGAGTCGCACGAGTTGCAGTTCGTGGTGGCGGACTACAGCGCCATGGCCGAGGACGCCGGGGTGAAGAAGATTGAAAAGTGCTTCACGAAGATGGACGTCGCGTGCTGCGGGTGGTGGCGGCGGCGGACCGGGGCGAAGGGCGCGCGGGACGCCAAGTCACGCGCGATGGAGGTGGAGGGTGCCATGTTCCAGACGGTCATGGGCACGGGATCGGTGAAGGTATCCGAGCTCAAGCCGTTCCAGGAGGTGACCAAAACTGTGCCGCTCTCCAAGGACGCCATCTCGGTCTTCTCCGACCCGACGAGGCGTAAAACAGTGAACGCCGGGTCCGTCACGCTGCGCATGCGGATCATTCCCTTGACGTCCACGGCGACGCGCACGGCGAAGAACCTGGAGTCCGCGGGTTTGAAGGTTAAGAAGCAAATGCTAAACAAACGAGCGGAGCACGGAATTAAGGATCCGAAGAAGACCTTCATGGAACGGTTCGGTCGACCCCCGAGCGACGAGGAGCTCGAGGAGGAGAAGAAACGTTCGGAGGAGAAACCCGTGGACTTCGACAAGAGCGCGAAGGAGGCTGTGGAGCTGATGCTCAACACGGTGTTGGGCGGCAACCTCGATTTGTCCGACGCCCGGCAGGCGGAGCAGGTGGAGCTGCTCAAGCCCCACCTCAACGGCCTCCTCTACGTCACGCTCGTCAAGGGCGAGGGGCTCGTGGTGCGGGACGTGGGCGGCACCAGCGACCCGTACTTCAAAATCAAGCTCAAGTCCCAGTCGTGGAGGTCGCCGGTCATTTACAAGACCCTGAATCCAGTGTACGACGCCGGCACCGAGTTCATCGTGTCCCCGTCGGATCTCCTATCTCCCGGCGTGACTGTCAAGTGCGAGTGCTGGGACAAGGACATCGTGGGCAAGGAGTTCATGGGCGAGTGCGACATCGACCTGAAGGATGTCGTGAAACGTAGCTTGGAGGCGGTGGGCGGGTGGGTGTACAGGCGGGTCGAGCTGCGGGGGGTGGAGCACGGGTCGGTTCACGTCAAGTTTCGGTTCCAGCCCGCGGACGTGGGGATGAGGGAGACGACGACGGAGGCGAAGCAGGGGTACCTAGCCAGGCGCAAGTCCAGGGTACGTCGAAAGGCGGAGAGACGAAGCCTGGACAGGGAGGGGAAGGACAAAAACCTGGATAAGAAGGACAGCCTGGACGACGAAGACGACGGAAACGAGGACGGCGTCTTACTGGTGCACGAGGAGGATTACTTCGACTTTGGGTCGGATGGAGAGCCGACCTCGGGGGACGATTCGGACGTCGAGTTGCACCCGCAAGAGTCCGTCTCTTCCACGCGCCTGAAGGTCATCGAGGAAGGGCAGCGATCGCCGCCCCGATCGCCGCCGCGACGAGGACTATTCGGTCGCAAAAAATAGACCTGCGAAGCTGCAGCTAGAAATTGTCGTGAGTAGAAAACAAGATCTTTGGGATCTCCAAGTGTCCATTGCACACTGCTCCCAGCCGCAAGTATGGTTGCGGTCACCGCACCGTCGGTCGCTTGCAGCCAGCACGTCGCTAGGCATTTGGGTAAAAGGTCCTCCGCTGTACCGCTACGTCCACTGAGGCGCACGGCGCCGGCGACGACTTGCGCATCGAAGAGCCCTCCGAGCACTTCCGGGAGAGATCCGCAACCGAGCGTCCTCATCATACACACCGGCGGAACCCTGGGTATGCAGACGAACGCTTTTGACGAGCCGGAAAAACTCCAGTCCAGTGTCCAGGGTGCGGTCGTGTTTAAGGAAGGCACGGGCGGGGACTACACCAAGACGCTTCAGCCAGGAAAGCTGCTTCAAAACTTGGTAACAACCGTGCCCGAGTTGCAAACATTCGCAAACCTGGAGGTGAAGGTGTTGATGAACAAAGATTCTTGCCAGATTGGCCCAAAGCAGTGGATTCGGATGGCACAGGAGCTGCACACGCGGCGAGACGAGTTCGACGCTTTCGTGATCGTTCACGGTACCGATACCATGGCCTACACCGCATCCGCTCTCTCGTTGATGCTCTCAGGATTCGCCAAGCCAATCATCGTGACTGGTTCGCAGCTGCCGCTCAGCATGCCCAGATCAGATGCGAGACAAAACTTGATAGACACCATCACGTGCGCCACCGCCGGGTTCTCCGCGCCGCATATTCAGCTCGAGGAAGTCGCTCTGTGTTTCGGAGGCGTACTTCTCCGAGGAAACCGAGCCCGGAAAACATCCGCGACCATCTACAGCGCTTTCGACTCGCCGACGTACCCACCGTTGGCGCGGCTGGGCGTCGGGGTGGAATGGAGGCGTCGAGCGTTGCTGCAGTACGAAGATACCGACGGCGTGACGTACACGAAACGAGCGTACACGCCGCGGCTGAAGCTAGATCCAAACGTGATTCGTCTTCCAATCGTGCCCGGCTGCGATCCGAAGAAGGTCTACGGGGACCTTTACGCGAGAGGCGTGCGCGGAATAGTGCTGGAGGCTTTCGGTGTTGGAAACATGCCGTGGACGAAAGAAACCGGATGGATCCCTTGGCTGCGGTCACAGAGAAAGCAAGGGATGGTGATTTACCTGACGTCACAGTGCGAGAGTGGAGAGCTGCACCCAGAGTTGTATCGGACTGGTTCGCTGGCGTTGGAACTCGGCGCGGTGAGCGGGCCGATGATGACCCCTGAATGCGCGGTGGTCAAGTTGATGCTTTGCCTCGCGCACCCTAACCTGCCGCTAGCGGAGCCAATAGCAGGTGAGCTGTAAAGATGTACGAGTAGCGCTAGTGCTATGGGTTTTGGATCGTTTGGGACCCGCGTGTGCGAGGAAGGTGACGATTTAATTAAATCAACCCCTCGCGTCGACTACTACGTATCACCCTCGACTACTTATCACCCTCTCCCTTACGCCGCTCGGCGATCCCCATGAGCGCCTGATACATGGCTGACGCTCCCTGCATCGAGCGTTGCACCCGCCGCATCGGTGTGAGCACGGATCTGACCACGCCGCCCACCCCCGCGACTCGTTTCACGGACCCGCTCAGGTCCGACACGGATCCCGTCAGCACGTCCCGCATCGCACCCGCCGCCGCTCGCCTCGCCTCCCGCGTCCTCTCTACATGGTCAGCCTCTGTATCCACGTCGTCCTCGGGGAGCACGGGCATGGCGCCCCCGTCGCTCAGGTACCGCTGCAAGTCAACCGTGGATATGGCCAGCTCGGAGGTGAGGTCCCCGGCTTCTTCCCCGCCGTCGTCGTCATCCCCGGCGTAGGACCTCCTGAAGTCTTCGATGACCGTCGCCGGGGGCTCAAACTCCGAACCCGCGGGCACCACCTCCACCCCGTAGCCGCACGAGTCCGCCAGGAAGATGATCACCCTCGGATCCACGCTGTCCACCGTGGGCAACTCGTTTCCGTCCAGCTGATCGCTCACCGTCACAGACGTCCGGGTGGCGTCCCTCAGGTCCTCGAAGGCGACGAAGGAGTTCGTGGCGCTGTCACCGTCCCTGCGAGACGTGGTGTACACGGCCTCGTCCGTGGTCTCCGGGGAGAAGACCAGAATGTGGACCACCGGGAGGGAGTGCCACCACGGCTGGACGCTATCGGAGAAGTCCCCGCCCGCGTGAGCGACGACGTGGCCCCTCCATCCCGAGCCGTGGGCCGCGCGACATCTGGGTCGATAGGCGACGGCACGCGTCGGAACGATCGCGTGACTCGCCGACATCCTCGAGGCGAGCGCCGTGGCCGCGGACATCTCTCAAACCCGGGCCGTCCACCCGCACCCACCACCGTGTCGCTCCGTCAAATGTGATTATCGTCTCGTCGTCTCGTCGTCTCGGAAGAGAAGAGGATGTCAGCATCGCTCCTCATCACAATACGAAGCGCGGGGGAGCCCGGGGAAGTCCGACCACCGGCGCGGTCAGGCCGCCATGGTGAGCCCGGGCGCCATCATATTCGCCTTTTACATGGGCCGCGCCGTCATAGAGGGCGTCCACGCCTACTTCGAGCGCGAGGGCGATACCATCCGCGCCTGTCTGGCAAGATTTCAGGTGCCGTCGGGGCCGAAGCTCACGCTGGAACAGGCGCTGCGGGACGTCAGCGACGCCAACCGCGCGCTCGCCGACGCGTCCATCGCGCCCGATACCCCGAGGCCCGGGTGGAGGTACAAGGCCACCCTGTCGTACCGCCCCGGCGTGGCGCAGGCTGCCTTCTTCAGGGCGCTGAAAGTTGGGCCCCGGGTCGCCGCGTTGGTAGGGCGGGTGGACGTGGACCTGGAGGAGGTGCCGGTGAGTCGCCATTCGTCAAACAACATCGTGGACGACGACGAAGGCGTCTCCCTCGAGACGCTGGCGACGACGCGTGAAACGCCGTCGGGGGATGAGATCCGCGGCGTCGAAGGGAACGAAGCGGGCGAGGAGGACGACGACTTTGAGCACGTGAGCGTGTGCCGCCGCGCCACCCTGGCGGAGTTCTACACCCTCATACGCCCGGCGCTGGCGCAGATCGCGGTGAACAACGTCCCACACTCCGTCCACCTCACGCCACTTTCCCGTGCTGACGGAGACGGAGACGGGACCCACGAGGAGGAGACGTGTTCCATCTGCATGGACGAAGCCAACGCGGTTGACACCGTGACCCGGTGCGGTCACGCGTTTTGTAGCGAGTGCTACGCCCGGTGGCTCACCCGTTCCAGGGAGTGTCCGCTGTGCCGCCAGCACCTCGCGTGCCACGGGGGTGCGTACGAGCTGGTGCGGCCGGGGGATCTGGCGGAGGATGAGGACGGCGGGGAGGACGGCGGGGTCGGCGCTGAGCCCGCCGTGGACGTCGAGTTCCTCAGGGGGAGGTTGGCGGCGCTGCCCATCGTGAGCGAGCCGAGGAGGAGGGCGTGGGAGGCATCGATGATCCGCAAACTCATGGAGGGACGCTCAAACGCGAGCGAGGCCTAGTGTAGCAGCCGACGCTCCTCTCGAGGACTGTCTGCAAGGTCGAGATGGCGGCGGAGGAGACCGCGTGATAAGTTGGGGGGAGCGAACTTAGTCGGCGTGTATTGAAAAGCTTTTGATCTTTTGGCAAGTATCATACTGTCGTGGTGCGAGTTACTTCTTGCACTCCTTACACTGATAGCGCTGACGACCGTGCTCGCAGATTGATCCCCCACCGCACTCCTTGCACACAGTGCGCCGACGACCGTGCTCGCAGATTCCTGACCCACCGCACTCCTTGCACTCATAGCGCTGACGTCCGTGCTCGCATATTTGTGAACCACCGCACTCCTTGCAGTGTTTGCGCAGACGACCGTGCTCGCAGATTGATGCACCACCGCACTCCTTGCACTGCGAGCGTATACGACCGTGCTCGCAGATTTGTGACCCGCCGCACTCCTTGCACTCAGAGCGCATACGACCGTGCTCGCATATCTGTGACCCACCGCACTCCTTGCACACCTCTCGCCGACGACCGTGCTCGCAGATTCCTGCACCACCGCACTCCTTGCACACAGAGCGCCGACGACCGTGCGGACAAGCACCGCACACCTTGCACTTCGAGCGTGGCTTCACCCCGTGCTCGCATGGCCCCTTTGTCCGAGGGGCTCTCTTCCGCTTCGCGCCCTTCCCCTCGAGATGCGTCTTTTCGTCTTCCCCATTTATCCCATCGTCGTCAGCGGGAGGCTCCACCTTGACATCGGGGACATCATCGTCCGGCACTTCCTCCTTGACGGGTTCGATAGGCTTGATCAACCAGTATGGGCGCCAGATTGTGGTCATGGTGTTCGACGATATATGCCTGGGGCGTCGGGTTGTGCCGCTCGAGGTGGGGGGCCGGCCCGAAAAGATCTTTTCCAACGTCGACGTCTTTCTCGATCTCGAGGTGACGTGTGATACCAGTAACTTCAGAGTTGTAGGCGGCGGCGTCGGAGGCAGGGCCTAGAGGGAGATGAGCGTCCAGTCGCCCTCGAGGGGGGCGCGGGTCATGGCGGGGCTCAAGAGGGTGGGATCCTCCCTCTCTCTGGCCTCGCCGCACAAGGTGGTGACCCCGCTGGACTGGCCGTGCGTCTTCGCCATACAATGCACGAGCATGATATCCATCTTGTCGACGACGTACGTGTTCAGCACGGCGGTGTTCATGGTGCGGGCGTGGGGCGCGACGGACGAGGCCAAGGCGGCGGCGCACGCGGGCCTGATGATCGCCGCGAAGCCCGCTTTCAGCGCGATATCGAGTTACTGGTGGGGAAGCGCCGGAGACAGGCTGGGGTTCCGCCCGACTCTACTGGTGTCGAGCGCGATCACCGCCGTTCTCACCGCGGCGCTCGGTCTCGTGACGTCGTTCGGCGCGGCGATCGCCCTGCGCGCGCTCTCCGGTCTCTTCGACGGTGTCATGACCCTGACGCGCTCATCCATGGCCAAGATCAGCGACAAGACCAACTCCGCCAAGGCGTTCAGCACATTCGGAGTCACCTACGGCTTGGGCAGCACAATCGGCCCGACGCTCTCCGCGGTGCTCGCGTACCCGTGCGGCGGTGACCCAAACGCGCGGGATCCAAATAAAGGGCTGGTGTTCACCCACTGTCCGTACGGGACCCTCAGGGAGTACCCGTTCGCGCTGAGCGCCGGGTGGGTGTTGGCCGCGGCGGCGTTCCTGTGGGGGTACGCGTGGTTACACTTGAGGGTCGAGGAGCCAAAGTACGTCGGTGTCCAGGAGGATGACGTGGAGATCACCGCGGACGTGGAGAAGGCGGTGGGTGCCGGGGACGTGGAGATGACCACGGTGGGTGTACACGGCGGCGGCGAGACCCTCCTGCCGATTGAGGTGGAGAACCGGGGTAACTCCCATACGTGTTCGAGTCCGGGCGTCGAAGGCGGCGAGTCCATCGCGGAGGTGAGACCGGTGAGTGCGGCCAAGGGTGGAAGTATCAAAGTTGACAAAGGTGAGGACGGTGATGAAGATGAGGGCGGGCCCACGCCGGTGCGCGGCGGGTACGCGCGTGTGGATGACGGGGACGGGGCGGAAAGATCCGACTGGCGGAAAGATCTCATCATCAGGCGCGCCGTGATCAACCAGGTGGGGTGCACGTTCGTCGTCATCGCGGGCGCAGAGGCGACGCCGATCTGGATGGCGACGTCCCGTATGTACGGCGGCCTGGGGTTCACGTCCGTGGACATAGGCGCGTTCGGCAGCGTGATGGGGGTGACCATCCTGGTATTCGCGGCGACGCTATTTGCATTTTTGGCGGATAGGTTCGGGGTGACCAGGTCGGTGATGTGGGCGTGTGCCGCCAACGGGTTCATATTCGCGGCGCATCCGCTGGCGTACTACGCGCAGGAGTCGTCGCACGCGGGTACCTGGGTTCTCATATCGATCTTCGCGGTGGGCAGAGGGTGCATGGGCCCAGTCGTTATGGGGGGAGTGTCCTTGATTCTGAACAACTCGGCGCCCCGCGATCAGCTCGGTAAGGTGAACGGATTCGCCGGGACGTTCTCCAACCTGGCGAGGGCGGGCGCGCCTATCGTGGGCGGCGCGTTGATCGCCGGGATGGTGCACGCCACGCGAACGATGGTCCACGAGGAGGATGACGGTGGGATTGAGTTTGACGTGGCGCGGGTGTTCCCGCCCACCTGGTGGCCATTCGTGTGCGTGTCGCTGGGGTTCTTCGCCCTGGCGTGGCAGACGAGCTCGCTGCCTCGGTCGCTGGACATTCCCCGCACGAGCGTAGGATAGGTGCTTAGGATATTTTGATTCATTCATCCGAAATGCGGATCGCACGTGCGACGAAGAAGCGTAGACGTAGAAAAGGACGAGGACGAGGACGAGTGAACGGGGACGGAACGAGGACGGACTGTGACGTTGCGATTTGATTGATGATACGTTCGCTACTTCTTGCACTCCTTGCACACAGAGCGCACACGACCGTGCTCGCAGATTGATGCACCACCGCACTCCTTGCACTGAGAGCGCACACGACCGTGCTCGCAGATTGATCCCCCACCGCACTCCTTGCACCGAGAGCGCTGACGACCGTGCTCGCAGATTGATGCACCACCGCACTCCTTGCACTTAGAGCGTAAACGACTGTGCTCGCAGATTTGTGCCCCACCGCACTCCTTGCACTGAGAGCGCTGACGACCGTGCTCGCAGATTGATGCACCACCGCACTCCTTGCACGCAGAGCGCACACGACCGTGCTCGCAGATTGATGCACCACCGCACTCCTTGCACTCAGAGCGCCGACGACCGTGCTCGCAGATTGATGCCCCACCGCACTCCTTGCATCGAGCGCGCTGACGACCGTGCGGACAAGCACCGCACACCTTGCACCTCGAGCGATACTTAACCCCGTGCTCGCATGGCCCCTTTGTGTAAGGGGCTCTCTTCCGCTTCGCCCCCTTTCCCTCGGAAGGCGTCGTTCCGTCTTCCGCATTTATCCCATCGTCGTCAGCGGGAGGCTCCACCTTGACATCGGGGACATCGTCGTCGGGCACTTCCTCCTTGACGGGTTCGATATGCTTGATCAACCAGTGTGGGCGCCAGATGGTCGTCATGGTGGCGGCGATACGGCTGCGCGGGTGAACAGTGACGGCAGGTTCGAGAAATACCGACCCGCCTTTGATGTGACTGTGCTGCTGTGATCGACCCGACTGATCAGCTGCCGAAACCAGATTGGGCCGCGCACCTGTCCGTCACTCTCTCGGGCGCTCAACGCGCCACACGCAGGATGAGGCGCCGTTTCGCGCTCATCGCCGCGCTCGTGGGGGTCCTAGTCGCGACCCTCGCGCCGGAATGCGCCGCGGCGAATGCGATCGCGCCGTCCGCAATCCACCTCTCCGAGAAGGACTTTGACGATCGAATCGCGATGACCAAGGCGGATGAGCACTGCCTCATGGAGTTCTTCGCGCCGTGGTGCCCGCACTGCCAGAACTTCGGGCCCACCTACGAGCGCATCGCCGCCTTGTACAATAAGGGTGAGAACTGGGCCAACCCCACGGAGGGGCACGAGCGACCTCAGCCGCACGTCACCGTCATGTCCGTGGACTGCGTCGCGAACGGGCACCTCTGTTCGCACTTCGACGTCCGCGGCTACCCAACCGTGCTCTTCGGCAAGTGCGGACAGTTCGCCAAGGAGCACAAGGCGAGGCACAGCGAAAAGCTCGAGAAGATCTCGCCAAACACGGACGCGGAGGTGATGGTGAACCGGGTGAACGAGGCGCTGAACGCGGAGCACGAGCTCATCCCCATCCCGGCGGACGATCAGAAACCCCCGATCGCCGACGACGAGAAGAAGGACGTCGACGTGGAGGCAGAGGCGCCCCACGCGGACCTGGAGGACATCGAGCACGCCACCGTGCTGGCGTACGATCAGATGACCAGCGCCGCGCTGCTCCGACCGACGGCGAGGGATTCGTTCGTTTCGTTCATGCGTCTCATGGCTGACGCGCACCCGGTGGCGGCGTGCAAGGACGGATCCAAGGCTCTCATGCAACGCATAGACAAGCAGTGGCCGGAACACTCCAAGCCTGCGGACACGGATGCGTTCAACAAGATCAGGCGCCAGCTCGCGGACCACAGGGTGTGCGGTGACGGCCACGTCGGTCCGCTGACGTGGCGGCAGTGCGAGGGGAGCGAGGAGGGTAAGCGGGGATACACGTGCGGTCTCTGGCTCCTCTTCCACTCGCTCGCCGCGAGGTCCGTGGTACCGGCGTCGAGTAAGAACGACTACGTGGGTGCCACGTGGCTCGCCACGGTATCGCGTTGGGTCGAGAACTTCTTCCCCTGCGACGACTGCAGGACGCACTTCATCGCGATGGTCAACGAGGCGGACGGCGTCGGGAAGGTTGCGACGAAAACCGACGGCGTGTTGTGGTCGTGGCGCGCCCACAACAGGGTAAACGCGCGGCTATCGGAGCAAGAGTCACGGGGCGAGGCGGTGGGCTCGGGCGATCCCAAGTTCCCAAAGACCCAGTGGCCCACGCGTGGCTTGTGCCCTGGCTGTCATACGGAGGACGGAAATTGGGACGAGGACGCGACGGCTAAGTTTTTAGTCACATACTTTCACGGTCTGGGCGCGCCCAGGCCGAGGGGCCCCGGGTCAGGTAAAGGCGGGTCAGGGAACATGGGCGTTCCTCGCGTGGGAGCGGGTAAGCGGGGTGACGATGCATCGCCCGGTAGCGGCACCGAGACTCTCTTCATGCTGGCGGTGTTTGCCGGTGTTGGATACTTCGCGTACGGCGCCACAAACGTCCCGGGCAGCGCGGGTTTCAGGCTCAGAAGGCAGCTAGCTCGGCACCTGCGGGCCACCACCTGACGGTGGAGGCTCGCCGGTTTCCTCGCTCCTATGGAGAGGAAGGGAACCGACGGGCCGTACCGCGCCTCCGAGCAGATGATGGCGCTGGACAAGGTGCTCTGAATAATCTGAGCATTTACGTCCGGCGTCGTCGCGCTCGAGAGAGGGGCGAACACGAGGCGACGATAGAGGAGGAGGATCTTCTTAATTCTTTGATGGCTATGATATGACGGCTATGATGATAAACGCGGTTCGTCGCTTCACTATTTCTCCGGCGGAGGGTCGTACAGGGCCGTCTGTCCGAGGATGATCGACTTGTTGGTCTCGATGATCTGGCCATTCATCACCATCTCCTCCAGGATGTAGTGCGCCTTCTCCAGGTGGAACATGATGTCGAGCTCGCACACGTTCCCGAAGTGTCTATCGAGTGTCTCCACGATGCAGTGTATGAACTCGTGCACGGCAAGCTCGTTCTCGTGCTCGTCCACCCCGACGATGAAGAAGAGAGAGGCGTACCTCCGGTAGATGACCTTCATCCCCCGGTGCTCGACGATGGAGCACTGCTTGTCGCTCCTCATCAGACACTTGCGCACAATCTCGCCCTCAATCTGCCTCCGCTCCGCCTTGGGCACGATCTCGTTGTAGTGCGCGAGCCTGGTCTGGCCCTGCTTGTTCACGAGCAGCACGAACCGCACCGTCATCTCTCCCACTCAATTCGTGCCCCGGCACGCGCCCAGATCAGATCCCACACGGCCCGCCTCGAATCCGAAGCACTCGACCCCGACGCTCGGCCGTGAGCGTCGCGTATATCCTCTGCGTCCCCGAGGTACCCCAAACCCGGCACTAAAGTCGCCGGCGTCTGACCCGCTGTGCGCGGCTTGCTGTGCTCGCACACTCGAATTTCAAGCTGAAGCTGAGTTGACAACTTGACAAAACGAACTCGAGATCAGTCGGAGCTGGCAGTAGATCTAGCGGGGGGTTGCGTCGGGAGGGAGACGCGATGCCTCAGGTTGCGGTGATGGTCAACGTGTACGACCTGAGCGAGGTGAATGAGTACGCGCGCCCGCTCGGAATCGGCATATTCCACAGCGGCTTGGTGGTGCACGGGCGGGAGTTCTCGTTCGGCGGGCATGACTACGCCTCGAGCGGTATCTTCGAGACGGCCCCGAAGGCGGCGCCCGCTCCGGCGATCTTCAGGGAGGAGGTGTACGTCGGGACCACGGAGATGAACCCAGGGGAGGTTTCGAACCTGGTCGGGGAGATGGACGACGACTTCCACGGCAACACGTACCACCTGCTGGAGCGCAACTGTAACCACTTCGTGGAGGCGCTGTGCTTCGAGCTCACGGGGAAGATGCCGCCGGGGTTCATCAACAGGCTCGCGAGGACGGCGGTCGTGGCCAACTCGTGCGCGCCGTGCATACTCCCCGTGAGCATACGCGCGGTCGCGGACACCCCCTCGGTGCCCCCGCCGCCCAGCGCGGCGCAGTACACCATGAAGACGGGGGGCGGGGGGGGCATGTTCGGAGGGAGCCGGGGCGGGTTCGACCGGCTCCCCGACGCGGAGAACGAGGACGACGACGCCCCGCTGTTGCAGAGTATGTCGTCGCAGGACAGGTCGGCGGTGCGGCGGAACGGGAACGGGAACGGCGAGCGTTGACGTGTTGTAGCATGTTGTTGTGTGTTGTACCTTCGTAGTATTAGTTTTGAAGGTGTCGTTTGAGGTACTATCGATTGCTCATGTATCGCTCCGCCAGGTCGTCGAAACGATCCCGCTTGTCGTTGCCGCGAACCTGCGTCTTCTTCTTCCCCCGCCTGCTCAACCCGTCGTCAGCAGACGCGGGAGCAGCCGCCGTCTTCGGCCGCTTAGCCGCGCGAGGAGCCCCCGAGTCTCCCGCGGGCGCGACCTTCCCCTCGGTCTTCTTCTTCCCCTCGGTGGACCCGCCACTCGGAGCGGCCCCCTGGTTCGCCGCGAGTTTAGCCTCGCGCTCAGCCTTGCGCTTCTTGCTTCCAACCTTGGGCTTCTTGTTCGGGTTCTTGGGCTTCGGCTTGGCCTCACCGGTGGCGCCGTTCTTGCCGTTCGCGGCTTTCCCGTCGGCGTTGACGCCGTTCTTTCCGTCGGCGTTTTTGCCGTTCTTTTTTGCACCCCGCTTCTGCGCGATCTTCGCGGCAGCCGCCGCAGCCTCCGCGTTGGCCTTTGCCTTCCTGTCCGCGTCGTACTGGTCCTGCTTCTGCTTGAGACCGTCCTTGCGTCGTTCCAGCTTCTTCACCGCGCGCGCGTCCTCGACGGCAAACTCGATGATCGGTCGTCTCGCCTTGTTGAACACATCCGGGTTGTTGTTCAGGGACCGGAGCGCGGCGAGGGCATGCTCGTGGTCGGAAAACTCGACGAAACCGATACCGCGGGACCTCGGTTTGCCGTCGGCGTCTGGTCTGGTGGGGTCGTAGAGCAGCTTGGCGTGCATGACCCGCGGGTTGGCCTGCGTGGCCCGTTTCTTGACCGCCTCGAGGAAGATCTTCTTAAGCTCCTTCTGGTCAACCTCGGGGGGAACGTTCCTCACCTGCAGACGCGTCTTGGAGATGAAGAAGTTGGGGTTCTTGAGCTTGAGCGCCTGCTCCTCCTTGGCGCGGCGACGCTTCATGATGTCGCCCTGGGACACACCCTGCGACGCGGGTCCCTCCTCGTGGATCGCGCCCTCGGACGCGAGGTACAGGTTGCGGTTGTCCCTCGGGCCGTCGCGCTTACCCTTGCCGGGCGCCGCATCCTTCGTGCGCTGCGTGGCGAGCGACGCAGCCTCGGAGGCGCTCACGGCGAGTGCCAGGGCCACCCTCCGTCCCGCCACCTTCACCCCGCCGCCCTCAACCTTCGTCGCGGCATCCACCGCGGCCTTAGCGGCGTCTGGCTTGACAAAGTCCACAAACGCGGTCCCCTTCGGCCGACCCGAGGCTTTGTCCATGACCACTCGGCACGACCGAACCTTACCAAACTTGCCCATGCGCTCGAACAGCATCTGCTTGCTGCACTCGGTGGGTACGTCGCGGATGAAGACGCTGCATCCCTCGGCGGCGGCGTCCGTTTTCTCGGCGAACCTGGGCGGGGGCTTTTCATCGTCGTCGGGTCCAGAGTCGGATCCGGAGTCGGAGTCGTCCGCGCTCTTCCGGCTCTTCACCGCCTCGCGTCGCGCGGCGGTCTCCTTAGCCTTGGCGATCCTCTCAGCCTTGGCCGCCTCCCGCGCCTCCCGTCTGTTGGCGTGTTTGACGGTTTGACCGGTGGACGCCTCCGCCGGGTTCGTCTCCGCGTCGGGGTTGTCCATGACGCGGTTCATGACGCGGCGCATCATATCGTCCGCACCTTCATCATCCGAGGCCATGGCATCCATGTCATCCATGTCATCCTCGTCATCCATGTCATCCCCGTCCCTCGAGTCGACGTCCATCTCGTCATCCTCCGAGCCGCTCTCTTCGTCGTACTCAGACTCTGACCGCGACTCCGACCCGTCCGACCCGTCCGACCCCTTGGGCCCCTTCGTCTCCGCCTGTTGCTGCGCCTCCGCGTACTTGGTCTTGGACAGCGCCCAGTCCACCGCCACCGGCCTGCCCGCGATGGCGGTCATGTTCACCTCCTTCACGGCTCGCTCCGCATCCGCCTTGCACGTAAACGCGGCAAAGGCGAACCCTTTCGGCTTGTGGTGAAAGTCCCGGGGTACGGTGAGGTCCCACACGAACCCGGCGGTGGACATGGCGGTCCGTATGTCCTCCTCCGTCGCCTTGAACGCGAGGTTGCGGATGATGACGCGCCAGCTCTTGGGCTTGGCGCCCTCGCAGTGACCGAGCTGCCTGGCCCACAGGAGCTCGACCGCCGCCGCGCCCTCCGCCTCGGGACCCGCGCCGGCTTTACCCCGCTTGGCGGCGTTGGCGGCCGCCTTGCCGCCCTCCGCGAGCTGTGCCTTGATCCTCTGCGCCTTGCGCTTGCCCACGCCGGGCAGGGTGTTGTGCAGCCGCGTCACCGCCAGTCGCGCGACATCTTCAGATTCGTACGTCACCAGGAGCACCCCGCGTGTCGCCCCGTCGTGCCTCAGGTGCGCGGCGTCCACAACCTCCTTGGGCGCCGGGGATGTCACCTCCTCGACATCACCGCACGCGCGCGCAGCCTCCAGCGCAGCCTCCGGGTCGATACCCTCGGGCTCGCCCGCCAGCCGTAGCCCGGCGAGCGCGACGGTCCGGGGCGCTTTGTCGGCGGCGAGCGCGGGATGGGAGGCGGGCGCGGACCTGCGCGCGGGCCTGGGCTTGGCCAGGAAGTCGCCGGAGACGGGTCCGGTGAGCTTGAACTCTGCTTTGGGCGCGTCGCTGTCGCTGTCGCCGGGGTCCTCGCCCCGGAGGATGGCGAGCGCCTTGCGCGACGCCTGCTCGTGCGCGGTCTCGCCGTCGCCGCCGCCGCCGCTAGACTTGCCCTCGAACCCCTTGATGACCGGGGCTTTCCTGTTGGCGGTGTCGATGGTCACGGCGCGTCCGTCCACCTTGAACGACTTGCTCTTGGCCACCGCCGACGCCGCATCCTCCGCGAGCGCGAAGTACACGAAGCCGTACCCCTTGGACTTGCCCCCTGGGCCCCTCTCGGCGACGATGAAAGCCTCCTTCACGGGACCGAACTCGTTGCTGAACGCCTCCGTCAGCGACGCGTCGGTCGTGGAGTACGGAAGGTTCCTGACGAACACGACGGTGTTTCCCCCGCCCATCGTGAACGTTCCGAGCGTGTGCCGCGCCTCTCTCTCGGTGTTGAAGCGTGCGCTTGGGCGCTCCGATGTGAAAAGTTGTTGCCCGAGCCGCCAAGTTTTCTTCAAGGGCGCACAAACAGTACGATTATCAATCTCGGGAAGACGACTTGACACACATCCAGTTACGTTTCTAACGTCAAACTCGTAATTTACGATTAATGAACTCCTCCCTGACTGCACTACGTATCAATATCTCTCTCGGCGAATCAGAGACGCGGGAAACGCCAGCGAATCGTAAATACGTGGCCAAAAGGAGATTTCCGATACGTCATCGGCCACCGTCCGCGACGCACCGCACCGAAACAAAGATGGCTTCCATGACCTCCTCCCTCGTCGGCCAGCGCCTTACGGTCAAGACCAACAAGGCTGTCAAGGCCCGCAACGTCCAGGTCAAGGCCATGGCGGCCAAGCCCAAGGTCATCACCAAGGCGGCCGATTTGAGGCTCATCGGCAAGGCGGTGACCGCGGCCGAGGAGCTCGGCCTGCTCGGCATCGCCGACGGCATCTCCCTCGCGTCCATCGAGAAGGCCGGTCTCCTCTCCACCGCCGAGAAGGTCATCTACGACCGCAACTCCCCCGGCACCATCTCCACCCTCGGCCTCGTCCTCGCCGCGGCTGGAGCGGGCGCCGTCTACGCCATTCCGGACGAGACCACCACCGAGATCGTCCTCCAGGTCGTCGTCGCCTCCGCGTGCGCCGTCGGGTTCGGCGTCTCCCTCACCGCGAGCTCCCTGCTCCGCAAGCTCCAGAACTAATCCTCACCAGGGTGGTGAAGAGAGGGGCAGCGCGCGCGTAATCTTAGATTATTTAGGAAATGCAGCATTATGATATCGAGCACTATGATATCGTACCACGGGCTATCCTTCGCTATCATCGGCTATATGGGCGCGGCGACTATCCCGCTCGCGTCGTAGTACGTACCTGCGGTGGGCACGTACGGCGCACCTCCCCCCGCGGCGTGGAACTTGACCCGGGTGGTCGGCGCCGTGGGTTCCCTGGACCTAAAAGCGGTGAAGTGGAGGTGCGGCTCGGGTGAGAACCCGACGCCGCCGCTCTCACACACGACATCCCCGAGGTTCACCCTGTCCCCGACCTCGACCCGGGCGCTCCCGGCCTTGATGTGCACGTACTCCACGAACAGGTCACCGCCCGACGAAGATTCTCCGGATTCTCCCTTTGCGTCCGTTCCGACACCCGCGCCCGCGTTGGTACCCTCCGTGTCCAGCTGGATCATGACGCTGTTCCACTTGAACAAGTTACTGACCGCCACCCCCGTGAGCGTGTTCTCCTGGCTCACCTCCACCACCGTCCCCGCGCCCACCGCCAACAGCGGAGTGCCCTCCTCGCACCTAAAGTCAACCGCGTGGAGGTTCCCGCTGAAGAAGTGCGTCAGGCTCCCACCCTCCCCTTGCGTGCACAGCCACGGCCCCGGTTTAGTACCCTCGGTGGCACCCAGCGGGAACCCGAGCACCAGGGGGTGTTCGTCATCAGGCGCCGGATGTACGCTCCAGTCCTGCACGTCGCTGTCAATCTCCGAGGTGGGCTCGGTCAGCGTCGCCGCGTGTACGATTGTTTTCGGCGGGACCAAGAGGATGAAGGTGACGCAACGCCGCGTCTTCCCGTCGTTGTCCGTGGAGTGACCGGACGGAAACGGGTTTCCGTCACGGTCCAACACCGGGTTATCGTACACGGTCACGTAGCACTGCGTGTTGTTGGGAACGAATGGGGGCGATACGTCAGGGTGGATGGGGAGGGACGCGGAGGCGGCAATTGAATTGTTAAAAGGCGGCACGACGCCTCGGCCGTCGACGAGGCGACGGGATGGAACGTGCGTCCGGCCGCGTACCACGCGATGCTCAGTCTGGGCGTTCACCACCGCCAGCGTCCCACTATCGGGATCGACGGCCAGGTCTGGAAACTGCGTCCCCTTCGGGTAGTCCCGGATGTCTATGCGCTCGCTGCCGAGCGCCCACGGCGGGTCGGCGACGTGAGAGATGACGCAACCCGGGCCGGCGTCGGCGACGAAGTTGTGCGGCTCGGCGGTCCTCGTGGGGGCGCCCCGGTCGAATCCGCCCCTCTTGCCGCCGCCTTTCTTCGCCTTCGCCTTGCCTTTGTACCCTCCCATCCCCGCGGCAGGGTCCTGTGTCGGGTGCCCTGCTCGAGCTCGCGGGAAACTGAGCTGGTTTTATCCGAGGATATCAGAAAGTGCTCGAGCTCGACGGCCACTTCGGGCCGCGCGGCGCCCGTGGACGAACGACGATGGCGGCGTCCACCGTCTCAGGAACGGTACACGTGTCGTGGAGGCTACGGATTCCGTCGAAGGCGGCATCCGGGCGTCGAGTCGCGCGTCCGGCGACCACTCGCCGTCGGGGCCGGGGTGAGACATTTCGACGCCTTTCGGCAACCCTGACCGATGACGTCTCGCGAGGTGCGTTGGAGGAGGATGGCGAGGAGGAGGAGGCGGGCGAGCCGACCGCGGAGGACCTGGACGCCGAGGCCAGGGATCTACTGCAGTGGCCCGAGCTCAGCGCGCAGGTTCGCGCGTTCACCGCCACCACCCTCGGCATGCGAGCGTGCACCCCGTCCTTACCTCTCGGCGCCACCCCCGAGGAGAGCGCCACGTTGCTCGCGGGGACGACCGCCGCTGCGACCTTGCGAGACAAACACGGGGGCTTCCCGCGCGATGTCTTCGAGGGGACGAAGGATGTGAGGCCGTGGATCGCGGGAGCGGCGAGGGGGCGGGTGCTGAGCGGCTCGTCACTCGCGGATGTCGCCACCACCGCCGCCGCGTGCGCCAAGGTCCACGCGCTCATTCACGCCCCGGACGACGACGCTCTCGAGCCCCTGCGACGACTCGCGGCGCCCCTCGTCGCCATCCCGGAGGAACTGGAGCACGAGATCCGAAGGTGCGTGGCGGTCCCCGGGGGTAACGTCCTGGACGCCGCCTCGGAGAAGCTCGCGTCGATACGCGCCGAGCGCAGGGAGACGGAACGCGAACTCCGCGCGCTCCTGCAACAAAAGGCGCAGTACATGCAGAAGAAGAATTTCGCCGAGCGTGCGCAGATCGTCATCAGGCTGGGGCGCGAGTGCGTCCCAATCAAGGCGGGCGCCCAGTCGCAGATGGACGGCGTGATCCTGGACTCGTCGTCCACCGGCCAGACGGTGTTCAAGGAGCCGGCGGAGGCGGTGCCGCTGAACAACCGCATACTCGAGCTCGCCAATGAGGAGGACGCCGAGGTGGAGAGGGTGCTCTCAGCGCTGACCTCGATGGTCGTGGGCGGCGACGGGGGTAAGTCCATCCTGAACGCGACGGAGGCGATGGCGGATCTTGACCTGGCGTCGGCGAGGGCGTCGCACGCGCGGTGGCTCGGCGCGTGGCCCGCCGAGCTGGTGGTGGTGGGCGCCGACAATAAATCCGACGAAGTGGTGAGACTGCCGGGGATGCAGCATCCGCTGCTGCTGGAGCGTCACCTGCCCGAGCTGCCGCGCGGGGGTAAGGTTGGGGAGGAGGAAACGGTGCAGGGCTTCGACGAACCCGACGGGGAAGGAGATGGGGCGGATACGGAGGATGAGGGTGTCGGTGGTGAGCAGTCTACGAGGTTCGCCTCGAGGGCGGAGGCGATTGACGCGGTGGTGCCCGTGGACTTTGTGGTCCCGCCGTCAACCTCCTTGGTCGCCATCACCGGTCCCAACACCGGAGGTAAGACGGCGAGCCTCAAGGCGCTCGGTCTGGCGCTGCTCATGGCCAGGGCGGGGCTCCACATCCCCGCGGGTGACGGTTCGGGTACCGGATGTGAACCGTCGCGGGTGCCGTGGACCCGGCGGGTGCTCACCGACCTCGGCGACGCCCAGTCTCTAGACCTGGACGGGGGTCTGTCCACCTTCAGCGCGCACCTCGTCAGACTGCAGCGCATACTGGCCGCCAGTGACGAGACACCCGACGGTGCGTACAACGTGGTGGTCCTCCTGGATGAGCCGGGGGGAGGCACGGATCCGGCGGAGGGAGCCGCGCTCGCGTCCTCCGTGCTCCGCGCCTCACAAAAGCGGTCCTTGCTCACGGTGGCCACCTCCCACTACGAGGAGGTCAAGGCGCTGGCGGAGTCGGGGCTGGGCGGTGCTGCGAACGCGGCGGTGGAGTTCGACGCGGAGACGCTGAGCCCCACGTACAGGCTCCTCTGGGGTGAGTTTGGCGAGTCCAACGCCATCTCAATCGCGCAAGGATTGGGGTTAGCCCCGGAGCTCGTCAAGGCGGCTGAGAAGAGGTGGAGGCGTCAGCAGCGAGCCGCCGCCGCCGCGGCCGGTACCGGCGATACGTCCTTCGACGATGCGGACGATATACAGGAGCTCGCCGATGCGCTCGAGCGCGAACGGGACGTGCAGGAGGCTCGGGCGTTTGAGGCGAGCCACGCGCTCGACCGAGCCGAGGACCTCCACGCCGAGGTTGTGGACAGGGGCGCCAGGCTCCTGGACCTACGGACCCGACTCGCGCTGGAGGCGGCGGAGACGCGCGCGGCGCGAGGGATGGAAGAGGCTGTCGCGTTGATCGAGTCAGTGGACGCGAGGGATGAGCTCGATACGGTCGTGCGAACCTTGATGCCCGCGGGGTGGACCCTGGACGAACGCGGCGACGCAGTTCCGGATGGCGGTGGCGACGCGGCCAGGCGGTGGTTTCCCCGGGTGGGTGAGACCGTGGTGGTCAGGCAGCTGGGAGGTGCCGAGGCGGAGGTGGTGGAGATTGACGGGGCGGAGGTTACGGTGAAGATGGGCGGGCTGGTCACGCGCACGCCCCTCGCGGGAGTGTCCCCGGCTTCGAAGTGATTCGTCTATTTTTTTTAAATTACGTTAGCTACTCTTAAGCGGCCAGCGCTTTCCATTCCCCTATGATTGCGTCCGACAACCTGATGAGCCCGTGCGGCGCGTCGCTCGGCCCCGACGCCAGGTCCGAGTCGCTCAGTGACTTGTCGTGCCCGAACAGTTCGTCATCGCCCACTTCGCCATCCTCCGCCTCCCGAAGCTTGTCCACCGTCAGCGACCGAAGCCAATCCGCGTGGTTGGACTCGACGGGTCGAAGGGTCTCCTCGCTTCGCGCGCGATACTCGAGCCTCACCCCCCCAACCGCCGCGAACGCGCACAGGAGCAGGTAGTCACCCTGCCACGTCGTCGCCGCGAAGCACTCGCACGCGGCGCCCGCGGCCACGAGCGGGTAGCCGCCGCAGTGCGCCAGCGGGACGTGCTTGAGGTGCGAGAGGTCTGAGTCGGTCCGGTCGTCCAGCCCAGCCACCGTCGGCGCCAGCTCACCCCCCAACGCCTGAACCGCGGTTCGCAGCGGGTGCGGGTCCACTACCCCGACGCAATGGTGTACCCGCACCGCGCGCGAGTACGTGGCGGGGAGGCAGCTCCAGATTCGGTCGAACGCGGGCAAGGACATGGGCGCGGGGACCAAAAGTTCCGGGAGGGGAATCTCGTACTTGGCGGCTCTCAGCGACGTCACCCCGTCGTCGTACGCCACGACGGGCCGTACGGACACTCTGTCAAACTTGAACACCCGCAGCGTCGCCGTCACCACCGTCTCCTCCTCGCTCCCGCTGCCGTGCGTGCGCACCGCGTGCCCGCGGCCCCGGTAGGTGGGCCCGGCGCCTTCCCTGGCGCTCCGGCTCTTGAGGTGATTCGACCCGAGGTGCGCGACGACGGCGCCGACGCCGTCCGCGAACGTGGCCGCACCGTGCAGCCCCACCGTCATGGTCCCCGCGAGGGACGCCACGGCGGCTCCCTGTGCGTTCGGTGCGTTGGACGCGGGCGCGGGGCGGCACCGCAGGGAGACCGTCAGCGTCCGTCCGGTGGGCCGCGCCCGGTGGGACGCTTCGATCCAGCACGGGTCGGACGTGCCGGTGAGGGGAACCGATGCCACGTTCGGTCGTGGACCCATGGACCGGTTCCCCGCTGATGCCAGCTCGTTCTTGACGTGCGTGGGCACGTCCACGCGGTTGGTGAACCCGACGCGCTCGGCGGACGCGCCGTGGAGGGCGCGCCACGCGGCGGCGGCTAGGCGCCAGTCGTCGTCGGCGGCTTTATCGCGGCCAAAGTCACCTCGCGCCGCGTGCCCAGTGCCAACCTCCAGCCGCGCGAGGTGAGACAGCATCAGCGGCGGTGGGGGCACGGAGGGCGGGAACAGGTCCGGGGGTGCGTCCGGGATCGGCGTGGAACTGAATCCCCCATCCTTGGAACCCCCGTCCCCGGATGACTCATTCATGAACCTCTTGTGGAGGCTCTTGGCGCGGGCGTGCGCGGCGTGTCCCATTCGCGTCGGTGTCCCGTCGGGTCCCGCCAGGACCCCGCCGAGCATCGCCCCGAGCTGAGGCGCGAGCGGCGGGCACCTCCTCGCCATTATATCGACGCAGGACACCCCCACGGACGCGATCGCCTGGGACGTCGCGTATCCCCCCTCGTTTTTGAAGTGCGCCGGATCCGTCGGGTGGCGCATGGCGCCGAGCGACTGTTGCGCCGACGCGTTCGCGGCGGCGTCGGAGGCGCCGCCGAGACCCCCCATACACATCTTCGACACCATCGCGCCCACCAGCTTACCCATCGGTCCACCCGGGACGCCCATGGCGGCGACGCCCGAGGTTGGAAAGTCGAGGTACCTGGCCGCGAGCCACGTCACGGCGGCCGTCGTGGCGTCGTCGAGCCTCGGCCTGGCGCCCCGGCCACCCTTCGACGCCACGGTGGCCTCCTCGACGAGCGCGGATAGCACGCGCAGCGCCGCCTGGTGGGTCCCCGCCGCCTCCGGTTTCTTGTTGAGGCTCGCCTGGTACTTGCTCACCGCGCACAGCCGCGCGATGAGACGGAGAACGGCATCCGCGCAGGCCCGTCGACCGCCGCAACGCCAGAACGGAACCAGTCGGAGCGACGCGGCGGCTTCGAGGGCGACGGTACACCACCCGGACGCCTCCTCATCCGTCGGTCGCAAGCTGAGGATAGCCTCCACGCCGCACACGACAACCTCCTCGCGGAAACGCACAGCCTCAGCGGCGGCGGCGGCCCTTCTCGCCTCTGCACGCAGTGCATCCAGGGCGCCGCCGTCGTCCACCGGTTTCCTGCTCGAACCCCCAAAGTACCCACTCTTTTCGGGCTTGGCACTCGCCGCCGCCTCCTCGGCAGCTTTCACCGCCGCCGCCGCCGCCGCCGCTGCCCTGTGCGGCCCGGCGTCGTCGTCCAGGTAGGACGCGATGATCTCTCCGAGCGGTGACATGACGATGATCGCCTCCGGGTGGGTCCGCATACGTGCGTGGGTGGAGAGAACCCGGGCGAGCACGGCGACGCGAAGATCCGGTCGCTCCGCAAGTCCTTCCCGACACCTGGCCACCAGCTGACGAATCACCTGCAGGGGCTGGGATATGGGCATCGACGGCAGCGCGTTGGCGATGGCGAACGAGATGGACGCCTTGGACATGGGCGCGACCGCGGAGCCCGCGCCGCATCCCTGGGGAAGTACCGCGACGGACGACGGGTCGGCCACGACGGCGCCCGCACCCTTGGGCCGAGGGTTAGCCGCCTCTCTCTGCTCGGCGGCGACCAACTCCGTTAGGGCGGCGTCGCCGTTCACCGCGGGCACCGCGTCGTACACCATCAGCAGCGCATCACACGCGGCGGATGCCCAATCGAGCGGCTGTGCCTTCTGCGGGAGCGAACCGGAAAGTGCGAGTAGACCGATACCTGCGGCGTAGGAGAGCTCTTTTGGTCCGACTCCGAGCGTCGGCCGAAGCGTCCCTTCACCCACCGCGTGCGCGGCTCTCAATCCCATCTCCCACAGCGCGTGGAGATCGTCGACGAGACCACCCGACACGTCCGGGAGCGCGGTACGACCCGCGTCTCTCAGGCGGACCAACGCTGACTCGCTCGGTCGCGCCGCCGGCGCCGTGGGCGCGTCCTCGTCCTCGTCCTCGTCCTCGTCATCCGGGTCTTTGTTTTCATCCTTCTCCTTCGGCGGCGGAAGCTCGAGCGCCGCGCACGTCGCCGCGATGAGCGCACCGACGGACACGGCCCGCACCTCCAGCGGCAAACTGTTCGCTCGCTCCGCCACACCCGCGGCCCTGGACATGAGGTGACACGCCGCCTCCAGCCGGAGAGTCGCGAGGAGCGGGCACGAAACCCCCCACGGGTCGTCGCCCGTCGCGGACGTGGCGATGCCCCCCGCGGCGCCCCCGTCCCCGTTCTTGGCGCGCTCAGCCCCCCCCGCGCCGTCGCCCACGCCCACGTACCCGCTGTACTCGCCAAAGTCGGCGACCGTCGGGCCGTGCGCCGCGAGGAGCCTCGGGAGCGTGGGATGGCACCCGTCCAACGCCGGACCCAACAGCAAGGCGCACGCGTTGAAAGCGGCGGCGATGACCCGCGGGTCCACACCTCCCTCACCGCTCGCGCCGGAGACGATGCCTAAGATCTTGTGCCACACGGCACGCGCGAAGAGCGCACCTTCGCCGCACGCGCCCGTCGCGTCCGCACCCGCGGGGGCGGACGCGTTGATTGAATTGAGCGCGGCGGCTCGCGACAGGCACCGGCCCGCCGCCGCCACAGCCGCGGCCCGTGACCCCGGGTTGACGCCGTGCGTGTGCGAGTCCCGTCCCATGTACGCGATGAGCGTGCGTCTGTCGGCCCACAGGATGGCCGCGGCGAGGCGAGGCGGGGCGTGCGCGAGCAACATGAGGTGCGCCTCGAGCCTCGTCGTCGGATGCGCCCTGTCGTCCTCGTGGGTAGACGGGGAGTCGACCAGCCTCGTGGCTAGCCCCGCGCGTATGGTGTCCGCGAGTGCCCGTTCGCTCTCCGGGGGGCAGTTCGCGCGTCGGATAATCTCGAGCGCGAGTTTGAGCTGCGTCCCGGTGCTGTCGTGCCTGCGGAGCACGCCGTGGCACACGGGGTGGACCAGGTGATCGGCGATGTACCCTCTTCGGGTCTGCGCGGCGAGCACCCTTCGAAGGGCGGTCTCCTTGCGCGTCGACGCGTTTTGGAGCGCGTTTCTCGTCGGGAGTTTGGTCACGCCCTTCTCTATCGTGGGCTGGGGACCCGCGCTGAGAATGTCGCCCAGCGTGGTCTCCTCATCGAACCCGTCCCGCGCAGCCATCGTTGTTACGTCCCTGAATTTGCTAGTTTCGGCCTGTTAATTATACCCGGGCGGATGGCCTCTCCTGCTCAGCGCGTCGCCGCACGATACCCGTCCAGCACGAACAGCACGCTACCGATGACGAACAGGAGGTTACCGGCGGTGTAGAGGTCGCCCCACAGGCGGGTCGTGTCGCTGCCCCCTAGGTCACCCTGGTAGCCAACCCCCGCCACGAGAAAAAGGCACGAACCGAGCAGGTAGCAGGCGCTGCCGACGAGGTACGGGGTGGCCTTCAGCCGCCGCGGGTGAGCCGCGGGCTTGGAGATTGATTGATTAGTATCCGACGGAACGGTCTCGATGGCGAGTTGAAGCATCAAACGTCCCAAACCCGCGACGGGGCGACTCGTTGTGTCCGAGGATTCGAAAAAGGCAATTTGCCTTCCGTCGGCAGCAGTCACATCAAAGGTGGGTCGATATTTCTCGAACTTTCCGTCACTGTTCACCCGCGCAGTTGTATCGCCGCCTCCATGACATGACCACCATCTGGCGCCCACACTGGTTGATCAAGCCTATCGAACCCGTCAAGGAGGAAGTGCCCGACGACGATGTCCCCGATGTCAAGGTGGAGCCTGTCGCTGACGACGATGGGATAAATGCGGAAGACGAAAAGACGCCTTCCGAGGGAAAGGGCGCGAAGCGGAAGAGAGGCCCTACGACGAAGGGGCCATGCGAGCACGGGGTTAAGTACCGCTCGAACTGCAAGGTGTGCAGCGCTTGTCCGCACGGCCGTAAGCGCTCTCAGTGCAAGGAGTGCGGTGGGTCTGGAATCTGCGAGCACGGTCGTCGGCGCACTACATGCAAGGAGTGCGGTGGTGCATCAATCTGCGAGCACGGTCGTCAGCGCCAATACTGCAAGGAGTGCGGTGGGGCATCAATCTGCGAGCACGGTCGTCAGCGCTGTAATTGCAAGGAGTGCGGTGGGGCATCAATCTGCGAGCACGGTCGTCAGCGCTGTCGGTGCAAGGAGTGCGGTGGAGGATCAATCTGCGAGCACGGTCGTGAGCACAGTAAGTGCAAGGAGTGCGGTGGTTCACAAATATGCGAGCACGGTCGTGTGCGCTCCATATGCAAGGAATGCGGTGGGGGATCAATCTGCGAGCACGGTCGTGAGCGCAGTAAGTGCAAGGAGTGTAAGAAGTAGCGAACGTATCATCAATCAAATCACAACGTCACAGTCCGTCCACGTTCCGTCCCCGTTCACTCGTCCTCGTCCTCCTCCTTTTCTACGTCTACGTCGTCTAACCCATCCTCGTCCTCCTCCTCCTTCACCGCCTCCCCCCGCGCGATCGCCGCCCGTCGCTCCTGCATCGACTGCGTCACCATCCTCAGCAGGCTGTTCAGTGTGAGTGAAGCGAGGTTTTTGGTTACTCGCGAGATTGACGATGACAGAGTATTGACGATGACAACGCTTCGTTGTTCGCATTACACGTTCTACATACACATCGTGAATGAATTCAGCATCCTCTCATCGGGCGCGACGAGTCCACGCGTGGGTGGATTGATCGATTCGCGCCGTCACGTACGCGCTGAGTCTCTGCTGCGGTGGTGCAACATTTGCTCGGCGCCGGCGAGGAGCCTTTCTTCTTTCGGATGACTCGAGTCATCCCTTACGTGGATCAGCACTTTTTATGCGCGCAGGACGGAGCCTTGGCTTCGCACCCCGGCGCACCCTTGAGTCTGAACGGCCCGGCAGCTGCCGCCACCACCGCTGCGGCGCCGTGCGAGTGTGAGTGAGCGACGCCCCCGTGCTCGTTCTCGGAAGCCTTTGACACGCAGCCCTCCACCTCGTTCCCTCGCTCCTCGGTCTCCTTCACGCCGCCGAGAACGGTCATGCCGTTCAGAATGACGACGAGCGCGGTCCCAACGTCGGCGACGACAGCCTCCCAGAGACCGGTGTACCCCATCAGCGAGAGCACCAGCACGATACCCTTGGCGACGATTGAAAACGCGATGTTCTGACGAATCTTGACCAGGCACAGGTGACCGATGGCGATGGCCTCGGCGACCCTGGAGAGGTCGTTGGTGAGGAGCGCCACGTCGGCAGTCTCCATCGCCGCCGCGGACCCGGCGACTCCCATGGCGATGCCCACATCGGCAGCCCCCAGGGCGGGTGCGTCGTTGATGCCGTCCCCGACCATGGCGAGCGTACCCCTGCCGATGAAGCGCCTGCGGAGAGACTTGGGACCCCCCGCCGCGGCTTCAAGCTTGGCGACGCGACCCACGACTTCCTCCATCTTCCTCGCCGGGGTCATCCCCGCGAGCACGTTGCTTCGAGGGATATCGCACGCCCGCGCGACGAGGAGCGCGCTGCCCTCGTTGTCTCCCGTGAGCATGACAACCTCGGCGCCCCTCCCGCGGAGCGACGCAACCGCCCCGGGCGCCGTGACCCTGAGCGCATCCTCGCACCGCAACGCCCCGGCGCAGTCACCCTCCACGCCGACCCACAGGGCGGTGGCGCCAGCCTTCTCCCACTCAGCCGCGGCGGCTGCGAGCGCGGGATCGTCGAGCCCCCAGCCCCGTCGCCTGGCGAGCGCGGGACCGCCAATCTCGACGAGCTTGCCGTCAACCTTCGCGCTGGCGCCCTCGCCCGGGAGGGTCTGAAACTCCGTCACCTTGCACTGCTTGGCGGCGATGCGTACAGCCGCGCCGCTCCCCGCGAGGACAGCCGCGGCGACGGGGTGCGACGCCCGCAGCTCGAGCGCGCACGCCCACCGCAGCAGCGCACCGGCTCCCAGCGCGGGTCTGGGTTTCTGGCCCTCGGTCCTCGGGGTGGCGAGTTTCACCTGCGTCATGGTGAACCGCCCCTCGGTGAGCGTGCCCGTCTTGTCGACGCAAATCTCCTTCAGCCGGCCCAGCCGCTCGAGGTGCGCCGATCCCTTGACCAGCATACCCCGCCTCGCCGCGCGGGTCAGCCCGCACACGGCCACGACGGGGGTGGAAAGAACCAGGGCGCACGGGCACGCCACCACGAGCAGCACGCACGCCATGTACGCGTACTTGGGCCCGGTGTGACCCGCCATGTAAGGGACGGTGGCCAGGAGCAGCGCGGCGAGAACCACGACGGGGGTGTAGTGCTTCGCGAACGTCTCCACCGCGCGTTCCACCCCCGAGCGCGCCGCCTGCGCCTCCTCCACCAGTCGCACCAGCCGGGCGACGGCGCTGTCGGCAGCCGGCGCCGTCACCCGCACCTCCAACGTCCCGCCTTGGTTCACCGTGCCGCCGTACACCTCGTTGCCCGTTGATTTGGTCACCGGGACGCTCTCGCCGGTGAGGGCCGCCTCGTCCACCGCGGAGGACCCTTCGACGACGATGCCGTCGAGGGGTACCTTATCTCCCGGCTTGACCAGGACAACCTCGCCGACGGCGATGTCCTCGACGGGAACCTCCTTCTCCGGGGACGCGAGCCTCCTCGCCTTCTCGGGCCTCAGCGCGAGCACCGCACCCATGGCCGACGATGCCCGGCCCATGGCGCGATCCTCGAGCCACTCGCTCACGCCAAACAGCGCCACGACCGCGGCAGCCTCGCCAAAGTCCTGCAGCGCGCACGCCCCCGCCACCGCCACCGTCATCAGCGTGTTGATGTCCACGACGCCGTTGCGGAGCGAGCCGAACGCCTTGCGCGCGATGGGGGGTATACCCACCACCACCGCACCCAGCGCCACCCATCGAAGGTGCTCGAAGTCACCCCCGATGTAGTGCAGCAGGGACACGGCGAGGAACACGCACGCCACCAGGATCGGCGTCGGGGGCGTGGACCCGGGCCCGCAGCACCGGCCCAAGTCGGAGGCGTCCGCGCCGTTTGCGTTGGACGAGTCGCCCCCGGCCGATGCGAGGGACGCCTGCAGCCGCGCCGCGTTGAGGGCGTCGACGATGGAGTCCGCGGGCGCAGCCTTGGCGGCGTGCTCCACCAACACGGTCTTCGTCGGGACGATGACCTTCACCCCTCGAATGCCCGGTTTCTTGTCCAGGATGGAGTGGATCAGCGGCACCTCGCTGGGGCAGCATATGCCCTGAACCTTGAGCCTGGTGTGCGTCGACGGCTCTGTACCTCCCAGGTGCTCCGAATCCACCGCGAGCACGATCGCCTCGGGGGACGTCATGTCGATCTTGGACCCCGAGGTGGAGTAGTCCCCGTCGTCTGGATGAGTTTTTCGAACCAGCGGCATGTACTTGGCCCCGTCGGCTCCTCCCGCCCGTTTCCTCGCCACGTTCACCGCGCCGTGGTCCACGACACCCGGAGCGCAGCCGTGGTGGTGGTCCGTGTCGTTGCACGTGCGCTTGCACTCATCGGCGCAATCATACCCGCAGTCCTCCTCGCCCCCGGTGACTACGTGGATGAGCCTGTCGCCAACCACAAAGTCGACGTGGTTGCCGTGGGGTATGGTGTCCACGCGCTGCCTGAGCAGGTACGCCCTGGCCTCCTCCGGGTCGGACGGGATCTGCATCGCCTCCAGCTCTTCCGCGGTCAGCTCGTGGAACGAGTTGGCGCTGTCGCTCCTGTGCGCGGGCATGGAGATGGGCCGCCAGGTCCCGTCCTCGGACCTGACCACCAGCTGACCCTCGATGAGGTACGCGTCCGTGGGCGCTGGACTGCTGGCGACCACGCTCGAGCCATCCGCGGGTGCCGAGAGATCGTACAGATCATCGTCATCCCCCACCGCCTGCGCGGCCGGCCCGGGCTCGGACAGGTCGTACAGGTCGTCGTCGTCGGTAACCGCGTCAGATCTCACCCCCGCGTTTTCATGCGGGTTCAGGCGAATGACCGTGGGGTCCAGGCACAGGCCCTGGTCCTCGCACGGCCCCGGCTGGTCGCACGCGGAGCAGTTGCCACCGCGACCATCGTCCGTCGGGGCCATCGGTGCTCGCCCGGCGCTCGGCTACGCTCCCGGGTCTCCGTCTCCTCGCCTCCCCTTTATGACCGTCTTTTTTAAAAGTTATCGCCTCGTCATCCTCGACTGCTCGAGATAATGCGCGGCTCGAAGGTTCTGACGACCAGACCCACGGGCACGTGTGAGCCGAGATGGCCACTCCGATGCGTGGGAGCGGCTCTCCGCTGGCCCCAGAGAAGGGTGTGTTCCCGCTCGATCACTTCGGCGAGTGCAAGAAGGGCATGAAGGCCTACCTCGGCTGCCTCAAAAGGCACGGCGAGGAAGCGTCGGCGTGCAGGCAGCTCAGCGCAGATTACCTCAAGTGCAGGATGGAGCGCGAGTTGATGGCGGAGCAGCCGCTGGAAGAGCTGGGGTTCAGTGATAAGAAGGGCGACGTGAAGGGTAATAAGACGGAGAGGAGAGAGGGACCGAACAAGTCGGAGGGGTTCGTGGGCGGGGTGCGATACGCGAGTCGAGGCGCGAGGAAGGAGTAGCGATCGAACCCCGTCACCAAATAAAATGATAGCCATCGTAGTTCATTAGTCCGACTCTCACATTAGCAGCCCGTCGAGGCCGTGATCCAGGCCACCCGTTCCCTGCGCCGGCGCCAGGTCGTGCGAATGCGTATTCTGCCGCCTCTCCTTGGCGACGAAACCCTTCCGACGAGACGCGTTGGCGACGCCGGCGCCGAGGTTCACTCGCCGACGCCGCTGCGCCGCAGCCTTCTCCGCTTCCTGACCCATGAGCTTGGCCGCCGCGACCGCCGCGTCGCCCACCCTATCCGCGCCCTGCATCTCCTTGAACCGGTCGATAAACGGCGCCGAGGAAGGACCCAGGGGCAGGTACTTGCTCCTCGGGAGGAAACAGATCCTGCTCGCCATCTCCGTCACCACCTCGCTCCGACCCGCCACCTCGGCGAGCACACCGGGGCTCCATCCGAGCGGATCCGATCCACAATCGGCCAGCATCGCCGCGAACCGTTCCTTCGCCCTGTACGCGTGGTCGAGCATCGTCACCGCGGCGTCGATCTCGTGCGCCAGCGCGGGGGGACCCGCCGCCGCGGTCGGGTCCGCCGACGCCACCCTCTGTAAACCCCTGAGCGCCGCGTAGCACTGCAGCCGGAACGGTTCGCCGGATCGCACCGATACCGTCGTCAGCGCCTGCACCGCGGCGGCTCGCGTGGGCCAGTCCGGCGAGGTCATCAGTATCCGCTGCAGCGTGGATATGGAGGAGGCGAGGGACGGGTTCCTCGCGGCGGCGGCGCACGAAGCCCCGGGACCCGGCGCTTCATCCGGGTCCATCGCGTCGACGGCGGCGATGACCGCGCCGTCCGTGTCGGCGACCCACGCGTACTCCCCCGCGCAGTAGTTGGCGTTCTCGCCGAGGTGCCACGTCAGCGCAGCCTCCAGCGTGGGCGCATCCTGGGCACGGGCGATCGCGGCGAGGTTGGCCGCCAGCGACGACACCGCCGGCTTTGACCGTTTGGGCGCGCCCCTCTGCGCCGCCCTCAACGCGTCCAGCGTCGGTTCCGCGGCGCACTGCCGCGCGTTCGAACCGACGATGGCGGTGACGGTGTCGACGGTGAGGGTCAGCCACGCGTCCTGGTCGTCTTCATCTTCGCCGGCGCATCCCAGGGCGCAGCGTTGCGCGGCGGCGGTGAGAAGACGGTTGCGCGCGTCGAATGGACCTTCAAGGGACTTTCCACCGGGCCGGGACCCGGACGTACTTCCGACGAAGGATTCATCCGTGATGCCGTCATCGTACCGCGTACCGTGCTGCGTCAGGTGTTCCGCCACGATCGATGTGGTCTCCGTGAGGAAGTCCGGGGTCTGAAGCCAAAGCAGCGCCCGCAACGCCTCGACGCGGACGCCGGGTGGATTTTGCGCCCCAGCCGCCACCTTCAGCGCCGCCGCTAAGGACGCCAGGGACCCGTCCTGCCCCGCGCGGTCCCGGCCCGATACGGCCCTCGCCGCGACGCGCGCCTCCCCGAGCGCCGATACGGCCCCGCACGCCGCGCTACGAGCCACGGGGCCCGAGTCCGGGTCGAGTAAGACTGTTTTCATTCGCGCCGCCGCGTTCGCGAGCAGCCTCGGCTCGCCACCCTCCCCGCCTCCCCTGACGATAGCCCGCCACGTCGCGGCTCGAGCTTTTACCCCGTCCGCGCCGGATGGTGCGTCCATGCCGAAGAGCCCGGCACACGCCGCCATGGCGACGCGTGGGGACGACTCCGAGCCCGCGGCGGCTCCGCCGTACGTTTTCAGCTCCGCCGCCAAAACTTTCTCGCAAGCCCACGCGCAGTTATGCGCGCCGCCGCCCCTCTCCGCCGCGCCCAGGAGCCTCGCTCTGAGAGCACCGCACAGACGGAGCAGTAACGGCTCCGCCCCCGGGTCCTCCAGGTTGGGTTCACCCTTTTGTTTCCCCTCCCCCTTGCGAGCCATAGCCTTGGCCTCCTTGGAGTCGCCAGCCGCGGCGACAGCCTCCAGGTTCGCCGCTTTCGCCTCCATGCGCTTGGCCACGGCTCCGATGACGGGCTCGAGCGCACTCGCGAGCTCTTTGTACTTTGGCCCTTTCGCCGCGGCGAGCGCCAGGGAGAGCGCGTGCCTCGCGGCGACGTGGTCCGGCGACCTGACGGCGGCTGCGAGGGCGTTTGGACCCGGGATGGCCGAGTCCGCCTTCTTGTCGCCCTCCTCCGACCCCGCGATGAACCTGCGCCGCGCGCCGAGCGCCGCCCTCGCCGCGGCGTCCGTGTGCGCCGCGTCCCCACCCTCCGTCTTGCCCGTCTTCGAATCGAACATGCTGGACTTGCCCCTCGGGTTCTCACCCGCGTTCAGCGACTCCACCGCGCCCACCGTGCCCTGGTGCAGCGCGCCCGCCGCCTCGGGAACCCCAGACCTGGCCGCCGCGACGAGTGCCCTGGTCGCCAGCATCCGCCTGACCCCAGCGCGATTCTTAGCCTCCTCGCCCAAAGTCTTGATGCACTGGCTCGTCGCCGCCTTGACAGCCTCGTTCGTCCCCAACCCGGTTCGGCCGTAGTGCTCCAGTGTTCGATGTATCAGGTAGTACGCGTACCTGAGCGCGAACCGCTCGGGGCACGCTCCGTCCGCGAGCATCCGCGTCAGGACCTCGAGTGAGTTCGGGCCTGGAACACCGTGCGCGCACAGCCGGGGCAGTACCCTCTGCGCCAGGTCCTTGCCGGCGTTCTTGGGCGCCACCTCCGCATCGTTCAGGTCCAAGAGGTCCCGCTCGAGATGCTCCACCGTCTCTGCGGAGTGGGACGCGGAAGGATCCCCTTTCTTGCCGTCACCTGCTGAGGAGCCCTTCGCCAGCCACGACTGGACGTACCCCGAGGGTCTTGGGGGGCGGGTGGCGGTACCGCCGGCGGGCATCCTGCCGGGTTGGGTGCCCCTGGGAATGCTCTCAATGCGGTAATTTCAAGTGAAAAGTGCCTTCTCGATGCATTTTCTTGACCCATTCTTTGCCAAAAACTCGATTTCTTTGACCCATAAGCCCCGAAACGACTTGCAAACTCAGGTATATATACGGAAGAGCCCCTGTACATGATATCTTCCGCTCATAGCGCCCTGAGAACAGCGATACCCATTAGAACATCGAACTTAAGCATGGCTGCGCAGGATTAGTACTAGGCTGAGGAATCGCCCGGGAATCCCCTGTGGTG